>Ga0116192_1002221_pt1 | contig 13049 bp, 11 predicted proteins | sample AD_UKC113_MetaG_FD_89876 | JGI IMG/M metagenome (GOLD analysis project Ga0116192, IMG submission 89876) | Active sludge microbial communities of municipal wastewater-treating anaerobic digesters from Hong Kong - AD_UKC113_MetaG | ecosystem: Engineered > Bioreactor > Anaerobic > Digestate... | reverse complement strand
GTGGTTCAACCCGATCATAAAAACCAGGCAAAGTAACCCGATTATTTTCATCATGCATCTTGCTGATCAAATCTGCCAGTACCTGGGCAGGATTGTGAACGATGCCTCCGTAACTTCCGGAATGGAGATCATGGTCAGGACCAAAAATTCGAATTTCAAAGTAGGAAAGACCACGCAAGCCGTACGTGATGGTGGGGAGGTCCTTACTGCTCATCCCGGCATCAGGATTCAAGGCAAAATCGGCTTTTAACAATTCTTTATGTTCTTCAAGAAAAGGAACAAGATTGGGTGATCCAATTTCTTCTTCACCTTCAAGGATAAATTTGACATTTATCGGAATTTCGCCTGTATTCTTAATGGCTTCTAAGGCTGCCACGACGGCAAAAATTTGCCCCTTCATGTCAGAAGCGCCTCTGGAGACCAGTTGATCCCCACGGATGGTAGGTGAAAATGGATCGCTGTTCCATAATTCGATGGGGTCTTCAGGTTGAACATCGTAGTGACCATAAACCAATACGGTCGGCTGTTGATTTCCGGCATGAAGGTAATCTGCATAAACGATCGGATGCCTCTTGGTTGGGAAAATATGAATATTTTCCATACCAATCGTCCGAAGTTTCTCGGCGATAAATCTGGCTGCCTCCTGAACCTTATCCTGACGCTCCGGATCGGTAGAAACGGAGGGAATGGAAAGAAAATCGATTAGTTCTTTGAGGGTTGTTTGTTCGTGAGCATTAAAAAAATCAATAGCCGCTTTGGGGTTCATCTCCGCTCTCCAGTGTTAATTTTGTTCAATTTTATCACTAGTAGAATCTGAAAACATCGACCGACGCTTTATGTTAAAATTGGAACAGAGGATGAGAATACGATGATCATTCATAATTGCACTATCGTCACCTGGGAAGATCCGAATCGAGTATTAAACGGATATGCCGTAAGAATCAAGGACGATCGAATTACTGACATCTCCCCAGAAAAAGACCTCATGAGTCTGTATAAAGATGAAGATCGATATGATGCCCACGGACAAATCCTGATGCCTGGTTTAATCTGCGCTCATACCCACTTCTACAGTGCTTTTTCAAGAGGGTTGGGAATTCCGGGAGATCCTCCGGCTGATTTTGTCGAAATTTTGCAAAAATTATGGTGGCCGCTTGATCAATCCTTACTCGAAGAGGATGTATATTATTCTGCACTGGTAAGCGCGATTGATGCGATCAGACATGGTACAACAACCGTTTTTGATCATCATGCTTCGCCAAATTTCATCATCGGATCACTGGATGCCATTGAGACAGCCGTATCAGAGACCGGTATCCGGACAAATTTATGTTACGAAGTGACAGATCGGGGTGGGGAAGAACGTGCAGAGGTAGGGATTACGGAAAACCTGAGGATGATCAATAAGCATCGGCAGGATGCCCCTGGTTCCCTTGTTACCACTTCTTTTGGGCTGCATGCCGGGCTGACTCTATCTGATGAAACTTTGAAAAAATGTGTGCAGAACATTCCTCAAGGATCAGGCTTCCATATTCATGTCGCGGAACATCAGTCTGATGAGTACGATAGTATGAACCGCCATGGAACACGAGTGGTCGATCGGTTGGATCAATTTGGCATTACAGGAAAAGAGAGTATCTTTGTCCATGGTGTCCATCTTGACCAGCGCGAGCTCGAAATCATTCGCGATACAGGCACCTGGCTTACTCATCAACCTCGATCGAATATGAACAATGCCGTTGGTTTAGCTGACATTGATGGCATTCTGCGTATGGGAATTCCGGTGTGTTTGGGAAATGATGGTTTTTCATTTGCCATGTGGGATGAATGGCGAGTTTGTTACCTCGCCCATAAATTATGGAAACGAGATCCTCGCACAATGAATGGGGATAAGGTCATCCAGATGGGGGTGATGAACAACGCGGCTATGGCATCCCATTTTTTCAAAGATCATATTGGTGCCATTAAAGAAGGGTACAAGGCAGATCTCATACTTGTGGATTATCATCCCATTACTGAAATGAATGCTGGCAATTTTCCCTGGCAAATATTGTTTGGTTTTCGTGATTCAATGGTGACGATGACAATAGTTGATGGCAAAATTCTGATGAAGGATCGAGAAATCATTGGAATTAACGAAGGTGAAATTTGTTCGCAAGCCATGAGACTCTCGGGCAAAGTTTGGGAACGCTATCAAGCACAATTTGACAAATAAAAGGATGCACAATGCAAAGAATTGCAATCATTGGTGGTACCGGCAAAGAAGGAAAAGGAATCGCTTACAGATGGGCAAAAGCTGGACATGAAGTTACCATCGGCTCCCGTGCCATTGAAAAAGCACAAATTGCAGCGGACGAAATTAATGAGTTGTTACCGTCAACAGCCCCGCAAGTGGTTGGGATGGTAAATGTTCAGGCTGCTGATTGGGGAGATGTGGTTGCGATTACTGTTCCCTATCAGGCGCATGCTGAGATGCTCAATCAACTTAAAGAGGTGATCACCGGAAAATTGGTCATCGATGTTACCGTTCCGCTCGTACCGCCGAAAGTCCATATTGCCCAGATGCCTCCAGCAGGAAGCGCCGGCAATGAAGCCCGAAGTATATTGGGCGAAGAAACCCCTGTCGCCATTGCTTTTCAAAACATCTCCTATGAAAGATTAATGGAAGTAGGGGATATTGATTGCGATGTTCTAGTATGCGGAAGTTCGAAGCAGGCAAGAGAACAGGTTCTGGGATTGGTAAAAGACGCCGGGTTGATAGGTTGGGATGCCGGACCCCTTGAAAATGCCATGGTAATAGAAGGTTTGACTTCGGTTCTCATCCACATTAACAAGACCTATGGAAGCAAAGAAGCAGGAATCAAAATCACCGGAGTGCAGAAAGATCGTAACCTGTAAATAACATGAGCGCCAAGCCATTGTCGATTCTACCGATTACCAGTTTTCCAATGGTTAAAGCAGGTGACGATCTTGTTGATTTCTTGATCACCTCGCATCAAATGGAATATCCTGTGCAACCGCAGGATATAATCGTCATTACTCAAAAGATAGTCTCAAAATCTGAAGGTAGATTAAGAGATCTCCGGCAAGTTGAGCCTGGAGAAAAAGCCCTCGATCTGGCTGCAATTTGTGAAAAGGATCCACGTTTAGTTCAGTTGATTCTTGAAGAAAGCAGTGAGATTTTGCGTGTCAGGAAAGGTCTACTGATCGTTAAGCACCGGCTGGGGTTTGTTTGTGCCAATGCCGGGATCGACCATTCCAATACTGTCGAAGGTGATAAAGAAGAAGATTTTGTCTTGTTATTGCCGGAGAACCCTGATCAGTCAGCCGCGCGGATTCAAAAGGAATTTTTCTCGAGAACCGGGATTGATATTGGAGTAATGATCATTGATTCCCATGGCAGAGCATGGCGTAACGGTACGGTAGGCACGGCGATTGGGGTGGCGAATGTTCCGGGTCTGGTAGATTTGCGAGGACACAAGGATCTTTTCGGCTACACTCTCCGCGCCACTTTAATTGCTGCGGCAGATGAACTGGCTGCAGCGGCTTCTCTCGTAATGGGTCAGGCAAATGAAGCCGTTCCTTGCGTCATTGCACGCGGTTTTCCTTACCCCTTGAGAGAGGCATCATTAAGTGAGCTGATTCGCCCTGATGAACTGGATTTATTTAAATAAACCATGAAAGTAATTGCTTTGGCGGGTGGGGTTGGAGGGGCAAAACTGGCAAACGGGCTGGCGCAATTATTACAGCCCGAAGATTTTAGTGTGATTGTAAATACGGGCGATGATTTCGTTTATAGCGGTCTGTTTATTTCACCGGATCTGGATACCGTTTCTTATACGTTAGCCGGGATTAACGATCCGAAGAATGGATGGGGGATTGCTGGTGATACCCATACTGTACTGGACTCCCTTAAGAAGATCGGTCATCCTGTCTGGTTTACTCTTGGCGATCGAGATCTCGCCACTCATATTGAAAGGACTCGATTAATCTCCTCAGGACTTTTACTTTCAGAAGTTACCCGGATTCTCACCAAACGGTTGGGGGTAGCACATCAAATTATCCCGATGACGGATCAATCGGTCCTAACACAGGTCAATACAGAAAAAAATGGCACTCTGGCATTTCAAGAGTACTTCGTAAAGTATCAATATCAACCTGTAGTCACGCATATTACCTTCTCAGGTATTGAAGACGCCCGATTGCCTGAGACAGGTGTGGAGAAACTAGAGCAAGCAGATTTGGTTGTTTTCTGTCCTTCGAATCCATTTGTCAGCATTGATCCAATTCTTGCCGTCCAAGGGGTGAGGGAGATTCTTCACCACAAAACTGTCATCGCTGTCAGCCCACTTATTGGTGGAAAAACGATCAAAGGACCGGCAGCAAAAATGATGCAAGAGCTCGGGTATCAACCTAATTCATTCACAATCGCCAATTATTACAAAGATTTAATCCAGGGAATTCTGATCGATTCAAGAGACGTTGAAGAAGAAGAGGCAATACGCCAATGCGGTATAATTTCTTTAGCAACAGATATTCTCATACCTGATGTTATCGCTCAAAAACGGTTGGCGCAAGAAGTGATCAAATTTGGTAAAAACCTTTTGCTAAGGAACAGATAAGTATGCCATTGTGGGCAATTGTTCCAGTAAAACCTCTTCGAAGGGGTAAATCGCGACTCTCAAAAGTTTTAACTGAGGCTGAGAGAACAGCGCTCAACCAGAACATGCTGACCAACACCTTGAAGGTGCTGGCTTCTGTTGATCGCATTGATACGATCATGGTGGTGAGCCGTGACCCTGGTGCACTTACCATTGCGCGTGATTTTGGTGCCCGCACCGTGCTTGAAAACGGAAACCCGGAATTGAATACAGCCCTACGTCGGGCTGCTCTGGTCGCCAAGACTTATCTGGCAAATGAAATCATCATCATTCCAGCAGATCTTCCTTTGGTAACAAAGGACGAAATCCAGTACTTTCTTTCACATGCGGGAAAACCGCCAGAATTGATCATCAGTCCTGATCGTCGTAAAGATGGGACGAACTTACTCTATCTAAACCCGGCTGGATTAATTCAGTTTAGTTACGGTTCTGGTTCTTTTGAAAAACATGTTTCTCAAGCTGAACGAGTGGGAGCCCGGATTGAAATCGTGGAAAGCATCCCGCTTGGTCTTGATCTTGATCTTCCTGAAGATTTAGAATTATTAAAGAATCTGCAAATTAATGAAAGTGCAAATAAAGATTAATAGAGGAGAAAACATGACCCAACGAATGGCACTTTACCTTCAAGATGCACATGACCTGCGCGACGGTCTGGAATATGTCAAATATGCAGAGTCCCGAGGTTTTGAGGCGGTATGGCAGGCTGAAAGTCGTCTTGTCCGAGATGCCATTGTACCCATGGCGGCGTATGCTGCTGTAACCAACCGGTTGAAAGTAGGTTCGGGGGTGATCAACAACTGGACGAGAAATATTGGCTTGCTTGCCTCTACGTTTCTTACACTTGATGATTTAGCGCCAAACCGGATCATCTGCGGGATCGGCGCATGGTGGGATCCTCTGGCAAGAAATGTGGGTATCGATAGAAAGAAACCGCTCACAGCGATGCGTGAGACTGTAATTGTGCTGAAACGCCTGCTCAATATGGAGCGCGTCACCTTTGATGGCGAATTCATTCATGTTCATGACATAGAATTGGATGTCGTTCACGGGAGGAAGGAACCGAGGAATGTTCCAATTTATATTGGCGCGACCGGCGATAACATGATGGAAATGACCGGTGAAATTGCTGATGGAGCCGTCCTTAATTACTGTGTTCCACCGGAATATAATCTAAAAGCATTAGAGCTTCTTGAGCAGGGGGCGAGAAAAACTGGCAGAAAATTAGCTGAAATTGATCGACCACAATTGATTGTTTGCTCCGTGGATAAGGATCACGATAAAGCGATAGATACCACCCGAGAATTACTAACCCAGTATCTTGCCCAACAACCACACATTGCTAAAGCTTCAGGGGTTTCGATGGACGTGGTCGAAAAAATTCAGTCCATTCTTGGATGGCCGGCAACTCATGAACAGATTATAAAAGCGAAACACCTTGTCCCGGAGGACCTAATTCATCGCATTACGGCTTCGGGAACGCCTGAAGAAGCTAAGAATAAAGTCGCTGAATATTGCCGTAATGGCTGCACCTGCCCAATTCTCTATCCTGTGGGCGGGGATGTTCACTTACTCATTGACACCTTCGCTCAGAATTAGGGCATGGTCAAGTCTCCCTTATGAGAAGAGAGAAGGTTATTGATGATTGATTCTCCGATCTATGTTATTGGACATGTCAATCCGGATACGGATTCGATTGCCGCAGCTGTGGGTTATGCCTGGCTGCTCCGCGAACGGGATGGCTCAAACGCTATTGCTGGAAGAGCCGGAGCTGTCAATTCACAAACGTCATGGGTGCTAAAAACACTGGGAATGGAAGCTCCTTTACTGATTACGGATGCTTCCCCCCGTTTTTCCTCGGTTGTAAGGCGACTGGACACGAGCGCCCCTGAGGTTCCTCTGCGGGTTGCCTGGTCTTTAGCCAATCGTACTGGAGGTATCGCACCAGTTCTCAATTCAGATGGCACACCTTTTGGATTGATCACCGGCAGGAGTCTCTTCAACTACATGGGAAAACTGGTCGGTTCGAATCTAAAAAAGCAAGACATTGCGCTTGAAAAGATCCTTGAACTTCCCTGCCGTGAAGCATGTGATACCGAAGTATCCAAATACCAGGTAAACACTAAAATTCGTGATGTCTTGAATCGTATACTGAGAGAAGAAGGAGACGAAGTCTGGGTGGTGGACGAAAATGGCAGGTATGTGGGAATTTGCCGTCAAAAGGATTTACTCAATCCACCAAGATTAAAAGTAATTCTGGTGGATCACAATGAACCATCGCAAAGTGTAGGTTCGCTTGAAGAGGCAGAATTGCTCGAAATACTTGATCATCACCGCCTGGGGAATCCTTCGACCCATCAGCCAATTAAGATGACGGTAGATGTGGTAGGAAGTACCAGCACTCTGGTCTCGGAACGGATTGAAGAATCCGGATTAAGCGCACCTCCAAACATCTCAGGTTTGATGCTGGCGGGGTTGCTCTCGGATACTCTCATCCTTACTTCACCCACAACCACCGAACGCGATCAGGAAGCCGCACAAAGGCTTGCCAGGTGGTCATTTATTCCGGGAAGTACGCTGCAAGGTGAAAATATCAAGAGTTATGGCGAAAAAATTCTATCCGCCAGCGCAGGTCTTGGCAACCGGTCACCGGAAGAAATCGTTTCAAGTGATTTAAAAATCTACAACGCGGGTGGTCTAGATTTTGCCATTGCTCAGGCAGAAGTAAGTGATTTGAATGAGGTCACCAAACAATTAGAACCTTTAAGCAAGGCTCTAGAAGATTTGAGAGTTCGCAAGAACTTGAATTTTGCGATGCTCATGGTGACGGATGTGGTCAGAGGGTCAAGCCGCATTCTGCTTTCAAACCCTCCTGCCGTGCTGGATGAATTGCCCTATAAACCGCTTTCGGATAATACAATTTTGGCTGAAGGAGTTGTATCAAGGAAAAAGCAATTACTGCCCGTAGTTTTAGGTTTGCTTGAAAAATAAAATGGATTAAGAATGTGGAGCCTTGATTATGTGGACTAATTATTATCTTGCCGCCAGTATCTCGGATGCGTTGGATCTCCTGGCATCTGCTCCAGAGGAAACCAAAATCATCGCTGGCGCCACTGATCTGCTTTTAGAGATTAAACGAGGCTTGCGGGAAAATATCTCCACATTGGTAGATGTCTCTAGAATTCCCTCTCTGGATCGAATTTACCTCGATGATGACGAAAATATCCATATTGGTGCTTTGACGACTCACAATCAGATTGCTTCATCCGAATTGATTCAAGACCGCGCTAAATGTTTGGCGCAAGCCTCTTTTCAAGTGGGTTCCCCGCAAATCCGGAATCGAGGGACACTGGCAGGCAATGTGGTAACTGCATCGCCCGCTAATGACACTATCCCGGCTTTAATCGCCCTCGGCGCAGAAATTATTGTGATTTCAAAAACCGGTGAGAGAAGAATTAAGGTTGAAGATTTCTTTACCGGTGTACGTCAAACACGGCTTAGTAAAGACGAACTTGTCACTGAGTTTATTCTGCCAAAGGTAAATTCAAACACTCATTCCATATTCTACAAATTTGCCCTGCGCAATGCCCAGGCAATTTCTTTGGTGAACGCAGCTGTTCTGGTTCAAACAAGGGACAATGTTCTTACAGAGGTGAGGATAGCGGTTGGAGCCGTAGCGCCAACTGTGAATCGATTGAAACGAACTGAGGCAACCCTGATCGGGAAGAATCTTCACAACTTATCAGACGAGGACTTCAAGCTGATTGCGGAGGAAATTCACCCGATCTCGGATATCCGTTCTTCTGACCAGTTCCGAATCGAAATGGCGAGATTTGCTGTCAGACATTGTTTTGACTTCCTGCTTGATCCTGATCATTTCGATCAACCTCTGCCTGATAAACCGGTTACTCTTTCTGGCAATTCCAATGAGTTTAAATCCTTGAGTAAAACAATTTTGATTAATTCGAAGACTCCTATCCAGTCAAAAATAAATGGAAAAGAATACCTCTTTCAATCCAAGGATCAAAAATCACTATTAGATATCATCCGTGATGATGCGAACCTTCCTGGTACGAAGGAAGGATGCGCGGAAGGAGAATGCGGTGCCTGTACCGTCCATTTCGAGGATAAAGCCGTTATGGCGTGTCTTGTCCCAGCTCCCCGCGCTCATTTAGCAGTGGTTACAACAATTGAAGGGATAAGCGAAGAAGGAACGCTGCACCCTCTGCAAGAATCGTTTATCAAAGAGGGCGCGGTACAGTGTGGATATTGTACGCCAGGCTTTATCATGTCCAGTGCAAAATTACTTGAAGAACGAAGGCATCCGGACCTTCAGGAAATCAAGGGAGCCCTAACAGGTAATTTGTGCCGTTGTACCGGTTATTACAAAATCATTCGGGCGATTGAGCAAGCCGCAGAAAGCGGAGGTTTAGATGACGAAACATAATATGTTTCAAACCGAATATCCACCCAGACCTCAAAAGATGCCGATCCATCCCGTTTGGCGGGGGATTGGATTGATTCTAGCCGTGATTCTTCCATTAGGTTCTTATATCGTTGCTTCTTTACTTATAAGCAACAAGGAAAAATATTCATGGTTGATCATTCCGGAGGACATCATCTTGTATAAAAATCCTCAGGATCCCTATTTACTTGTTCGCCTCCTTTACACACTCATCATAATTATCCTCATAGGGGGCTTGCTCACACTGATTACGTTTCTCGTGGCAAAAATATTCGGACCTTCCCGTTATGATCCTCTTGATGTTCCGCTCGATCAAGTAGCAAAACGAAAACAATAACTTTTGTGGAGACAGGCTCAATGACTGCAATCGGAAAGAGCATCGCGCGAGTAGACGCTTATGCCAAAGTAAAAGGACAGGCATTATATCCAGGTGATTTCAACTTCCCGGATTCACTCCACATGAAGGTTTTATTTTCGCAGCGTGTGCATGCGATTGTTAAATCTATTGATATTTCTGCTGCAGAAAATACACCAGGGGTAGTGTTGGTGTTAACCGCCAGAGATGTCCCAAATAATGAATATGGTCTTGGGGTTCCAGACCAGCCTGTACTTTGCGGACCGGGTTCAAATAAACCCTTTGCAGATCGAGTGAGGTTTATTGGCGATCAGGTAGCTCTTGTTGTCGCCGAATCAGCACAGATTGCAGAAGAAGCGTGCCGGAAAATACGGGTGGAGTATGAGGATCTCCCTGTGATCTCTGATCCGTTTGAGGCGTCAAACCCAGAAGCATTTCTCATCCATCCCGAGCGGAATTCAAATGTTTTTACTCAATTCAGAATTCGTAAAGGGGACGTAGAACCTGCGTTCAAAACCGCTGCGGTGATCATTGAAGGAACCTATAAAACACCAGTTCAGGAACATGCGTATTTGCAACCTGAAGCCGGAGTAGCCTTTTACGATGAGGAAAACCGCATCACAGTAGTGGTTGGGGGTCAGTGGACGCATGAAGACCAAGAGCAAATTGCTCACTCATTAATGCTTGACCTCGATCAGGTTCGTGTCATCTATCCTGCCATTGGAGGTGCTTTCGGCGGACGTGAGGATATGTCCGTACAGATTATTCTTGCTCTGGCGGTCATGAAGTTGAAAGAAAAAGGCGTCTGCCGTCCGGTAAAGATCGTTTGGTCAAGAGAGGAATCCATCATCGGGCATCACAAGCGCCACGCCTATGAGATTAAAACCCGCTGGGCGGCAGATAAAAATGGCAAACTACTCGCTGCTGAAGTGGACATCCTTGCCGATGGTGGCGCCTATGTTTACACATCCAATAAAGTTTTGGGTAATGCCACATTGATGTGTACGGGTCCATATTTTATTCCGAATGTGCGTGTAGATAGCCGAGCCGTTTATACTAATAACATTCCAGGAGGAGCGTTCAGAGGTTTTGGCGGACCACAAGGAGCATTTGTGGCTGAATGTCAGATGAATAAACTGGCAGAATGTTTAAAAATGGATCCAATTGAACTTCGTATGAAGAATTTGCTCAAAGAAGGGGAGCCACTCTCTGTAAACTCGCCGCTTCCTGAAGGGATCAGCATTGCCAAAGTTGTCGAGCAATGCGCCACTGCAGCTGGCTGGACAAGCTTTTCTCAAACAGGTTACCAAAAACCAGCGGTGATTTCACAAGGAAAGAAAAAGCGGGGAATAGGGTTCGCCTGTTCCTATAAAAATATTGGTTTTTCATTTGGTGCCAAAGAAAATAGCTGGGCGATCATCGAATTACATGGTAAAGCGAAAATTGAAAAGGTTGTCCTCCGTCTCGCGGGAGCGGAAGTTGGTCAAGGCTCACATACCGTTTTTATGCAAATGGCAGCCCATGCGCTAAACGTACCGGTCGAATTAATTGAGCTTAAGGCTTCTGATACGGCTTTCACTTTGAACTCAGGAAGTGTCAGTGCTTCCCGTATGACGTTTATGGCAGGCAATGCCATCAAAGGAGCAGCAGAGGTAGTATTGCAAAAATGGCAAAATGAGGAACGACCTGCAATCGCAGAATTTCACTATTTTTCCCCACCCACCACGCCTTTAGATCCGATAACAGGCGAATCCACACCGAACTTTGCTTATGGGTATGTAGCTGAAGCTGTTGAATGTGAAGTGGATGAAGAAACCGGGAAAGTGACTGTATTAAAAGTATATTGTGCTGATGATGTGGGCAAAGCTATTAATCCAAATTTGATTGAGGGGCAGATCGAAGGTGCGCTTGTGCAGGCATCCGGTTATGCCATCTTGGAGAACTTTATCCAAAGGGAAGGGAAAGTTTTTACTGACAAGTTATCCACCTACCTTATTCCAACAGTACTGGACATTCCCACAGAAATCGAGTCCTTAATTTTGGAATATCCAGATAAAGTTGGTCCATGGGGGGTGAGGGGTATGGGTGAGATGCCATTTTTGCCGTTTGCGCCAGCCTTGATCGCTGCTGTACACGAAGCCACTGGTGTATGGTTTAACGAATTTCCCCTTACTCCAGAGCGGGTTTACTTTGGGATCAAGAACCGACCAAAATAATACTTATTCTGAATTAGTACCAGATTGTTGAGAAGAATCATCCAGGTTGCCAGCGATCATCTCTTGGATGATTTTTTTGGCATCATCGATATACTGGCTTGGAACGATGATCTCCACTTCCCCCATCGGACCAACCCCAAAACCATATGCAGTTCCAGCGGATTCCTGATTGGTGAAGGCTGGAATATTAAAGGATTCTAATAAGATCTTGACAGATTCTGCCTCAAGCATTCCGTTGGCAATGTACACTACTTCATCTCTAATTTTCTTCTTAAACATTTTTACCCTCTTTCATTTGCAATCGGGTCAATCGTTTATTAAGCTCATTGTGAAGGCGCCGATTTGTCGCTGATACGGTGTTTGGGATTAATGCTTGACCATGTTTTGTCCACTTGATGGCTGAGTTGATATCTCTGGCTTCATGTTCATAATAAATTGCCAGGTCAACACAGGATGCGAAATCACCGTTCCTGGCAGCAATTTGCCAATGATCCGCAGCTTCGGACAACAACCTTTGCTGCTTGGAATATCTGCCCAACATACCATGAACCCTCGCCAACTGACTGCGAGTTAAATCTCGCTTCTCACATGATTGTAATATGGTGTGGGCTGTTTCGTATGAATGTAAATTCCAATAAATAGAACTGATCGCAATCAAATCCTCCGTGGAGATTTCCATTTGATTCAAATCAGCTTCCAGCAATTGGGTAATGTGGATAAATAAAGCAGCCAGAGAGACAACATCCTGGGCGTTGTGGTAAATTACATCGGCAAGCGGCACTGGATCATGATCAAGTAAATATCTGAAGTAGATATCTGGAATCATCCAACCTGGGACATCTTCCGAGGTTCGGGCAAGATGGAGAACATTGGCTTCCAAATCTTTTAAGGTGCAGGAGGACAGTTGTCTTCCCCAAATTTTCCTCGAAAGGTGGAGAATATCCAAATGATCCCGTTCACGGAAGTTGGCAGGAATACGATTGACGACCAATCGATTCTGAAGCAAAGGAATATCAAAAGATTTACCATTGAAAGAGACGAAAACTGATTCATCTTGAATCAGATTTGTCAGGTGGAGCAGCATGGCTTTTTCTTCGGAGGGATCATGGAGAATGAATTGTTGAAGCCTGAAACCCTCCTGATGAACAAAAGAACCCACTCCAACCAGGAAAGCGAATGTTCCGGCACCTCCAGAGAGTCCTGTGGTTTCGGTATCGATGAAAATCATATTTTCAAAGGAGGGTGCTGAAGTGCGAACTAGTTTACCTGCCTGGTGAATCGCTTCGGTGTGGATAGCGCTGGAAAAAGCGATTGTGCCATGTTGGTATTGATTGGAATACGTATTTTCTTTCATT
>Ga0116192_1002220_pt1 | contig 13050 bp, 7 predicted proteins | sample AD_UKC113_MetaG_FD_89876 | JGI IMG/M metagenome (GOLD analysis project Ga0116192, IMG submission 89876) | Active sludge microbial communities of municipal wastewater-treating anaerobic digesters from Hong Kong - AD_UKC113_MetaG | ecosystem: Engineered > Bioreactor > Anaerobic > Digestate | place... | reverse complement strand
TCGACGCATAACGGTTTGTCGGTAATTGACCTGATAACCTCGACCATCTCCCTGTCGTTATCCCTGCCAAGCTTGACCTTAAGGATTTTATAAGGTTCTGCTTCGGCTACTTTCTGCCTGATTATTTCCGGGGAATCCAGTCCGATGGTGAAACTGGTAAGCGGCGCTTTTGCCGGGTTGAGTCCAAAAAGCCTGTAAAATGGTTCCATGACCAGCTTTCCGATAAGATCGTGAAGTGCAATGTCGACGGAAGCCTTTGCTGCATAATTGCCCGGCATCACATTTTCAACATATTCAAGGATGTCGACAAGAAGGAAGGGATCGGAGAATTGTGAAAGATTTAACAGTGAAAGGAACTTCATTACCGATTCCTGGCTTTCGCCAAGATAGGGAGGCATCGATGCTTCCCCATAGCCTCTTATGCCATCATATTCAATTACGGTAAGTACAACGGGAGTCGTTGTCCTTGAACTTGTGGCAAGTGTGAAGGTATGCTTAAGCTGAAGAGTATACGGGTTGTATTTCAGGACAATTTTCCCATTTTGCTTTTTTCTGCCGGTCATCTCTGCAAAGGAGGGAATTGAGAGGGCCGTATTGCCTCCTATAAAGGTTCCCCCAATAAGATAGCTGCTGTATTTTAAAAACTCTCTTTTATTCATTGTTGTAGTTCAGGTACTAAGAATCGCTTATAGACAAATATCATAAAATTTTGAGAATTTGAGTCAATTTAAATTAGTGCTTTTGCCCACCTTCATTTTAATCTGGGATAAGGGATTGTTAATTCCCTGCTTTTACCCCCTTTCTTATTTCCCCCAGGGGGGGAAAGGATGTCCGGTACGCGGAGAAATTAATCGTAATGTAAGAAGCCTCAATCGATGGCCTCCTTCCACCCCGGGGGAAGGCCGGGAAGGGGGGGGGTAAAAACCAGTAGATGAACACTTTTAATATCTTCCTCTTCCACAGAGGGAAGAAAAAGATAATCACGTACCTGTCTTTTACCCCCTTTCTTATTTCCCCCAGCGGGGGAAAGGAGGGTTCGCTTTAAAGTTTATAATGCAGGCAAGGAAGTCGATTTTATAATAACATCAATTACCGAATCAAGATTGTTTTCGACATCTTCATTCTTAAATCTAAGCACTCTAAGGCCTGCCGAATTCAAATAATCGGTTCTTTCCTGATCATATTTCTTATGTCCAAGATGTATTTCCCCATCTATCTCAATTACCAGATTTGCCTCAAAACAATAAAAATCCAGGATATATATGCCAAACGGGTGTTGTCTTCTGAAATACTTCCCGTTTTGTTGACGATTTCTTAATTTTTTCCACAGTAATTTCTCAGCATTAGTCATGTTTTTTCTTAACCAGCGCGCCTTCTCCTTAATATTCTGACTTGCCCCATGATTTTGTTTTGCTTCAACCACGATTTTCTGGAATGTCATAATAATTTCTTTTATATCATTAAAATTACGAAATCCCTGTTAAAGACTCTCCTTCCCCTGTGGGGGAAGGCCGGGAAGGGGGTAAAAAAAGTGGCCGAGTACCTTTAAAATCCTTCTTTTTCCTCTTTGAGAAGAGAAGAATGGTTATGCTCCTGCTTTTACCCCCTTTCTTATTTCCCCCAGCGGGGGAAAGGATGTCCGGTACGCGGAGAAATTAATCGTAATGTAAGAAGCCTCAATCGATGGCCTCCTTCCACCCCGGGGGAAGGCCGGGAAGGGGGTAAAAAAAGTGGCCGAGTACCTTTAAAATCCTTCTTTTTCCTCTTTGAGTAGAGAAGAATGGTTATGCTCCTGCTTTTACCCCCTTTCTTATTTCCCCCAGCGGGGGAAAGGATGTCCGGTACGCGGAGAAATTAGTCGTAATGTAAGAAGCCTCAATCGATGGCCTCCTTCCACCCCGGGGGAAGGCCGGGAAGGGGGGGAATGACAAATCCCAAAGAGGCATTTATTTATACCAGCTGCTTTTAAGTACAGGTTCCGCTCCCGGGCCCGATCCGACCCCGATCATTCTTCTTGCCCCAATGAAGGTATCCCTTCTTGACCTGCTGAAATTAGCTCTGGTCGAGTCGAGGCTGTTGATTTTTACCATGCCTGAACAATGGATAAACTCTGAGTTTCCGATATACATTGCAACATGAGTCGGCCTCGGTCTGCCTCTCCTTCCGGTTCCGAAAAATAAAAGATCGCCTGCTTTAAGTGAATCAGGAACAAAATCCCTCCTTATCCTTATCCCGTACTGAAACTGCTGTGAGGCATCCCTGGCAAGTATCAGCCCGTTGAGATAATAAATAGTCTTTGTAAAACCGCTGCAATCGAAACCTTTTGATGAAGTGCCTCCCCAGAGATAAGGTATTCCAATAAAGGATTCCGCTGTTTCAGTCAGATTCTGAGGGTTAAGAAGATTTCCAGCGTTCAGCTCTTCCAGGGGGATTGCCTTGTCAGCCTGAATATACCCTTCCCTTCCGTCAGGAAGCTTCACAAGGAAGTCTTTTCCTGCATCTCCCGCTTTTTCCACTATACAGCCGGCAACTATGTCTGAAATAACCCTTTTGCCGGATTGGTCAACAAAAACATCACCTGTTTTGGCTGTATAAAACAATCTTTGTGATGACTTCCACAGATTGTGCTCGCCTTCGCTTTTTTCAGATATTGATTCAGCATCAACCCATCCTATGTATTTATCAGGTGTTTGTATGAGATACCAGCCATCATTTTCCTTAAGTATCTTTACCGGTGTGCCCATCAGGGCCTGCGAGACCATCTCTGCATCATTTGATGAGAAAAACCTTATGTTGCACACGCTGACAGTTACAAGCCCCCACGGTTTTTCGATGACGGCAGGGTCAGGGAGGAGTGTCAGGCTGTCAGAAAAAATGATGCCCTTGTTCTTCAGGATGCCGGTAATAGCTTCCTTTGCTTCAGGAACATTCGTTTCACCTTTAAGAACTAACTTGTCACCTGCTGATTTCATCTCGGCGTCAAAGATCCCCTCACGAAGATCAGGAACCCAGACTATCCCGATGGAATCGATCTCATTTTTAAATAAATAGGGCCCTGCTTTTTTGCATCCCATAACCAGTAATGAAATAAAAGCGACAGCAAATACGAGCCTGCAGAGTTTCATTTTATTAAAATATCTCATTGATTATATGTTATTTCCATATTATAATCCCACTTGTCAAAATAAAGATTGCCTCCTTCCCATTCCACTTCTCCCCTTTGAAAATCAAAGGGTTCACTTCTCACGAATCTTTTAGCCGGAAAAAGCCGGCCCGAGATCCCGTTGTTCACTATGAGCCTGTAGGAATCAATCCCTGTGACATAAAATTCTTTCATTCCTGGGTCGGCTGAATACTGAAGCCCATATGATATATCAACCGGAACCCATCCTGTGCCTTCGTAATAAACTTCACACCAGTCATGCAGGTTTTCAGCTCCGGGAGGCACCATCCATCCGCTCTGCCAGCGTACGGGAATTCCTTTGTACCTGAGCATTGACATTAGAAGGAATGTCTGCATGCCGCAGTCGCCTCTCCTGTTCCTGATCACATAGCCGGGGATATCAGGCATCGTCGAGTATTCAAGCGCCCCTGCCCACGGGATATTCCGGTTGAACCACCTGAAGATCTTACTTACAATTTTATATGGTTGTTTTTCGTCACCTGTAATACTGTCGGCAAGTCTTCTGACAGGATCTGAGAAATTTATCTGAGGAGGCTCTTCTGCAGTATATTTCCTGAACAATTCCGTTTTAGTCCTATATGGCAAAAATGCTATTGCTGAAGGGTCAAAATACTGCCCCGATGACTGGTAAATGTATTTTACACTGAAAACGACAGGCAAGCCCTTCACTGCCTCCGATTCCATGTAAATTGTACTGTGAATTGCTGAATTGGGCGAAATCATATATTTTTCTGCAGATGCGGATAAAAGCACCACATCTTTCTGCCGTTCCTGATCGGCCCTGGGATATGGAAGCCAGCACCTTATTTTCCTCCCTTCAGGGACAACATCTGCATTAACCGTTAAAGTATAATTAACAGTCATTTTCACAGGCACAACAGGCCTGTTGTCCGGTTCCGAACTTCTTATTATTTCTCTTGTATGGTTTTTACGGAAAATGATATCCCGATCATGGGCATTCAGGGTATCCCTTGCGGACCGGTCGTGATAAAAGTCTTTTATGAGCTGAAGGTTAGAGACTGCCCTTCTGAAATATCGCTTTTCACCATTTATTATCGTGGACTCAAGCCAGTTTTTGCCCTCCCAATCTGCCTTTTCTTCTTCAGTATAAGAAATTTTTCTTTTTTTAAGCTGGTCATTTATTGATTGTTCATTAAACGGAAAATCAAGTTCAATTCTGTCGGCAACCTGGCAGAGAGAGTCTGCTTTTCTTATGGTATCCAGATCTTTGCATGACAGTTTTAATAAGTTAAAAATGGAATCCAACCCTGAAAAATTCCCTTTGGTAAATTCAGTCATCATCCTGTCTGAGAGGACCCTGCAATCACCAGAGGTATTCCGACAGCCTGACAGAAGCAAGGAGACAAACAAAAAAGCGGTCAACCTGAAAATATTCATGTTTTTGTGATTCAGGGTAAATTTATAAAATAAGAGTCATCAATTTGTGCAAGTGGGATTATTATTTGATGCTGCCGGGGAGAGGATTTTGCCATCAATTATTAAATCATTCCAGGATTTATTGAATTCTTCTATCAAAGCAATCTTTTTCTTCCTTGAGTACCCTTTTATTTGTTTCTCGCGCTGGATTGCCTTGTCAATATAGTTGAAGGATTCAAAACAGACTGGTTTATCCAAATTGTTTTTTTGGGTGAATCCTTCTAACAGTTTGTTTTTGTGCTCATAACAACGCCTCTCAAGATCATTTGTAACTCCGGTATAAAGAACCTTGTTAGTCTTATTTGCAAAGATATAGACAAAAAAATGAAAGGTTCTTTCCATGATTACTTTAATACTTAAATACCTATGCTAATTTATACAATTTATATTCAGCGTTCCCCCGGCTTCTTCAAAGTAAAGATGTCATTCCGAATCATACCACCGCGCGATGAGGAACCCCCTGCCTGACCACGGATGAAACAAAAAGCCCGGCCCGGGCCTTTAACAAAATGCAACGTATTAAGGTACTGCTTTTGGTAATTTGATTATCATGAAAGCGAATTCCTGTTCTCGTAGATCTTTGTTATTGCATTAACAATATCATCCATATCCGATCTTGATCCGAGAAGCAGGCTCTGATAAAAGGTAACCGCCTCATCGCAAAGCAGGTTATTTGCAGGGAGCTGGTTCTCTTCTCGCCAGCGTTTCAATCTTGCTTCAGAGAACAAACGTCTGTATCCCCTCGAATTAAGCTGTTCCTCGATGAGACCCTCCTTGTTTTGTTTCCCATACCCGCCGCTGCAGGGTATCCCTTCAGCATTGAGAGCCCTTATGAACGTTTCCCTGGGTATGTTATTGAATTGTTCCTTAACATATCTGAAAGGATACATATGATACACTGCCCTCGTGGCTCCGTTGGCAGGTTTTACAGGTATAATGCCCGGAATCTCCTTAAGTTTTTCATTAAGATAAAGGGCATTGGCAAGACGTACATCATTATCCCTCTCTATCCTTTTCATCTGCGACAAAAGTATCAGGGCCTGCGATTGCTGCATCCTGTAGTTCATGCCGTTGTACTGGTTGCCCGATACCGGTTTCATTTTGCCGTACGGCCGGCCGCAGTTATGGTAGGCATGGCAGCGGTCCATAAGATCTTCATCGTTACCAAGTATTGCCCCGCCTTCACCTGAAGCAAGATGTTTTGAGTTCTGGAAACTGAAGCAGCCAAGGTCGCCGAGCGAGCCCACCCTCTTCCCCCTGTATTCTGCCAGCCATGCCTGGCAGGCATCTTCAATAACCCTGAGGCCGTGTGCTTTGGCAACAGCATTGACACTGTCCATGTCGACAGGCAGCCCGTAGATATGGACCGGAATTATTGCAACGCTGTTCTCAGTAATTCTTCCCTCTATTTTCTTTGGATCAAGAAGAAAGGTCTCGGGATCCGAATCCACAAAAATCGGGAGGGCTTTATGGGCAAATATGATATTATAGGTAGCTATAAAAGTATATGGAGAAACCAGCACCTCATCGCCGGCATCGACTCCGAGGACATTCAGTGCGGTCAGAAGAGCGGTAGTCCCGCTTGCCGTCGCGAGGCATCTCTTTGCTCCCATGAGCTCTGCATATTTCTTCTCGAATTCGGTAACATATTCTCCGTTCCCTCTCCACCAGCGGCCCGACCTGAACATTTCAATAATTCCCGGTTCAGCCGTCTGATCCCAGTAAGGCCATTGGGGCCATGCCCCTTTGTGTAGTTTTTCGCCACCGTTTATTGCCAGTTTCCTGACCTGGCCGCTGCTCTTTATCCCAAACGAGCCGAACGGTAATCCGAACATCAATCCGGCAATACCTGCCGATGTTGCTGTAATGGCCTGACGGCGTGTAAGTTTTCCTGATTTCATGGGACAAGAATTTTAAATTATGGCACAGAAAAGAATTGCACTTATTCTTTTATGAAGTTAAATGATTAATTTCAGAATCAGAAAATTTCTGAATACAATAACACCTTGTTCAAAATCGCTTAAAACTTAACAATACGATTGCAAGACTGCTGACTGAACAACCAAAACCTTACCTCATGAAACCTCAGAAGACCGTCCTTCTACTCATCCTCTCGATGTCAGTCCACCTCCTAACAGCCAAAGACTACAATGCCTCAATGTTCGGCATAAAATCGAACGGCACCACCCTGAACACAAATTCTATCCAGAAAGGGATAGACTTCATAAGTGAGAACGGCGGTGGAAGACTGGTTTTTTATGTAGGAAGATACCTTACAGGAACAATTTACCTGAAATCGAACGTCACAATACAGCTTGAGGAAGGGGCCATACTTGTCGGATCTGACAATCCTCTCGATTATCAGATGAACAAAAACTGGACCGCACTGATATTCGCCCTTGATCAGCAGAACATCGGCATAACAGGCAAGGGGGTGATCGACGGCCGCGGATTTGAGGTGGCTACAAACCTTGTTGACCTGATTCATAAGGGGGTTATCAGCGATCCTCTTAAATATGACCGCCCCCGTGAGACAATACGCCCTCAGAACATCTATTTCAGGGGTTGCAGGAATGTTACGATACGCGGAATCCTTCTGAAAAATCCCGGAAGCTGGAACCAGCAATATGATCAATGCAGAAATGTGGTTATTGACGGTATTAGCGTCGACAGCAAATCGTACTGGAACAACGACGGAGTTGATATTGTAGATTGCGACAGCGTAAGTGTCACAAATTCTTATTTCGATGCCGCCGATGACGGGATCTGCCTCAAATCACATTCAGCCGATTTCATATGCAAGAATGTGTTCATACATAATAACACTATCCGTACCAGCGCCAACGGGATAAAATTCGGGACAGCATCCCTCGGAGGATTCAGGAACATCCACATCATAAACAACCTAGTGTATGATACTTACAGGTCGGCAATAACATTTGCTGCTGTCGATGGCGGAATTGTTGAAGATGTAACTGTCGACAGCCTCAGGTCGATAAATACGGGGAATGTAATATTTCTGAGAATAGGAGAACGGCGGGAAGGTAAAAAAGGCAGCATGAAAAATGTCTCGATATCGAATGTCTATGCCGAGGTGCCGTCAACAAAGCCCGATGCAGGATACAACTATGAAGGACCTGTAGAAGACCTGCCAAGAAATATAAGCCCTTCCTCAATAGTCGGTATGCCGGATGTAAAGATTGAAAACGTTTTGCTGAAGAATATTGAGATCCACTATCCCGGAGGAGGAGATCCTTCATATGCAAAGGTGGGCCTCGATGAACTCGACAAAGTCCCTGAGATGGCTGCCAGCTATCCTGAATTCTCGATGTTCAGGGAGCTTCCGGCATGGGGATTCTATATAAGGCATGCGAAAGGCATCACGTTTGAAAATGTCAGGTTGTTTTGTTCAAAAAAAGATTACCGCACTGCAGTTGTAATGGACGATGTGGAAGCTGCAACACTTCAGAATCTGCAGGTAAGCGAGCCTGACCACAAAAAAGAACCTGTTTTTTCTTACAGGTCAAAGGGAACAGTAATAAGGAAGAAATGACAATCCTTTCAGAAAGCTTCTTTATCTTTAAAATATTAAAATCCCGGGGATGAAAAACAAGTCGTTCAAAAAAAGGCACCTGATAATTCCTGGCATAATACTCTTTATTGCAATTATTCTTTTTGCCGCCCCGCGTATAGCAAAGACTTATTTCGTAAAACATTCTCAAGAACTTATAGGACGTAAGGTTGCAATCGGCAAGATCAGGATCAATTATTTTACAGGAACCCTCCGGATAACTGACCTGAAACTGTTTGAAACAGACGGCGCAACGGCTTTTGCAAGTTTCCGCCAGCTTAAGGTCAACCTCGATTACCTGCCCCTGTTCAGAAATGAGTTTGTGGTCAGATATATATCTCTTGACGATCCCTATGTACAGGTGCTGCAGGACGGGAGCAGATTCAACTTCTCCGATCTTATTGAAGCTGATTCTGCGACCTCTGAAAAAGACACAATACCCGGAGAGCCTACGAAGTACATAATTAATAACATCCGGATTTCAAGGGGATTCGTGAAATACCAGGACATCCCCCTGAATCACACGATATCGCTCGACAGCCTGGATCTTCAGATACCGGGTTTTACATGGAACAGCGACACTGCAAATCTTGACGTTGGCTTTAATTTCGTTGAAGGCGGCGGGATCAGGTCAGGTTTCTCGGTGAACCAGGCCGACAGCACTTACTCCATCAACCTTAAAATCGACAGCCTGAACCTTGAGATCATTGAACCCTATGTAGCCGGTAATCTTAATATCTCCGATATCAAAGGATATTATTCCGGCGACCTGATGATAAAGGGAAGCATAACCAGTGTCATGCAGTTGTTTGTAAAAGGAGAAAACCATATTTCAGGCTTCCTGCTAAATGACACTCTTAACCGGACAATACTATCGTTCAGTGACCTCGACATCGGTCTCGACACCTTCGATCTTTCACGGAGTTTGTTAAGGATAAACAATGTAAAGCTGAAAAATCCACAGGTGCTTTTTGAACTGAAGGATTCTGTCAACAACTGGACAGCCCTGATGAAATCATCAGCCACAGGTCAGGCCGATTCGCCTGCACAGCCAGCTGACACTGCAGCTTCAGGCAGCGAATTCTCATACAACATCCCTCATGTCGAATTAACAGGAGGGACCATACTGCTAAGCGACAAAAATCTTAAATATCCTTTCAGTTACACGATCGACAGCCTGAAACTGGATCTTTCAGAAATTCCGGAAAGCAAGGACAGGATAGCTGTAAAGCTGTCGGCATTGCTGAATAAGACAGGGACGATAAGCACTGAAGGGAGCATAAATATGGCGGATCCTTCAAACGACCTCGACATTTCCCTTGAAATCAAACAGTTCAGGATGGCTGATGTTGATGCCTATTTCAGGCACTACTTTGGATTCCCCGTTAAAGGCGGCCTGATGAATTTTTCAACTGCAAACACACTCCGTCCCCGTTCACTGGAAAGTACAAATCATATTTATTTCAGAAGATTTAACCTTGACAAGAAATTACCGGAAAAGACAGATTACAACGTGCCCTTGAGGCTGGCAATCGGGATCCTTTCCGACAAGGATGGGATAATCGATCTTAAAGCCCCTGTCAAAATGAAGGGAGATGAGGTTAAGATCATCAACCTCGGCAGGATAATATTCCGTGTCATCGGAAACCTGTTCGTAAAGGCAGCTCTTTCCCCCCTCAATCTGATTTCGCAGTTGCAGGGAGTGGATGAGGAATCGCTTAAACAAATCCAGCTTGACCTGACTAATGAAAGTCCCGACGGGAAGGGACTTAAGTCATTAGACATATTATCTGATATTCTGAACAAAAAGCCATTGCTTAACCTCGATCTGATCTATTGCATAAACCGTGAAAAGGCGATTGATTCACTTGGCTATATTTATACAAGAAATGATTTCCTAAGGTCGACAGGGACCAATGTATCTTCTGACAAAAAAATTTCTGATTCCATTCTTGTCAGATTTGTACTTGGAAGAAATCCGGCTGATTCATCTCTTGCATCAGGAAATGCCGGAGTTCTTTTTGTAAAATATGCAGGAACTGAGAAGCTGAATGTCAGACTGGATTCCCTTATGAAACGGCAGACAGGATTTATTATCAATTATCTTGGTGCAGAGAGGGCTTTGCCATCGAACAGATTCAGGATTATTGAAACAACTCCCGATTCGATCAGGCCCGTCTCGGCCGCTCCTTCATTCAGGATATACCTGACTGAAGGAGGGGGTCAGTAACAAACTTTTACATATTCTGAAATCCCTGAATTAATTGAAAATATAATTTTACGATAAAACCTTTCCGACATGAAAAGAAATATCAGGCCGATCCTGATTGCTGCAATTCTTCTGATTATAAGCTTGTACATTGATACTCCTGCCAGTGCGGCAAAAATAACGCTCAGAAATAACTGGTCGATCCAGTCCTCGAAAGAGGTTAATGTGAGCGGAAGCGTTTTGTCCGCCGTATCATGGAAACCTGAGCATTGGTATCCGTCAACTGTTCCGTCGACAGTATTCGGCACCCTTGTAGAAAACAAGGTATACCCCGATCCCTATTTCGGTACAAACATTCTGAATGTCCCTGGTTATATTGCCCGGAGGGGAGGCGAGATCCCTGACGACAGTCCGTTTAAATCCTCCTGGTGGTACAGAACTACTTTTACACTCCCTGCTGATTTTAAAGGACAGAATACCTGGATCAAATTTCACAGCATAAATTACAAGGCAAATATATGGCTGAACGGGAACCTGGTTGCCGATACCACAACTGTTGAAGGAGCTTACAGGCTGTATAATTTCAACATCACCAGATTTGCACAGCCCGGCAGGGAGAACTGCCTGGCAGTCGAGATCTTTCCGCCGAAAGGTACCGACCTGACAATTACATGGGTCGACTGGAACCCGACTCCTCCCGACAGGGGAATGGGAATATGGTACGATATCACGGTTCAGTCATCGGGACCCGTGTCAATACAGAATCCACATGTAATAACCAAACTTAACCTGCCCTCAACCGACAAGGCCTTGCTTAACATTTCGGCAGAGGTTGTGAATTCTTCAGACAAAAAGGTAAAGGGTGTTCTTACCGGAAAAATTGAAAACATCTCTTTTTCACAGGAGATCACACTTGCCCCGAACGAATCAAGAAGCGTGGAATTTAATCCTGAAAAATACACCCAGCTTACGGTATCAAACCCGAGGCTCTGGTGGCCGCATACAGTCGGGCCCCAGAACCTTTATGACCTGCAGCTTTCCTTTAACATTAAAGGGAAGCCGTCGGATGTAAAGGAACTACGTTTCGGGATCCGTGAGATATCGGCATGGATGAACAATTTTGACAAGAAGCATACAAAGGTTTTCCAGATAAACGGAAAGAATATCCTAATAAAGGGAGGCGGCTATGTTGAGGATATGATGCTTCGCCCTTCCGATGAAAGGATAGATGCAGACATTGCTTACGCCAAACACATGGGCCTTAATGCATTGAGGCTTGAAGCACCACGGGGTTCTGATTATCTTTTTCAGAAATGTGATGAGGAAGGTATACTTCTGATGGTGGGATGGTGCTGCTGCAGCTCGTGGGAGCAATGGAAAAAGTGGACTCCTCATGTTGCAATGATCGCACAGAAAAGCTGGGAAGACCAGATCATAAGGCTCAGGAATCATCCTTCAGTATTCACATGGCTGATGGGAAGCGATAATCATCCGACTGAGGATGTGGAGAGGATGTACATTAAATCCCTTAACGAACTTGACCCCACCAGGCCATACGAGTCGTCGGCAACACAGGACTCCAGTGCTGTCACAGGGCCCACAGGTGTATGGATGGGGCCGTATCCTGATGTTTATGCCTACGAGGCACCATCATACTGGTACACCAAACTGGAATTTAATACCGAGGCTGCCCCTGCAGGTGAACAGATTCCGCCGCTCGAGACAATGAGAAAGATGATGCCTGAAAAAGATATGTGGCCGATGAGCGAATCATGGAACATAAGGCTTCACAAAGCCTTCTATCCCCAGATGAGGAAAGCCCTTTTTGCACGGTACGGGGAACCTCAGGGTGTTGAGGAATACAGTATCAAATCGCAGGTTCACCAATATGAGGCAACAAGGGCTATGTTTGAGGCATTCGCGGCAAACAAATACAAGTCGGGCGGGATAATTTACTGGATGTATAATTCCGCGTGGCCGTCATTGTACTGGCAGCTTTACGATTATTTCCTTGCGCCCAACGGAGCATTCTACGGCACAAGGAAAGCCAATGAGAACCTCCATATACAGTACGCATATGATGATGGATCGATACGTGTTGTCAACAACACATATAAGGATTTCAGCGGACTCAGGGCTTATGTTAAAGTATACGACCTGGCAATGCAGGAGAAATTCTCAGGCGAAGCATCAGTAAATATCAAATCAGACGAAAGCCTGAAGGTTGTGTTCCCGGGGCTGCCTGCCGGTAATGGAGAGATGACATTCCTTAAACTGACTTTGAACGACAGGGACGGGACATTAATTTCATCTAATTTCTACTGGCTTTCCGAAAAAGGTGACAAGAATGCCGACTTCCAGGCTTTGAACCGCCTTCCTATGGTGGAGCTTAAATGTTCGGCCTCAAAAGTAAGCCTGGAGAAAGGGAAATATATAGTTTCAGTTGAGGTTGAGAATCCGTCTTCTTCGCTTGCCTTTGCAGTAAATCCGAAAATAATTGGCAATGTTTCAAAAGATCTTATCCTTCCTGTTTTCTGGGAAGATAATTATTTTGCTCTCCTTCCCGGAGAAAAGAGGCAGCTTAAGGTTGAATTCAGCGAACGCGATCTGAATAATGAAAAGCCTGTTTTTGCAATTGACGGCTGGAAT
>Ga0116192_1002217_pt1 | contig 13054 bp, 28 predicted proteins | sample AD_UKC113_MetaG_FD_89876 | JGI IMG/M metagenome (GOLD analysis project Ga0116192, IMG submission 89876) | Active sludge microbial communities of municipal wastewater-treating anaerobic digesters from Hong Kong - AD_UKC113_MetaG | ecosystem: Engineered > Bioreactor > Anaerobic > Digestate... | reverse complement strand
CTCTCATCATATTGCTATCATCCATGCACTTATCCTCCAATCCATTTGGATAGTGATTTGGCCATCATCGCGGCCACGATGAGGATGATGATGACGGCTACCGTTTCATCCAGCCAACCGATGGCCGTCTCCACGAAAACCACCAGGGCGACGATGGCCAGCATTATCTCCGGCTTCTGCCTGGTGACCATCATCGGCAGGGCGCAGGTAAATATGAGAACCGCTGAAAGGAGCAGCTGCGCGGCGATTTCGTTCGTCCCGGCGAACAGGGCATCATTCACCAGGTCGGGTATCGAGGAGAGGTCGAAATCAGTCATATAATTCCATCACTCCCGTTAGCATTAGATAGAGACCAACAGCTACAGACAGGAACAGGTAAATGATGTGAACATCATATAAAACGAATAAACCGCACGCGGTCCAGGCTATCCCTGCTATAGCCTTGAGGCGCGGCTCCATGTACGAGAGGATGGTCAACAATCCCAGTATGCCAAGTGTGACGGCTATCAGATCTTCCATGATGGAACCTCCTTTCGGACCATCCCGGCCCGGTACAGATGAGCGAAATACGCCAGATGCCCAAGGCCAATCCCCGCCCCCGCCAATCCGACGATGGGCAGTTCATGCGCCAGGGTCGGTGACAGGAGCAGCCAGAAAGCCCCTGCCACCATATTCATTCGGATATCGTAGAGGACTCCGAGAGAAAGCACTCCTAGAAGTCCGAGCGGGGCAAGTATTTCAATTAACATTTTAACGCCTCCGCATATAGAATACTAAGAGAATAAACCCAACACCAGCCATAATCAAAACATAGAAAAGGACCGTATTTCTATCCATCCCGTCTTCAGTATCAAGCCAAAATGGAGGGTCGTCCACATCGTTAACAGTAATAGTGAAGTTCTGATAAGCGACAGCGTGGCCGAGGGTGACCCGCAGGACGACATCGAAAGAACCGGCCCTGTTAGCATAGCCTTCCAGGGTGTTGGTGTATTCGTTGAAGTGCAGCCAGGTTGGTTTTACAAGACACTTTAAATCGGCATCAGCGGGATAGTAGAAAACATCATATACATACTGCTCGAACTTGGTGATCGTCAGATCAGGGGATGACAGGAAGCCGAGGTCCTGGTTGTAGATGGTGATGGTGAAGTTCTGCCATGCGGTTCCATCCGCGTTCGTAGCCTTTAAGGATATGGGAAATATGCCCGGGTCCCTGGGAAATCCGCCGAGGTTCCAGTTATTGTCATCCCACCAGCACCAGTATGGAATGGTCACGGCAGTGATGGTGGCGTCCTCGGGGTAGACATCAGCGTCGTAATAGTAGTATTCCATAGCCCATGCGATGATATCCGGGGACGTGGTGAACACCGGAGCGCTGCTCAGCATTCTCAGGCTCAGGTGATCGTCTACTACGTTCTCCATGGTGATGGTCAGCCAGCCGGTAGCGTTGGCGGTCTCGGACCAGGATGTTGAATCGGTGGTGACCCGATAGACGGAGCCCGGGGCGAACCCTCCGAAGTTGAAGATCAGGTCCTCGGATGCGCTCGTAAGATGCGCTGCGAACATCTGGTCTGTGTAGGGCAGGAATCGGGTGACATTGACATCGAACTCCCCGGTCACCCAGAACTGCATGGAGAACTCTCCGGCGACGGTGGCCATCGTCAGCGTGTCATTGGTGACCTCAATGTAATACGGATCGTACTGGTCCCAGACGATAACATCAACATCTCCGAGACGGTACAGGACGGGCGTCTCTATTATGATGCCCGAGCCGGGGTTCTCCGGCCACGCTGAGACGGTTCCAGGCAATAGGAGCATCAAAGTTACCATTACCCCGACCAATGCCCCCAGAACGCCCTTTCCGCTCATCTTACATCCTTCTTGTCACCTTTCTTGGTCCTAGACGACCGCGTACCAATACACGGTCTGATTTCCGGATACAGCCGAGTCAGCATAGATTCTGAACGTGGTGGTGCCAAGCGTTGTGACGTACAGGGTATATGTTCCGCCTGTTCCGCTGGTAACGATCACCTTGGTAGGTGTGGCGCTAAGGCCGTGGGTTACTGTAACATAGCTTTGCCCGTTAAGTATGGTGGCCACACCGCTGGCCTCGGTAACATATCCCGAGTTTCCTGTGACTCGGACGTTGGTATAGGACGCGTCATTATAGAACTTGGTCGTCACTCCAAGGATGGTGTTTCCAGACACGAATACTGGAGTAGCAGCGACCAGGGCGCCAGTCAGGGAGATCCCACGGGTTCCGCTAGGGTCCTGGATGACGTTATTGGTTATGGTCACATTCTTAGACTTATCGACCTCGATACCGTGATGTACCGCTTGGGAGATGTAATTCCCATTTATCAGTATGTAGTCATCATACTGGAACATTGTTCTCGATGAGGTTGAGAGCTGGTTCGTCTGGAATGTCAGGTATTTTACATAGAGCAATTTCAGCGAATAATACGAAGATGTGGACCCACAGTTCTTGAAAACATTTCCATCGATCTTCACATTGTAGATGTAGAACGATGAAGTTCCCAACGCATCAATGGCGGTTGCTGTTGGCAGTTCCTCGAACAAATTATTCGACATTACAGTATTGTTGGCCCCACTAAGCAGGGTGATCCTGGATGCCGTGAAGGTGTTGGAAGTTACCGACACGTTGGAGGTTACGATATAAATGGCCTTGCTGGTCCCATCATGCTTGTTAAAAATGTTGTTGGATATTATTACCTGACGAGATTCTATGCTGTTCAGGCAATTTATCCCCACTTCGCTTTTAAAGAAATAATTGTCAGAAATGATGGCATAGGCGTTCCTCGGTTCGATCCCTATGCCATTATATTTGAAAGTGTTTCCAGTGATTATCATGGAGCCATAAGAGCATTCGTGATTGTTGATGGCCTCATTTCCAGTTTGGGACGACTCGAAGTTATTACCGCTTATGTAAAGGTCCCGATACATTCCACCAGGATACTCGGTCGTGGTGGTGTAGGTCCCAGTGGCGATGTAATGCCTACCGTAATACCTGAAAATATTATCGGTGATCTTCATCGACTCCGAACAATCCACGATTGAAACGCTGTACCCCAGGCCAGTGTAAAAGACGTTCTCGAAAACGCAGTTATCAACCCAGGCAGCATAACAATCTATGAATCTCAGGGCGGTATTGCCGCCTTCGGAAATAGTGCAGCCATCTATTTTGAAGTTGTAAAGATTTGTTCCATTGATCAGCGTGGTGTCCGTCTCGGTTCCAGGGCCAGTTATGCTTAGGCTGGATATACTTACATTTTCAGTAAAACCGATCCCACGAACAGCGGTCGGGTCTGTGGTATAATAGTTATCATCAATCGCCCGCACCAGTGTTAGCACATTTCCGGAGATAGTTCGTATCTGATTCAATTCTCCACGGTTCAAGCCAGCGATTGTGCGGTTAGATACTATCTTAACATACATCCCTTCTTCAAGGTCTGAGGCATCAGCAACGGTTATGGAGACCGCGCCTATGGCAGCATTGACCGCCAGCGCAGTGGCATCGGTCAATAGTATCTGATCCGAACTTAGGAAGTCTCCAGTGGTCGGGGTATAATAGAAATTCGTTGCCCCCGCGCCCTCTCCAGCGATTTGAACATTTGATTTCAGGATGACATTTCCCTCAAATTCATAATCACCAGCCTTGAAGAATATAATTCCAGAATCAAGTTCAGCGATTACCGTGTTCAATAATGTGGTGGTGTTGTCGAGTCTGTAAGCTATCCGCCCGGTAGTTCCGTTCTTCGCGCAGGTGTAATCGCCATCCTTGTAGATGATATATGACGCGGTCTCGACGCCCGAACCGCTCTCAATGACTACTGGAATGGAATTTCCGCCCGTTCCCGTTCCCGATCCCACCACCCAGGCGGTGCCCAGGACCGAGACGCACAACATCATGCAAACTATTGCTATTGACTTCCACTTAAGTTGGAACTGCTTCTGTTCTGGCTGGTCCGTGGTGATCACCTCGGCCTCGGGAAATAAGGAGATAGCCCCGGCTTCTGGCCGGGGAAAAGATTGAGGCAGCTCACCTCAAAGCTGCTTGGTCGAGACTACGATCCAGGCGATGGCCACGAACACCAAGCCCAGGACGTAGAACAGCGGCACCTGTTCGAACAGTGAAGCCGCCACGCCCGTCAGTGCAGTAGTGTTGTTGTTGTCAGCGCTGGCGACCGTCAGGTAGTCCACCTGGTCCTGTACCATCGGCAGGAAGATGATCCCCACAACTATGACCAGGATCGTCCCTATCATAGCAGTGATGAAGCCATTCATCGCTCCGCGAATGTCTTTCCTCATAGACTTCATTTCAATCACTCCCCCCGATGGCGAGATAGCCAATCGATGCCGCGATGACCGCCAAGACTATGCCCAGGACCAAGAACAGCGGCAGATTATCAAGCAACATTTGTACTGTACCGCTGGACGAGGTTTGGTCAATTGTGTCGGTCACTAGTGGCAGCAGCGCAGCGAACATCACCAGGACCACTATGACCCCAATGATTCCCATGATTCCTGCCCTAATGCTTACCATGATGTTCCTCCGAAGACCTCTTGAAGTATCATATTAAACCAATTTAATATATAGTAATCGTCTAATATATTATGTAATACTATTATGGAATATGAGCTTAATCAACAACCTTAGCGGACTGACTGGATTTGCTTCTAGCCCGCCAAACATCGAGCGTACCGGGCTTGACCTTGAGAACTTCCGCAATCTCCTCACGGGACATGATCTTGTTCTCCCGCAGGTGCTCGATGAGCGTGTTTCGCTGCTCAGCATACTTCCTGGCTAGCCCCTTAAGTCCATCGGCGTCACTCATGGACTTGGTATATTCGGAAATGAATTTGTCCTTTTTTTCGGAATAAGCCATCCAGAACGGGTCATAATCGTCGAATTTGTCGTACTGTATGGCACAAAAAGGCACCCAGAATATGTCCCTATTGAACTGATTCGTGCGCGGGATGCGTATCTCGGCCACCCCGCGCTGATAGATGAACACCCAGAATGCCATCATGCGGGTGACCTTGGGGTTCAGATCTCCTATGTGCGGGAGCACCACCGGCATGGTTATGCGCTTTTTACCGATGATGTTCAGAACTTTAACGTAAGGCACCTGGGATTGCCATTCCTGATTGTACAACCCAGTTATTGACTCATCATAGTCCACTGTGGGGTAGTACTTGATGCGCGGATCTGCCTCGGGTATGTTTTCCAAGTCGGCCATGAAGGACTCGATGGAAAAGTGGATGTTCTTCACGGTGAAGCCTGGATTCTGCCTCCGGGACAATTTGAGCGTAAAAACGGACTTCCCGTTCCTCCGCTGGCCGGTAACCACGAAGGGGGCATCATATCCATCGTCTATAAGCTCCCGCATGGACGCCACGATCCAATCAAAGCCGGATTCGTCGAACATCGGGACCTTAGTGGTTCCTTCTGGTGATATTGCGTAATGAAGTCCCACTCGGTTAAGCTCCATGGGCGTCTGGAACTTGGTCCAGGTGTTGAATACGCAGCTGACCACTACTTTCGCCCCTTTTCGTCCGGCTTGTCCTCCCAGGACGGCCCCATCTTGAACCTCTCACGCTCCTTTTTATCCATGCCCACGAGCGCGGTGACCGCTTCCTCCCTGCCCTGGCGCTTGTTGCTGACCATTATGGCCGATGCCTCGTCGGCAATAGTACCCCATGCCTTGAGCTGGAAACCGGACTGCATCAGGCGGCAGAACTGCATAAACCGGATGCTCTGCCCGGTTGGCAGGTCGGTGTTTAGATCTCTCCGGCTGTTATCCCTTTCAGTGCGGTCCTGCTCGGTAAGGAATGATTGGAGGTTCGCCTGTATCTTAGTATTGGATTCTTCTGTCATCATATCACTCCCATGACCTTGAGGATGATGCCCAGAATCACCAGGCCCACTATGGTGATGAGTATCCAGTTCATCTTGAACGCCTGTTTATCTATGGAGCTGGAGAAATTGGACGCCAGCCGGCTCTCGCACACCTTCTTGAGATATTCGGGGGATACTTTATCGTACTCCGCCTGGTAGCTGAAGGCGTGGTCGATGGGGCGCATCTTGTTCTGGAGGTCTTTGTGGTCCTCGGAGAATAGCAGGATGCCCACGCGCTGAGGCTTCACGATGCGCTTGAGGCGCTTCCTGAGCCTGGTGGTGAAGCTATCGTACTTGGTGAGAGGCACCCATCCCTTGAGCGCCATGATGTAACGGTAATCCTCCGCATACGGGCGGATGTGCTCGGGCAGATCCTCAGGAACGAAATTATTAGGGTTGTACTGATGGACGCTGTATGTATGATCATCATAGATGGTAAGCGCATAAACTTCTGTGAACTTCCATTTCGGCACCTTTCCCGGCCTGGTGATCAGGTACATCAAGAAGCCGGTCGAGCATAACGGCATCCCGATGAAGAACCCGATTATAGTGGCCAATGAAGGGGTGAATAATGGAGCCAGCATCAACCCGAAGCCGAGGGCGGCCACTAGGAGCCAATACTTACGCTTCCAGAACTTCATGCCCCAGTCGCCTCCACTATCATCATCACGCCGACAGCGATCAGCATTATCATCACGCCGACCTGGGGGGCGTTGGATATGATAGCGTGCATCAATCTCGACATTTCCGAATCGACGGAGATCTTACCATCGAGCAGGGAAGTGCCTACGATCTCATAGGACAGCTGCTCCATGGAGTCCGATGATTGCGAGTGTCCGTATGGCATCACCCGCCCCTGGAACAAAATGCAGATAGCGTCGTCTCGGTTCTCCCTGTTTCTGAAAACAGTCGACGATGGTATTGTATGATAGCCGTCCTTCTCAATCATGGTCTTGGAGGAGGAGACATCGAATGCTTTAGCGCGGTTATCACGGTCAATGTAGAGGGCTTTCAAATCCTCACCTTACGCCCTTACATATTACACACCATTATAATTATAGTAATCTATCAATAAATTATGTAATAGTATTATGAAATATTGCCGATTACTATATAATAGTTGGAAACTATTACCTATTATGGCTGCCAAAGCGACCAAGTGCATAACCCTTCCCATCGACAAGATGCAGAAGTTGGATCAGCTCGCCGTCAAAGGAGGAATGAAGTTCAACGCCGCCCTAGAAGTGATAATAGATTACGGGCTGCGTGAGTACGAGAGAAAAACGGGCGCAGAGATTAGGGCATAGAGCGCCCCTTCCTCCCGTTGATCGCTCCTCGGCGCATTAGGTACGAAACCCGAGCGAGCACCCTGCCGTACCCAATCCTCAATTCTTTTGATATTTCCTTGAGGGTCAGGTCCGTGTTGTTGTAAAGATCCGCCACCCGGTCATCGATGTCCTCACTCATCACAATCTCATTGATTATCGCTTTCATCTTCACCCTCCTCCTCAGCGATCAATTCCCGATCTAGCTTCGCTCGCTTCTTGACGATGAGTTCGTTGATCATCATCGTGCGCGGATCATCGGGTGGGAGCTTCGAGACCTGCCGTTCCATGCCGGCGATCATCGCCATGCTTCGGTTATTCGACGCTATCTTCAACCACTGCTTGATGTCTGATATTCTTGACATTTTCCTTACCTCTTTTGAGTTGTTTTACCTGGGTGTAAAGACCACTTTTAGCCCTTCCGTGAATGCTTCTGTAGCCATGGATCGAGCACTTCCTTCCAAAACTCGTAGTATGCCCAAATGATGATCGCTCCGGCAGCGATAAGCGCCCAAAATTGGAATGCTTGCTCGTTCCAAACTTCTAAAATCATAATCCGCGCGCCTCTAATTTCGAGACGTACCTCTCGAACTTCGGAATATTCTTGTCGATGATAGGCCCGTAATGAACAAGGTCCTCGACGGGCATGTGCTCCTTGCAGAACTTCATGCAGATTAGGATCATCTTCACGTCCGGGGCGGATTCTGTTATCATCTTCTGCTTGTCTATCTTTGGTTTCTGTCCTAACATGTTTCCCATCCTCTCTTTTTTATGGGCGTCATAAAGAAGTGTTTTTGTCACCCCTCGATTTTGAGGGGTTAGTATATAAGGCGGGGGAGCCCCCGTTTTTGGCGCGGCGTTGTAGGGTTCGCTTGCTTGCCTTTTCATCGCTCACCGGGGGGCGACCTAGCTTCTTGCCCTCCTTCTTTGCCCGAGCTAGTCCGTCCTTCACCCTATCGTGAATAAGCTCCCGCTCGAACTCCGCCATCGCCCCAAGGATGGTTATCATCAGGCGACCGGCGGCGGTCCCGGTCTCGATGGGCTGATCAACGCAGATGAGGAACGCCCCCCACGATTCAAGGTCCTCCATGAACGTGAGCAGTTCCTTTGTCGATCTCATCACCCGGTCGAGGCGGATCACGATGACACCTTTCACGGCACCGCGTCTTAGGTCGGTCTTTAATCGTTTGAACTCCGGACGGTTCGGGTCAGAACCGGACTTGAAATCGACGTATTCCCCGGCGACCTCCAAGCCCCGAGCGATGGCGAACGCTCGAAGGCGAACCATCTGGGTCTCGGGGTTTTGGTCCTTGTCCACGGTGGACACCCTGGCATAGAGGGCGACCTTCACGGACTCGGCCTCTTTAGTTTGTCATACCTTGGGTTCATTTTACATCATCCTGCGTATTCTGCGTCAGTGCTCGTTCATATCTCGATAACACAATTGCATTATTGATTCCTGGGTGCTGGCGTACCCAACAATCTGTTAGATTGGCCTGAGAGCTCCCGTATATCCAGGGCGACATGAGATAAACAACCGGAGCAACTCGTAAAGCGTCCTTAATGAAGTTCGCGGACTTCTCCTTATAATTAGCGTACCAGGGCGGATCGGAGAATACAGCGCCGAATGAATCATTTTTAAACGGGAGCTCTTCCATATCTCCGATTACATCAGGTGGGCAGAATAACGAATAATCTTCGTACTTGTCCATCCGTACATCGCCAAATAGGGACTCACCGCAACAAACAACCAATAACGGGCGCTCTTTGACCGTTTCCTTTAGGAATCTCTCAATATCCTTCGGCCAGCTGAACGCTTTAATGTAGCGTGTCATTATTTCGCCTCGACTATGACTTGGATTTCTCTCCGAGTTCAATGAGACGAATTATCATATCTGCGTAAGGTTCGTCTTGATTGCATACCCAATATCTTGGATGGGGATTTTTTCCATGTTTGGTTCTTAGTGCAGCGATACCGTTTAGCACCTCTCGAAATGATAGACGGTCTATCGCTTCGATATGTCCTGGAAGGTAGTCCCTTCTATCTGTTGCCCCAGATGAATAATGAGAAAGAAATTCATCTAGGTCAGATTTCTTTATCACTAGGTATTTTTCTTCTATTTTAAATTCCATCATATCACTCTCTGTTTCTTATCTAACTTTACTTTCATTGTCATACTTCTCCCTGGATGGTGATGGTCTTTTTATCGTTCTCATTTTTATGGTGGTCGCCTACAATAATATTCATCCTATCAGCCATAAACAGAACATCATGAAGATGCCAATGATTAATCCAATCGTAATCAGGCCCGCACCGAGCCATTCATTGCCCGTTTCAATCGTTCGATCAGCCCTGACCTTGCATTTTTGGCAATCTCCTCCCATACATAATCCTTCATAATATTTTTGACATGCCATTTTTAATCACCTTTAAAATAGTCAGCATATTCAGCTGGATCATCCAATACCTTTTGAATCCCCCATTCTTCGCCCTCTTTGAAGCCCTCGTCCCATGCATCTTTAACTATTGCAATGATGCGAATCAAGATGTCCCTGGGAACTGGAAGTTTATTTAGGCGGTCTTGGATATCATCTGTGAGTTCTGAATAGCTTATCAATCGACAACCCCCAGCACCAATGATAGGCGTTCATATTGTATTGGATCAACTTCCTTGATGTATTTTATATAACACTTGGGCGAGCAAAATGGTTTTCCGTCTGTGAATGCCCAGATATCATCATAATCTAGCATTCGACGGCATTTACCGCACTTCTGACGATCTCCCGGTTCCATCATAGCACCTTCTTGGCATAGAGTGCGCCATTTTTATTTTTGACCGTCCCGACTTTTCTAACTAGGCCATATGCCCTAGCTAACCCAGCAACCTTTCTAGGGCTGAGTTTGCGGCCATAATCGTTGGTTTTTGCAGATATTTCAGATGCGCTGAATGTTTCCGGCATGGATCCGATAATTTCCCTTAGCATTCTCTCATAGCTGGTTGGCATTGAATTCCTCCAGAGATTTACAGCCTTTGGGGATCGCCATAGTTCCGCGCTTATATTTGAGAACTAATCGATAACCGCAGTCACATTCCACTAGGATTTCAGTATCCCGTTCGATATAATAGAGTGTTTTTTTCCCACACTCAGGGCACTTCTCAACATGGTCGTTCGGATTGAATGACTTCATGCCTTTACACCACCGTTCCCAGGATTGTTCTTTATCAAAAAATCCATCAACACTTCCTGATTGACCCTCCAGGCCTTTCCATTTATCTGGTTGAAAACCTTAGCTTCTATCAGGCACTTCCAATAGAATGATGACTGACACCGATCAGCCGTCACCTTTGTGGCACATAGGAGATCCCATTTTGTTTTGTTGATGAATTCAATGTTTTCCAGATCGGGCCTCACTGCTTGCAACGCATCATAGAGTTTGACCATTTTTCTATCTCCTTTTTTTACTTCTTATCTCTCTCTCGCTCCGCTCTCCGCTCTCGCAAACTTTTGAGAATGGGTGCCTTGGATTCCCCCCCTACCACCCCCCCTCTACTACCCACATTACCAGAGTGTCCACTGAACGGCATCACCCACGGAAAGGGGTAAAGACGGGGTAATTTCCGGCTCAAATCGCCGGGGAAATCATCACGGTGTCGCTATCCAGCATCACTCCGAAATCCTGGTTTTTTTGGGGTTTTCCAAAGCTCCCTTTCTCAGTTGCGAGAGGAGAGAGGAGAGGAGAGAGAGAGAGAGAGAGAGAAACCCCCGGAGTGCATCCCGATCCGGGCCGGGGGTAAGAGGTTTGGTGTCCGACGAGGGGGCGCGACGAACCATTAGGACCGCCATAAAAACAAGGGATACTGATGGTAGGAGAGATCACGCGGTCCTTCTCAGGGGTGGGTTCAAATGCGGGATGGTGGTTCCCTAGGCTAGCCTTGCGCACTAGCTCATTACCACACTTACGCCCCTTGCTCGTGGTGCGGGTTAGCAATGCGGCGCCCCCGCCTCTTGGTCATTCAATTTTGATATGATCGCTTCTGTAACAAACTGACTAATGGGCATATTCATCTGCAAGATCTGGTGCTTCAGACCCTTGGTGACTCTAACATGGATCCACTCAGTCTTATTTTCTGCATTCATCATTACTGTGATACTCTTATGTCATATATAATATTATTCCAATGTCTAAGCTCCACCCAACAGGAATACATAAATGAGCACTCCAAACGTTATCATGCACATTAGGAATACGCCGATCATTACAATGGGGTCCTTACTGGACATTAATTTCGCAGTGAATACCGGTGTAACAATGAATCCTACCACGCCAATAAATCCCATGCAAAGCTCAAACCATTCCCAATCACCCATAAAGATATCATAGGACTCATCTGAACCAAGCCCATTTTTCAAATAGAATGTATAATCATCTATTTTATAAATGGTGCCATTGAAATCAAACCATTGCTCGCATCTGATAGTATATGTACCATTCTTTGTGATATTGTAGTTGCAGGTGGCGCTCATTGGGCCACGCCAGTGTTCAACTCCATCAATTACATCCCCCGTCCATACAGGATCTGCGTCTCCATAGACGTAATATTTAGATCCGGATGGATCGATTATTATAACACATAATATTATATCAAAGGGTACCCATGGAGTTTCATTTAATATAAATGGGGATGTCACATCTGAATAACTAAAAAAGCCAACTATAGTGGATTGGTTTGCAGTGATATTATATATCGCATCTTCAGTCGTATTTATACTGCTGGTGTCATCAAATTCCACGATCACATAATCGAATTCATCATCATATTCGTATGCTAATATGTTCGGCGTGTAGCCTAGTAATCCAATAACTATGATTAAGCCAATAGCAATGATGGCCAGGATTGTTTCTTTCTTAATGATCATGGTATTAACTCCTTAATTATATAGAACACGATGAATGCAATGGCAGCATAGACTGGAACGCTAATTAAATAATCTAATATCCACACACCAGTCTCAATGCTGAATGTCAACAGTCCAGTAAGTGCATTCCACACATTATTTGCACTCTCTGCTTCATCTATAAATGATTGAGCGAGAGCAATCTTAAATCCATATCCTAAATTTAGAATCGCTCTGGCATTGTTAACGGTCGTCCCGATCGGAAATATAAAATAGATATTCATTCCACCTCTCAGATCAATATGTATATTAGCCTTGGGACCCTGATCTGTTGTTTTCATATTGAGAATTATACGATCAAAAGAGATCCATTCATACTCTCGGTCCCACCATCCCCATTGCTGATAAACCAGAAAGCCTTCTGCGGCGTTGACCATATTCAAATCATTATCTTCAAAATCCGTATTTCCTCTGATTGGATAGACACGGACCCGCTGATCCTCGGATGGATGATAGAAGTCGAATCTGGTTCCATCACATGCAGGCTCGTTGATAGTCAATACTGGTTCATATACATAGGTCCCCCAGGTTGTTGTATTTGTGACATTGTGGATATATCCGCCGCCGGCACTACTATTCTCCCAGAAGGTCATGCTCGCTATTTCTTCTGGTGAGAAATGCTGACAGACAAAATCATCAGTTTCGGGGGGGTCATCGGCAGCAAAGATGGCGCTTGAATAAGCATACATGAAGCTGAATAGCATGCTGAATACGATTAAGAACGTGATCGCTCTCATCATATTGCTATCATCCATGCACTTATCCTCCAATCCATTTGGATAGTGATTTGGCCATCATCGCGGCCACGATGAGGATGATGATGACGGCTACCGTTTCATCCAGCCAACCGATG
>Ga0116192_1002216_pt1 | contig 13058 bp, 10 predicted proteins | sample AD_UKC113_MetaG_FD_89876 | JGI IMG/M metagenome (GOLD analysis project Ga0116192, IMG submission 89876) | Active sludge microbial communities of municipal wastewater-treating anaerobic digesters from Hong Kong - AD_UKC113_MetaG | ecosystem: Engineered > Bioreactor > Anaerobic > Digestate... | reverse complement strand
TCACTCTCATCATCGGAATGAAATGTTTTATCGCCGGTGAGCCCTGCTTCGAGAGCAGCGTCGAGGATCAGATGAGCATTTTCTTGGTAGGTGATGAGATAATCCACAACCTCAGCGGCACGCATCCCCACCTTCTGGTGACCGATCGCTTCATAGGGACCTAACTCGTTCATGCCTCCCAATACAGCGATTCTTCGTCCGGGTAATTCGTGCAGCAAATTCAAGGCGGCAAGCATGGATTCCGGTGAGGCGTTATAAGTATCATCCAGGAGGAGGGCATTTTGGCGGGTACGCACTACCACCAACCGCAGTTGGCTGGATGCCTGCTGCAGACCGGTGATGATTTCTCCCCAGGTTAGCCCTTCCACCAGTGCGACCGAAATTGCCCGCAGAATGGTATGGATTGAATGTCGACCGATCATTGGTGCATGAAGATTGAAAGTTTCTCCACCGTGGTGCAGCCGGAAGCGAACACCATTGAGACCGTCTGATTCGATCTCATCCGCCCACAGGTCGGAAGCTGGATCGAGACCGTAGAAAAACAAACTGGCTTTGGTGAGGGAAGCCATCGGCATGATGAAAGGATCATCCCGATTCAAGATCGCCGTGCCTTCAGGTGATGGAGGGAGCGCCTGCACCAACTCACTCTTGCCCTTCGCGATGGCTTCCTGTGATTTGGCTCGGGAGGCGTGCACGGTGCCGATATTGGTTAACACTCCCACCTGGGGCTGGGCAATCTGGCAGAGCAGTTCAATATCACCGGGTTGGTAAAAACCCATCTCTAGAACCACACACTCGTAACCGGGTCCGAGCCGGAGGAGGGTGAGGGGGAGACCAATTTCGTTATTAAAATTGCCCTGATTCTTGAGGGTGTGATAGCGTTGGCTGAGAATTTCAGCGCTAAGTTCTTTGGTAGTAGATTTTCCCACACTGCCCGTAATGCCGATCACCCGGACCTGAAAACGACGGCGCCAGTAAGCAGCAATTTTCTGCAGTGCCCGGGTTGTATTCTCAACCTTCAAAGCAAAAGGCAGTGGCGGGAAGGAAGCATCTGGATCAAGAGGTTTGGTCAGGTCTACTAATTGAAATTCGCGAGGGATATCAGCTTCCACCAATGCGATATGCGCACCGTTGCGAAATGCATCGGCAATAAAATTGTGCCCATCCGTTCTCTCGCCTTTAATGGCAATGAACATCGAACCTGGAATCGCATGGCGCGAATCCACAACCGCTTCGGTAATTTCCGGAGTCATGGTTGTGGGTCTGATTCCCTGTAATGCTTCAATTACATCTGCCAGCGTTAACATCATTCCTCATTATTTTTCAGCGAGGCTTAACCGAACATCATCCGGAGGCAACCCCATCAATACCACGAGTTCCTGAACCACGTCATGAAAGACGGGAGCGGCAACAATTGAACCCCAAATGGAGGATCGGGGTTTTTCCAGCCAGATGTACACGATGAATTGCGGATCATCCACTGGTCCCCAGCCGATGAAGGAAGCATTCGTCTGGTTGCTGGTGTATTGACCATTCACTGCAATTTCCGCGGTTCCGGTTTTTCCGGCAACGCGGTATCCTTCCACGAGCGCGTCGGAAGCTTCCTGTTCCAGTGAGATTGCCAGCATGTCGGTCAATGTTTTTGCCGTTTCAGCTGAAATTGGCGTTCCCACGACCTGCGGAGCAGTGTCGTATTGCTGACCGTTCTGGATGTAGGCTTTCAGCACGTGGGGAGCCATCATTTTACCATCATTGGCAATGGCTGACGCTGCGGTTAACAATTGAATGGGGGTTACTGCAAGACCCTGACCGAAGGAATTTGTTGCCAGGTTAATGGTGTACCAGGTGGGATCGCCAGGAACACTCAGTGGATAAACTTCCTCTCCTGCCAGATCAATATTAGTGCGGTGACCGATACCAAATCGTTCCAGGTAATCATAAAAACGCTCCGGTCCAAGCTGTGTAGCCACCCAGGAGAGGCAGACATTCAAAGAATGCTGCATACAGCCGACCATGTCCTGTTCGCCCCATGCCCCGCGATCCCAGTTGTAAATCGTCCATCCTCCGACCTCAATCTGACCGGTATCAAAGAAGGGCGTGTGCGGCGTCACCACTCCGGCATCGAGTGCCGCTGCCATCGTGATCACTTTGAACACTGATCCAGGCTCGTAGACCTGATTCACCGATTTGTTGTAAGAAGATCCAGCCGGGAAGTAATCATTGTAATTCCAGTAGGTGTTGGGATTCAAGCGCGGTGTATTCGCCATGGCGAGAATTTCGCCATTTCTGGGATTCATCACGATGATCGCGCCGCTGTCTGCTTTGTTCGCTGCAACAGCATGGTCAAGGATTTTTTCCATCGAGCGTTGAATCTCGCGGTCGATGGTCAGCACCAGGCTGGCACCTGGCGGAACGGTTGGAATTTCCTGCATTTCGTAGGGATCGAGTGAAATCAATACATTTTTGCTCACTCCGCTGAGCAGGTTGCCGTACATTTCCTCCACACCATAGTAGCCGGCGCCTTCCTTGCGATCATAGAAGGTGAAAAAGCCAAGAACGTTGGATGCCAGATCCTGTTCCGGGTAGGTTCGCTGCAGGTGCGGCGACCACACCAGACCGCGCAAAGATGGTTTGTTGGGGTCTGCCCCATATGGATTTTTATTCTCGTATTGCGTCTTTAGCTGACTTAACTCATCGATTTGTTCAGAAGTGATGAAATCCGCAAGCGTAATGTAATTAAATCCTTCGGGCGGGTTGGTGGCGGATTTGAAAACGAATCCGTAATCCAATCCGAGCACTTTTGAGGTTGCCGCCGCGATGGCAGCAGGGTTCATCACAAATTTAATTTCGATTCCAACCTCATAAACCTCTTTATTTCCTGCCAGTAAATTCCCCCAGCGATCGTAGATATACCCACGCTCGGATTGAATTGTCCGGTTTTCATAGCCATAATTATTTGCCCAATCATTTAAAACTTCGGCATCAGCACTGTTTTGGATGCGTACCATTTGCACGAAAATGGCTACGGCAAATAAGGTTAATACCGCGCCAAGGAAAGAATAACGTGGGAAGGAGGATTTTTTCACCGCTTGACCTCCAATGCGCCCTCACTCAGCACATTGATCCCGGTAAAAAGCCAATCCCACAGCGACTCACGGTAAATGTACTTAACCAGCTGTTTTTCCGCTGGTTCCGTTCCTGGTGGTGTGGTCACCATCATCGTCTGCTTGCCGGCATAACCTGGAATGGTGAGATAAATGGCTTCTTCAGGCGAGATACGTTGAAAACCCATTTCAAGCGCCCGAGCTTCCATATTGGTGGCGGAGGTCAGGACTGCAATCTGCGCGCGAGTGTCGGCGATCTGCCGTTCGAGGTCGAGACGTTTGAGGTCGAGGCGGTAGGCTTCCAAACCGGCAGTGGCTGCCTGCCCACTGATGCTGAGGTAAATCCCTGCAACGATTAAAACCACGATCAAAGCAACTAAGAAACCCCCGACAACCTGAACCCGGCTTCGCCAGGGAGCCTGCTTAAATGCCTGAGCCAGCCGGTTTTTTCGGTTGGTTTTAGCAGTCTTGGTATTGGATGCGTGTTTTGTTTCAGCCATCTTGTTGCCTATTTCTTCTCACAAACCCTTAATTTGGCACTTCGTGCCCTTGGATTTTCCGCCACTTCATTCTCATCAGCGAGGATTGGGTGGCGGGTTATTTCAATAATCGAAGCCTGGTGACCGCAAGTGCATACCGGTTGTTCCGGCGGGCAGATGCAATCACGGCTTTCCTGTTTGAAATACTGCTTTACGATGCGATCCTCCAGCGAGTGAAAGGAGATCACAGCCAGTCTTCCGCCGCTGTTGAGGGTCTCCACTGCCTGGGGGAGAAAGGTTTCCAGGTGGTCAAGTTCGTGGTTGACCGCAATACGCAGCGCCTGAAATGTCCGAGTGGCAGGGTGGATGCTGGCGGTTTTGCTGCGGTTAATCCTGGCAACGAGAGAGGCGAGTTCGAGCGTGGAATGAAATGGGCGATGCTCCACAATGGCACGGGCAATACGGCGGGAATTTCGTTCTTCCCCATAACGCCAGAGGATATCCGCCAGTGTCTCTTCCGAGGAGGTATTGATCAGATCCTCTGCCGTGAGGGGTTGGGTTGGGTCAAAGCGCATGTCCAACGGACCGTCCTGCAGAAAAGAAAAGCCACGTTCCGCGGAGTCGATTTGCATCGAAGAAACCCCCAAATCGAGCACAATTCCATCCACATGTTCCCAGCCAATGGAATCTAGCACCTGACGAAGCCCGGTGTAAGAAGAATGAACAAGATGAAACCGATTTTGGAATAAATTCAGGCGCTGGAAGGACAGTTCCAACGCCTGCGGGTCGACATCCAGACCAAGAAGTTGACCGTTTGGAGAACTCTCCTCAAGGATCCCCCGGGCATGACCCCCGGCACCGACCGTCGCATCCACATAAAGCCCCGGACTTTTCGGACGTAAAGCAGATATGATTTGATGGTAAAGAACTGAGACATGCGGAGCAGAAGGCGCAGTGTCAGATTTATCCATGGTTAGATCGTCAGATCAAAATTCGATACCAGAGTGGCGGCTGAAGTAGGTCCTTCGCCTGCTTCCTCCATTTCTTTGTAAAGGTCAGGATTCCAGATTTCAATATCTTTGCCAATGCCCACAATAATGGCGGCAGTATCGAGCCGGGCAATTTCGCGCAGTGGTTGTGGTATGATGAAGCGCCCAGTTTTATCAAACTCAATCTGAGTGGCATTCGAGAAAATGAGACGGCGTAACTGCCGGGTATGAACATCGCCCATATTCATGGCATTAATTCGATCATAGAGGAGTTGAAAGCGGTTGGCGTCCATCACAAGAAGGTTTTGGTCAAAGCCATTAAGGAGAAAAGGTTGCTCACCGAGGAGTTCACGGTAAGAAACCGGGAACGTTAAGCGACCTTTTTCGTCTATATTGTGGAGGTAGCGACCAATAAAACCGTTGAACATTTATTCTACCTTTTCTTCTTACGCCAAACGCCGGAAAGGCTTCCGGCGTTCCACTTATTCCCACTTTTTACCACTTTCTTCCACATTATAGCGAAAAGTGAGGCAAAATACAAGTGTTTTGGCACGATTAATGCAAGTTAAAGGGGATTTTTTGTCATCATTTCCCCTTCAATTTTGAAAGGAGACCTGTTATGAAAAAACGAAGATTTTCTTTATCCTTTTTGGCAATAAGCCTGATCCTGTCCTTTCTGCTTGGCGGTTGTGTGACGGTCAATCCGGGGCTAACACCTGCGGCGCCAGCGGTAGAATCGCAGGTACCTGTGCCAGACTCCGCCACGAAAGAGCCTGAGATTAAGGTTGCAACATCTGTTCCTGAACCCAGCCAACCTTTGCTTACCGAGGACGCCATCCTCAACATGCAGTATGATTCTGCGCTTGCACAGGCACCGGTGACTCTGGTAAATGGGCGTTTTTCCGGAGAGATTAATGGGATGTCACTTACTGCGGTGGTGGAGCCGGGCATCGCTTTTGGGGATCTTAATCAGGATGGCATCCTGGATGGGGCATTACTGATCGCTGAAAATGCGGGTGGATCCGGGACATTTGTTTCGTTATTGGTGGTTTATAGCCGGCAGGGGCAGTTTCAGGTTTCGCCTGCGGTGACCATTGATGACCGCCCGGTGATTAATTCAATGACAATAGATGAAGGCGTCGTAAAACTCAGTGCGCTCGTGCACGCACCGAACGATCCCATGGTGAGCCCCAGCACGTCCATTCAGTCAGAATATCGATTGTTTGGTACGTCACTGGTGCAGAGCCAGCTTGTCTCTGCGTTTGCTGGCAGCGCTGAACATCGGATAATCATTGAAGCGCCCGTGGAAGGCGAGCAAGTACAGAGTGCGTTCAATTTGCGCGGTTCCATGCCTGTTGGACCGTTTGAAAACACGCTAAAACTGACCATTCTGGATGAAAGTGGGAATGTGCTGCTGGAGGAAGGTTTCATGGTACAGGCAGAAGATATGGGATTACCAGCCCTTTTTGATTCACCCGTCGTTGTGCCGGAGGATTCTGCCGGAACACGTTTACTGGTGACTTTAAGTGAAATCAGTATGGCTGATGGCAAACCGATGGCGGTTGAATCGGTGATGGTGATCAGGCAGTAATGGTTTAGGCTTCATTAGAAGTAGCGACCAAGAGTCCTCCAATAACTACTTTGGTTGATGAAATGGATAATAAGAGGGTGTGAGAAAAATCTCACACCCTCTTTCTGACGGATGGTGGTCTCTGACATTTAGCTATCAAATTCTCCGATTTCTTCGCCATTGACAAAAACCTGATACGTTCCCGAGGGATAGCTGCCGAGAGAGACCGTTTCCTCAAAGGGCTCCAAAACCTGGACACAAATGGCTTCAGCATCCACAACGGAATAAACTTCGACATTGATCCGGTTCAGCTCATCCGGATCATTAAGGACAACCCGCAATTGGTGGCAGGGTGTGGGGAGACTTCCAGCGATGATCAGATTAATCTGTGGCGGGAAACTTTCCAGAATCAATAATTGCGTAGAGTCGATGAAAACACTGGCGCGGTTCAGGTTCGCACCAGCAGGATCGAGCGGGATGTGATTCTCACCGGGTTGGAGGGTGGAGATAGGGCTTGGTTCCGGGTTGAGAGGCAATTCAGTGTGGATAGGCTGACTCGTGTTTGACGGAGGCACTTCCCCGAAGGGTTCGAGGGTGGGTGCGGGGGATGGATTCACAGCGCAGGAAACGAGTAAGAGAAAACTAAAGATCAATAGGAATTGTTTTCGCATTTTTGTTCTCCTCAACCTTAATAACGAAGATTCGCCCCGGATTGTTCCATCTTCCTCACCTCCATTAAATCATTCCATGACGGTGGAATCGCAAAAAAATGACGAGAAAATTCAAAATTGATCTTAAAAATGACTTGAAACATGATACGTTGACAAAAAATCACTATATAATAATAGAAAGAAAGAGCAGTTCAGTTGTTTATGATCGGATTTTGTTGCAGTATTTTCCTGTCAACAATACTGATCAGTTAACAGGTAATTCAGCATTCTTTTACAACTTGTTGATCGGAATATAAGGAGGTGAAATAAACATCGATTGACTTTTCTGTTTGCCGGGCTTTTTGAAGGACCTACTTTCCATTGGAGGAAAAATGACTAAACGATTCATATTTACCTTGCTTGTGATCGCTTTTATGGCATGTACGGCAGCATCACCGGTTCACGCACAGGGTATTGGACCCATCGAACCATTGACTCCAGTTCCCGCACTGGATGATTCGGGCGAGATGGTGAATGAAACTGCCCATCGCTGGTTCGTAGAGTTTTATGGGGCACCGACCATTGAAGGCGCCTCCATTGACGCAATTAAAGCCGAGCAGAGTGCTTTTCGCTCTCAGGCTGTGAAAGCAGGGATTGTATACAGCGAGAATTATGTCTATACAGACCTGTTCAACGGTCTTTCGGTAACGGTGGTGGATGTGGCTGATGCGATCAGGATCAGCCGGCTGCCCGGTGTAAAGAACATTTACCCGGTGGAGACCATCGCCATGCCGGAAACCACGGAATCCACCCTTAAACCCGAACTGTTCTCCTCCTTGAACATGATCGGTGCAGCTGCGGTTCAGTCCGAGCTCGGTTTCACCGGTAAGGGCATCAAAGTCGCAGTGATGGATACCGGCATTGACGTCAATCATCCCGCATTCGGTGGCGATGGTGTAGCCGAAACCGATAGCACATACTTCTATAGTAGCCCACGCGTGCTCTATGGTTGGGACTTCGTCGGAAACGATTTCAATGCGGATGATACTTCTCCAACCTATAACCCGGTTGCCGTGCCAGATGACAACCCAGATGATTGCGCCGGACATGGCTCCCATGTGGCAGGCATTATCGGCGCGAATGATGACACCAATGGATTAAAAGGTGTGGCACCCGATGTGACCTTTGGTGCTTATCGAGTATTCGGCTGTGAAGGGTCCACCTTCAGCGACATTATGCTGTCGGCAATGGAACGTGCTCAAGAAGAAGGAATGCAAGTGCTGAACATGAGCATTGGTTCCTCTTTTGAGTGGCCGCAGTACCCCACGGCTGTCGCGGCTTCCCGCCTGGTGGATCATGGCATGGTCGTGGTTGCCTCCATTGGCAACTCTGGAGATTATGGATTGTATGCAGCTGGCTCACCTGGATTGGGTAACAAGGTAATTGGTGTGGCATCGTTCGATAATACGGAGGTCTTTCTGCCTTACCTGACTGTCAATGGTCGCGAAATTGGTTATATCACCATGACCTATTCGCCCGAACCCCCCACCAGCGGAAATTTTGAAGTGGTTAATATCGGTCAGGCTTGCGCGGCGATTGGTTCCGACCTGACTGGAAAGGTTGCCCTGGCAGCCCGCGGTACGTGTTCTTTCGGCATTAAAGCCACCAACGCGATTGATGCTGGCGCTGAAGCGGTGTTGATTTCCAATAGCGCTTCCGGCGTGTTCAGTGGCACTCTTGGCGCGCCAATTGGAGATGGATCCGTACCCGTAGTGGGAATTTCCAAAGCCGATGGAGACTTCATCCGCACGCAAACCGCACCTGTAATGATGGATTGGACTGATCAGATGGCGTCTTTCCCCAGCCCCACTGGCGGCTTGATTTCCTCATTCAGCTCCTACGGTCTTTCACCTGATCTGGCAGTAAAGCCTGATCTCGGCGCGCCTGGCGGCAACATCTATTCCAGCTACCCACTCGAACTGGGCGGTTACGTGACCATGAGCGGTACTTCTATGGCATCCCCTCATGTGGCTGGCGCTGCAGCCCTGTTACTGCAAGCCAAACCTTCCACGCCTGCCTCCGCGGTGAAAGGCATTCTGCAAAGCAATGCCGAACCGCAACTCTGGTGGGGTAACCCCGGCCTCGGTTTTCTGGATAATGTTCATCGCCAGGGAGCGGGTTTGATCCAGATTGACAAGACAATTCTGTCCCAGTTAATCTACAAGACTTCCGTGTCTCCATCCGTCATCGCGATGGGGGAGAGTGGCAGCCTGGATACCCCAACCCCCAAGAAAGTTGTTCTGACCGTTAAGAACAGCTCTCCTTACCCGATTACTTACAACATCTCCTCCGTCAATGCCCTGTCCACCTCTGGCGTCATCACACCAGGTTTCGCCGATTCCGACGCAGTGGTAACTTTCAAGAATTCCTCCGTCACTGTGCCTGCACGTGGTTACGCAACGGTAAAAGTCACCATCACCCCGCCGACTTACCCCGAGAATGGCTTGTATGGCGGCTATATCGTCTTTGCCCCCACTAATGGCAGTTTTGATCTTCGTGTGCCATTTGCCGGCTACGCTGGTGACTACCAGGAAATTAAAGTATTGGAACCGACCGCAAACGAATTCCCATGGTTAACCTATATGGACGTAGATGGCTATTGGAAGGTCGAGGATCCAACTGAACATACCTTCACCATGGTGAATGGCGACTTCCCGCGCTTCCTGGTTCATCTCGAACATCAGGCGCAGAAGATGACCATCAAGATCTATCGCTCTTCGGATGATGCTGGCATGGGCAAGGGGTACAAGGAAGTCTATCTGCCGCGTAACAGTACAGCCGGTGGCGTCTATGAATTCCCATTCGACGGTGTGGTTGTGAAGAATGGTGTTTCCATGAAACTCAAGGATGGCACCTACTACGCGGTGATCAAGATTCTCAAAGCCAATGGTGATCCTTTGAACCCTGCTCACTGGGAAACCTGGGAATCGCCTGACTTTGTTGTGGATCGTCCGTAAATTTCCTATCAATTAGACGGCTGGAATCTGTCAGTAAGCCAGTCTATTCATAATGAGAAACAGCCCGAAGGGAGAGCAATCCTGCCCTTCGGGCTGGTTTTTATGAATGGAATGACAAATTGTGAATGAACCGGAAAGAAGGTGTGAAGAGAATTTTTCCCGAGAGGCTAAAGATCGCTCACGCGCGGGCGATACTGCAAGGCTTCTGCGAGGTGAACGGGGGAGATTGCCGCACTTTCCGCCAGATCGGCAATGGTGCGTGCCAGTTTGAGGATGCGATGGTATGCCCGGGCTGAGAGCTGCAACTGATTCATCGCGGCACGCATCAGGTTTCGGCAGGGATCGTCCAGCACACAGTACTGGCGTACCTGGGCGGGGTGCATATCCGCGTTGGCGGTGAGTGCGGTGCCTGAAAACCGCTCCCGTTGCGTCTGGCGGGCATGCTCCACACGGGTACGAATGGCAGCGGAGGATTCTCCCAACCGGGCATCGCTCAGTTTCTCATAATCCACCCTTGGAACCTCGACGTGAATGTCAATGCGGTCAAGCAGCGGTCCGGAAATACGGCGTTGATATTTGGTCACGGCTGCCGGTGCGCAGGTACAGGCATGGGTGGGATCACCAAAATAGCCGCACGGGCAGGGATTCATGGCAGCGACCAGTTGAAAGTTGGCGGGAAAAGTGAGCGTGCCCTGGGCACGGCTGATTGTCACTACCTTGTCTTCTAGTGGCTGGCGCAATACCTCAAGCGTGCGGGTACCAAACTCGGGGAACTCATCCAGGAAAAGCACGCCGCGGTGGGCGAGGGAAATCTCGCCGGGATGTGGCCAGTTTCCTCCGCCAACCAGCCCGGCATGACTGATGGTGTGATGGGGGGAGCGAAAAGGACGGGTGCGGATTAAAGGCGTACCGGCGGGGAGGGCATCGGCGACGGAGTAAATGCGCGTGATATCCAGGGATTCCTCGATCGTCAGGGAGGGGAGAATAGAGGGCAGGGCTCGTGCCATCAGCGTTTTTCCGGCTCCTGGCGGACCGATCATCAGCAGGTTATGGGAACCCGCAGCCGAGACTTCCAGGGCACGTTTGACATGTTCCTGACCTTTAATCTCGCGAAAATCCGTTTGCACCAGTGCGTCCACCTGATCGAGCGTCAGTGCAGGCTGAGCAGCAAGGGTCGCCTGACCAGTCAAGTGCTGGTAGAGATCGAGCAGCGAGCCAACGGGGATGACCTCAAGGTCAGGGAAGATGGCGGCTTCAGGGGCATCTTCAGCAGGAACATACACGCGTTTGAACCCCTCCGCGCGGGCAACCGCCGCCATGGGCAACACGCCGCGGACGTGGCGTACGCTGCCATCAAGTGAAAGCTCGCCCATCACCAGCCCATCCTTGAGGCAATCCGCGGGAAGCTGCCGGTTGGCGATGAGGATACCCAGAGCGATCGGAAGATCGTACGCCGATCCTTCTTTTCGCACAGTAGCGGGGGCAAGATTGACGCGCACCCGTTTGCGGGGATAATCCAGACCGGTATTGCGGATGGCAGACTGTACCCGTTCGCGGCTTTCCTGAACTGAAACATCAGGCAAACCTACGATGATAATCGGTGGCTTAATCCCAGGCGTGAGATCGACTTCCACATCCACGATGACCCCTTCGAGACCGATCACTGCACAGGCATTGACTTTGGCGAGCATGAAATTAGTGTAGGGGAAGAAGGAAAAAATGTCAATCGGGGAAGGGTTTTGAGATGCGCAAGGAAGACCCTCAGGCATCAACTGAATTGGGTCAGGAATTTTAGGGTTGAGTGGTAAAAACAGGCAGGAAATTTGTATAATCAAAGTAGCGACCCAATCCATTGCAGCTCGCACCGCCATATTGAATTGAGAAAAGGAGGTGTTGAATGCAAAAGTATCTGTTGTATGGCGCCTATTCTCCAGAAGGATATAAAGGCTTACTCGCAGAAGGTGGCACAAAACGGGCGGAATCTGTTCGTTTTGCGGCTGAAAGCATGGGCGGCAACCTGGAAGCGTTTTACTTTTCCTTTGGCGAAAATGATTTTTACGTCATTATCAATTTACCGGATAATGTCAATGCCACCGCATTTTCGCTGGCAGGGAATGTTAACGCCTCATTTACTATGAAGACCGTAACCCTGCTGACCCCCGAGGAATTGGATGCGGCGATGAAAATTAAGGTAAATTACCGCATGCCCGGTCGGGAAGAGTAAAAAGGGTACAGGAAACTTACCCTGCCCGCATTTCCGGGCTTGGATACGCCAGATGCTGAACAGTAGAGAAGCCAGGAAATGCAAGGTTGAATGGATTAGAAAGATCGGATCCTGCCCCTGATGCGTATAATGCGCATAGACAATTGTTGGCACAAATAAAGCCTCTCATGCACTAGAGTCATCACAAGCGGGGAAACATCCCTTGGGGAGGATCGTTTTACAGACTGGGAGGCTGACTATTCGCCAGGGGGCAGGCGCATTATCCTGCCAGCTTCTGGATTCGTTCCATAAGCTCCGTATCCTGGCGCAGCAGTCCGGCTGACGGAAGTCGTTCGATCAACAGCTTCCAGTTGGGTTCCTGACGGAATACTTGTTGAAGAATGGGCAGCGCTTGATCTTCACGCCCGGTTTCAATCAATGTTACCGCCTGCCAGAATGGAAGCTCACTCAAGCCAGGCGCCAGGCGGACAGCTTGATCGTATGCCTGAAACGCTTCTTCAGTGCGCCCCTGGCTGAGCAGGTCATCGCCACGATTCATATTTTCATATGCCCTTTGGATGTGGTATAGCCGGCGCAATTCGGTCAATGGCTCCGGGTGATCTTCAACGCGAAGATCAACGAGAATCCCTTTCCAGGGCTGCGGCGTGCGTTCGCCAGAGACAACTAAAAGGGCAGCGGATTGCTTCCCGCGAATGTCTCCCCCTTCATTCTGGGCGGCATCCAGTGCGGCGAGCATCCGTTCCGCCAGGCAGCCCGTCGCCGACTGGTAGGCGGCAGCCATTGCCCCCCAGACGGTGGGTTTGAGCATCATATTTGCCTGGACTGAAAATTGTTCTCCAATCTCGTGCCCGGCTTCTGCGATGCAGCGGGAACCGGTATGAACCGCCACATTTCCTTTTACATCCAGCATGGCAACCTGACGTACTTCAGGGTTTTCATCTTTTTGCAGCAGTGAATCCAGCACCAGCTTTGGGGGTTTGGATTGACCCATGTGGTAGAGACCAAGCGGTCCGTAACTGATTTCC
>Ga0116192_1002215_pt1 | contig 13060 bp, 17 predicted proteins | sample AD_UKC113_MetaG_FD_89876 | JGI IMG/M metagenome (GOLD analysis project Ga0116192, IMG submission 89876) | Active sludge microbial communities of municipal wastewater-treating anaerobic digesters from Hong Kong - AD_UKC113_MetaG | ecosystem: Engineered > Bioreactor > Anaerobic > Digestate... | reverse complement strand
GGGGATCCCGCTGATGGTTTTGCTAACTCCTTGAAGAGCTTCAACCTGACGCTTGAGCCTGCTGGTTTCATCTCCAGTAACATCGGTAATTTGAACCATTTGCTTTTCAATAAGGGAGGGTGAGTTAATGCCTAATCCCTTTTTAAACCCATCCCATAGCCCCTTAGCAAAGTCTTTAGCAGCATTAAATGCCCCAGTTACCATTTCTTTGAATGCTGAGATGGTTTTCCCGACAATTCCAGTTACCAAGCCTGGAATTTTACCAATCCAGTCTGAGATGGTATTGTATACCCCAACTGCCATTTCCCGAGCCTTGTTCTTCATCTCGGTAAACTTTTGTTGAGCCTTACTAACCATGTTTGTTACAAAGGTAGCTACTCTCATTGGTAATTGCTGGAAAAAGTTAACTACGCCGCTAACCAATTGAGCAGTTAAAGCTACTGCCCTAGCTTTCATTTGAGAAAACTTAGTGGTTACCCAGTTATAAGCTGAAGATAAAAGAGCTGATATTCTTCCCGGCAACTGTTGGAAGAACTGAACCACGCCATTAATTAATTGAGAGGCTAAGCTAATGGCAGTCGTTTTAATTCTGTTCCACCACATTTGAACCCAGGTCCATGTGGCAGATAGCCAAGTAGCTATTCTTCCTGGTAATTGAGCAAACCACTGAACTACAGCAGTAATAATTTGTCCGGCTTTATTATAGATATAGATATATAGGTTAGCAAAGAAACCAACGATGATACCTAATAAAAAGCCTAAAGCAAAGCCTATCCTACCTGGTAAAGCCACGAAGAAGGCTACAATGTTATTACCTAGAGCAGTGAAAAATGCTCCGATTCTCCCCGGTAAAGCAGCAAAGAAAGCTACAATACTTTCCCATGCAGTAGAAGTTGTGGATTTAACCCATTCCCAAGCTTGACCTAACTTTTGAGGAATGGTAACGGTAAAGAAGTTTATGATTGCATTCCATGCAGCTGATGTTTTATCTTTAATGGAGTCCCAGAGGTTACCAAACCATTCAGGTAAACCCTTGATCCAGTTTAGGGTAGCATCCCAGGCACTTTTAATGCCCGACCATAAGCCTTTCATAAAGTTACGGAATCGTTCACTACGCTTCCACAGTATGATGAAACCGACAACAAGGAGAGCAATAGCAGCAATAATCAAGAATACTGGGTTGGTAAGCATGGATAATGAAAAAGCTTTCATAGCTTTTGTAGCAATGCCAAGTGTATTTTTTAATAACCCGAATACAGCCTTAAGGTCCATTAACATGAATATGAATCTTAACCCTGTACCTACAATAAAGGTTAAGGTACCCATTAGGATTAGCCCTGCCGCGGTAAAGGCAATAATCTTCATAATAAGCTGCTGAGTAGCGGGGCTTAAATTACCAAACCATTGAACTACCTGAGTAACTCGTTGAACAATACCCCTTAAAAACTCCTGGAAAGGCGTACCAGCTTGAATTAGTAAGGTATCAATATTACCCCGGAGGATTTCAACATCCCCACTAAGGTTATCCATCCGTTTAGCAGCAACATCTGCGGCAGTAGTTTTACTAATTGCCTCAGACATTTCATTAAAGCCCTTAGTACCTTCTTTCATGAGGTTCAAAACCGTCGGTAAAGACCGAACATTGAACATGGTTTGAAGGGCTTTAATTTTGTCTTTTTGGGTAAGATTCTTAGTAGAATCGTTAAGGATATCAAGTACCTGGGGTAAAGGCTTCATCTTTCCGGAAGCATCATAGAACTTATTACCACCATTAGCAGTAATAATCCCAAGTTCTTTCATCATGGCAGTAGCTTTTTTAGTACTGCCTCCTAGACCAATCAGCATTTGTCGTAAGGAAGTACCGGCAGTAGAACCTCTAATACCGTATTTACCAAGCAACGCAGTGGCAGTATTTAGTTCATTAAACTCCACACCAAGGGAGGCTGCAACGCCGCCCGCATACTTTAGGGTTACTCCCAGGTCAGCTACTTCAACCATTGACGCATTAGCTGCACCCGCAAGCTTATCTGCTACTCCCGTCGCATCAGATGCGGCCAGACCAAAGGTTTTAACTGAAGATGTGATTATATTGGCAGCATCAGTTAAGGGAATATCTGCTGCTGCACCTAGGCTAGCAACAGCTTCACCAATACCGTCAATCATTTCCTTGGCGCTTACACCAGCTTTACCGAGTTCGATAAATGATTCCGCAATTTCATTTGCTGAATATCGAGTATCAGCCCCAAGTTGGAGAGCCTTATCACTAAGCTTCTTCATTTCTTCAGCTGAGGTATTAGTTACTGCCCCAACGAAGTCCATCTGCTTTTCAAAGTCAGCAGCCTTTTTAACAGCCAGCCCTAAACCAGCACCTAGTAATAAGCCACCGCCAAGCATTGCTGTGCCAGCGGCTCGCATTACTGCCGCACCGCGGTTTAAAGCAGTAACCGTCTTGAGGTTGGCCAAGCGTACTGCAGAATAAGTTGCAAGTGCTTGGCGAGCATCAAGGATGATCTGACCCCTAATAACTCCCAGGGTAGTCAAGGTTACTCCTAGCTAAACATAGCGGCGGGATCTGAATAAGTATTAGTTACGACCTTAGACGGAGATAGTAAAGTTTTTAGCTTAGCTTCTCTCCTGGCTTGCATGGCAGCTGTTTCTCTATCAGTTTTCTCTAGCTTTTCTAGCTCTCCCTCAATGGTTAATCCAAAGTACATTACTGCCTCATCAAAACAGTGTGTCAGGTAGGGGTCTTTCTCCCGGTGGAGAGCTAATAGCCGGTGGGGTTGAACTTTCCACATCTTTGAGGTTAACCAAGTGCTCCACATTAGTTCCGAGTTCATTACGAAACTGAGCAATATCTTGAGTACCCCCCGTAACCCATTGGAAGACAAATAACTTATCTTCCATGTCAACCTCATCTATGTAGAGGTATTCCTCAGAACGATTCGCTTCATCTTCGGGAATAGGGTATAACTTCGGCATTACCCAGGCTTGGATGTTTACGTTATCCATCATTACCGATACTTCTTCAAGGTCAGAGAAGTCCATATCAGCAATTTTCTTATCCAGCTCTTCCGTAGTACCTTGTTTGATGGCACTTTGAACCAAGGGGATTAAGCTGTTGGGAATTCCGCCACCACCCATAAAAGCCTTCAGTGAATCCACCTTTTTAACTTGGATGGTTGATCCTGACGGAAGGGTAATTTCAGCCCTTGCTTTTTTCTTAAAATCTTGTGGAGATGCGATTCCCATTTTATAGCTCCTCAGTTTTTTAGGTTCCGGAAATTACTTAGTAGTATATCAGTGTGTCGCGTTGCGTCGCGTTTCGTATCGTATTGACTTCATCAATATACGAATACGCAACCGCAACACGCACACCGATACTACGTCAATCATACCGCGAGACGATACTTTTGGTCAATATCCTAGCTAGGCAATTGGTGTAACCGTCTCATTGTGGACAAAGTCATATAGCTCACCAGTCGTGAGGTCACCATAACCTTTACCGCTTGCTTTGGTTAAAGTGAAGTTACCATTTTCGTTACCGGCCTCAAGGTCACCGTCGGCCTTACAGCGATAAACTACCCCATGGAAATCTCCGCCAGAATCGCTAATGGCTTGACCCTCAACCTGGAAATAGGGACGAGCATCAGTAGTTTTCTTGGAGAATTTCCGTGATTGAGCTGGTGTGGTACCAGTATTGGTAATAGTACCTCCAGCCATAACTCTCCAGGCCGCAAATGAGATACCGCCACCTTCAAGTTCCCACTCAATGAGTGGGCCCTTACCATGGGAAGCGATTGTGGTATCATCTCCCTCGAGAGTTTCAAAGTCCTCGGTTTCTTTAAACTTGAAAACTCTAGCAGCAGGTAAATCTTGCTTATTGGCGGAATCTAGGGTACCATCAGCATTAATCGGGGTAAGCTTAACATCTCGTAGTCCGAAGGGTAAAACCACATTTGGCAGAGCCATTTCTACATTCTCCTATATTTGAAGTGATAGAGTTTTGCTATTTAATTATTTGAGGCAATTGGGGATAACCACAGCCTACCTAAAAGTACGTATTTGACAATTTATGAGCCCTTAGTGCGATTGCGAGGAGCCTTAACTTCTGCTGGCTCAGGGACCAAGTCCTCAACTTCTGGTTCTGGTTCTGGTTCTGCCACCTCTACAAACTCATTGCCAAGTTTCTTTAATAGAGCTTTACCAACAGCCGGGGTTACTTCTACAGCCTGATTCCGGAGGAAGGCAGTCTTATGAAAATCTTCTTCCGGTAAATCTTTAGCATTTAGTACTCTAATATCGGCAAAGCCAATGTACTTAACTAACATTACTATCTCCTCTGATATAGTTGAACCTTGAGTAACGGGTAATGGTCCCTAAAGTATCATCATCTAGGTCACGAGAAGTTTCCATCCATTCTAAATGGATAACCTCCCTGGGTGGATTTACCCAGAAAGATGGGCTATTGATAATGGATAATACCCGGTTAATCCTAGTATAATCACTGGGTTTGTCATGGACATGAACTTGAAAATATTGTCTGCTAGGTCTAATGGTTTCGGATAGCCCTAAATCGGTGTGGAATCCAAAGGTATAAAACATGAATAGACCAGAGGGAGTTCGGGTATTCCTCCAAGACTCACCTTGAGTTACAAATAACTCGGGATCACAGTCATTAGCTAATAAGTAGGCTGTCAAGTCAGGGTCAGTAGTAAGCCTATTATAAATCCATTCCCGAATCATGAGATAGTTACCCCCTGAGCCTTAATAAAGAAGTTATCGGCAAAAGCTTCTATGGTAGGCTGTAAAATCGCAAATCGACCGTTCTGGATTACTTCTAGCCAATAGCCATAATCTACCCCATGCTCTAGAGTGATACTGATTTGACCATAGCTATCCCCTGACACTTCAGTAGTTAGTTTATTTCGAGCATTGCCAGTTCGATCTTCCCAGGGAGCATTAGCTCTAGCATACTCAAGCATATCTTGGGCTGTTTCCACACCAAGTTGTTTAAGGGCAGGGGTTAAAGCTAAAGTTCTGGCAGTAATGACACCCGTTATACCATCCCACCAATACATGCCTGCTTTGTTAGCCATTATCCCTCCCCCATGTTGGGGATACGATTGTTACCCAAGAAGTCTAGAGAAAAGAGTGTTCGTTCTTCAGTATCAGGTTCTACCGACATAACCTGGTAAACCCCATCACGGTAAAAGAAGTGGTCATTCTTAGCAATCTCTAATTTATGAGACCCGATACCTAAATAGGGCCAACGGTCAATTTCACCAGCCTCAGAGTTTGTAGCCATATTGCCGAAACGATGGTTAGCAGGTATTAATCTAATCCTTTGTGGATCCCTTGGTGTGGAATCAGTTAAAACAAAGGCACCAGCTGGAGTTTTTACCTTAACCTTAGTGATGAAAGATACATCAGCGTAATCTGCGTCAATAAAAGCTTTAACAATTCTACGTCTAGTTATAAGCTCTTGGCGAGAAATCATAATGGTCTCCGAATCCGACCAATTCTAGTTCTTCCCACACCAACCGAAGAGTCTAATAATCCCTTATAGTATGAAACCATCTTAAGGGCATTGTCATGTAGATCACTCATGGACCTAGAAGCATTACCATCATTGATATCCACAAAGTTAGCATAGATGGCTGCTTTAGTTTCCCAACCCTTAACATAGCAAGCAGCTAAATTACCCTCAAAAGCTTGGATTATATTGGTTAGGTCAGCATTACTAAATAGGGTATCACTCTCTGACCCATCGGAAGGGATAACTTCACCTAATGCTTCTCTTAAGCTATTGATTTGATCAGCTAGGGTAGCCATGGTTATCCCTTCCGATGAGAGAGTTTCTGTTAAGATGCCGCGAGAATTGCGTTAATAAGATCCTCTTTAGTCTTAATGCCTCTGGTGCTAAAATCTACTCCAGCAGCCTTAAGACTCTTGGCATAAGCAGATAGCTGTTCTTTAGTTAACTCATGAAGAGCCTCAGCAGATAATCGCTCAATTTCTTGAGTTTCATCCCCATCCTCTTCATCCAGGTCATCTTCATCTTCATTGGTACCGGCTAGTCTAACCTCAACTGCATTGCCAGTATTTTCCATTTGAGCTAGAAGATGTTCTCGATACTTTTCATCATGGTATCGAGGATCATTTGATACCTCTGTACCATCAGGCATTAAAAAGTATACAACCTCATCATTATCCGGCATAGTAATTCACCCTCTCATCAGGCGTAGATTGTCGGAACAGTGTAGGAACCGTTGGTAGTTACCTGCATGACCACACCAGCCCCACGATGGCGAATACCCGTGCCAAACCCTCGACGATAGAAGGAATCTACTAGGGGGTAGTCACTTCGTTGACCGGGAATAATCTTTAGCCCACGGTAAGCAGGGTTAGCATGCTGACGAATACCAACTGGGTTGTTAAGGTTGTCATTGCCACCAGAAGCAAAAGCAAAGGGGTACCCCGTGGGGATATTCATGTCTTCTACAACATGGAAGGCACCGTAAGTACCGATTTCACCCGGTACAGTACCCTGCGGACCACCTACATACTGGCCATTGTTCGGTACCCAAATCTTGCCCTCATAGAGGCTAGCATTGGGAACAAAGTCATAACGAGCACCTGAGGAGGTACGGAATGCTCGAATACGATCTGCTTCTTGCTTAGCTACCAGCAAAACCAGAGTGTATCCGCCCTGTAGGTTATAGCCGTGGTGATTGAGCTCATCCATCATCGTATCTACGTTAGCACTGGTAATTTGAGCTCCACCAGAGGTAAGGTAGTGGCTGTGAGTACCCGAGTGAGTAAAAGTCCCAACTGCCGGGGGAACTTCACCATCAGCATTATAGAACTTAAATACCGTGGTGGGCTCGTTCTTATCTCCAACACCCTGGACGTTAATGGGGTTGTAGATGGTCTTCATAACCCGGTTGAATACCAGAGTTTGGTCGGCTTCAAGTGCAAGGTTATGTTGCATCTCAAGTTGAGCACGATCAGCTTCAGCAAGGAACATCCAGGTGTAGCGGAAAGCTAGATCGTAGAACGTGAAGTCATAACCCCGGAATTGACGGATACCACCCGCACGGCCACCTACCGGTTGGCCATACTCAGATGCTTCCTCAAAAGCAAGCTTACTGGGTACAGTAACTGAAGTAATAGCCCCAGTAACAGCATAGGATAGTCGATTAATGAGCTTGTTTTTTGACTCATTACGCATCCGGATGGTTTTAAGGACCTCATCATAGAAGTCATTAAGGTCAGTGCCATCCGCAGCAACAATTACGTCAGCACGCTCATTAAAACCTTGTTCTCGACCAGAAATCTGCTGATCGCCGACTAACCAAGCCGGTAAAGTTAGGTCAGCCATTGCTGATAGCCCTCTCTTGTTTAGTGTGATACTCATGCCGCACACCGAACTACGAATCGGTTAGCTTCTACAGTATAGCCCACTTTGGTATTACCTGTAGGTACGTTAGTTAAATCACCTGCAGCAGTGCAATATACGGGGATTCCCGCTGCAAGACCAGTAATATGGCTAGTAGTAAGATCTACAATTTCACCATTAGTCATGATATCTACAACATTGCCGGCAAGGCAGCCAATGGGGGTAGCGGGGTTAACAGTTCCCATTGGTCCGGTCGTTGTTGCAGACCACGGCTGACGAGCACCATTCTTAACAAGAATACCGCACAATCCCGAAGTGCCAGCAGTACCAATTACTACCCGACCCTGAGCATTGATAGAAACGGCCTTGGGCCCAAACTCACCGTTGCTGTCCAGGGTTAGGTTAGCAGCTAGGGGAGCTCGGAATCCACCTGAGATGGGGTCATACTTATCGTAACGGGGCATTTCAACTCCTTAGTTAATTTTTATAAAGCGGAATAACGGTTGCGTAACAGGGTTTCCTCATCAGTACCTGAATTGGAGGGGGGTTTTCTAAAAGAACCGCCAGATGGAGGCTGATTATTAGGTGCAGTAGCAATGAGGTGTGGTTTCTTAGTACTGAGGGTTTTAAGAGCCTTCTTGAGTTCCATCAGATCTACTTCAATATTAGCAGGATTTTCTTCATCCTGCTCTACTGCAAAGGCACTTCTATCAACCTGAAGTACAGCATCTTCTGGGTCAATAAACTTAAGTTCTGAGGCTAATTTGGTAATCTCAGAGTTAACCTTTAGTTGCTTAACATAGTCAGCCAAACCTTTTAGGTTATTTTCAGCTTTAGTCAGTTGACCTTTTAGTTGAGTAGTTTCACCCTCACCTTCACCATTTGGTTCAGTTGGGACAGGAGATGAAGTCTTTGCTGCCTTAAGCTGTTTTCTAAGAGCCTTGTTGTTTTCTCTCTCCTTGAATAGAGAACTCTTTAGGCCAGCAACTTCTTCAGCTGTAAAGGTCTCTTCATTACTACCATCATCATCCTCGGTTAAGGAGTTATTAGCATCATCTGAACTACCATCTTCATTTGATTCTTCAAAACCGATGATGAGCTTGGCATCCCACCAAGCTGGGATAGTATAACCCGACATCCTTATTTCTCCTTAGTAGTTACGCTTCCCGCGCATTGAGAGCATCTCGCTCTGTGAAGCTAAGATTATCTTAATCTGTTGCTTCTGTCCCGTTACTTTCATTAACTTTATCCTTGTTGTTACTATCGTTTACTTGTGGTAACGTAGAATCAACTTGGATTGAAGTCTCTCTCATCATATCGCCATTTTCTTTTGAGATCAAGGACTGCAATTTTAGTTTTTCTTTTTGTTCTTTCAAGATTTGATCTGAAATCCCCTTTGGAAATACATAACCAAGCTTAGAAGCTTCTTCTCTGTAGTACTCAGCAGAGATAATCTCACGATCAAACATATTGTTTAGTTCATTAAGCTTAGCCACCTTGTTAATGGGCAATTTATCACCAAGAGTAGGAACAATATCCGATTTAACTTCTACTCTCTCATAAGCTTTATACCACTGTTTCCAGTCATAGAACAAATGGGTTAGGGTATCTACCATAGCTCTATCTCGAGGAGCAATTTTAGCTAAAGTCGGTAAAAAGCTAATGGCTAAAGCAATACCCGACTCCGCAAGTTGGACATCTACTCTGCCCAATGCAATATCTGACAAACCAGCACTATGTTGAATCTTTTCCTCAAGGTACTTAATTTGATCCATCGCAGGGTTAATGCTGGTGACACCTTGAACCCGCTTAAAACCTGCTCCAGGTGTTAGCTCAATGACTGAACCTGGGGAAATTACCCAGTCAATCTCATTGTTATTTTGATCAATAGGTCTACCGCCATCGGTAGCATATACTCCAAGTCCCTCAAGAGATAATGCTCCCTGAACATCAGTGTCTTGTTGGCTAATGGCTTTCATTAGCCCTTCTAGAGATTTAATCTCTGAAGTTCCAAATTCCCAACCTGACCATTCACGGTTTTTAAACCAGTAAACAGGAATGGAGGTAATCTCATCGGGCAAATAACCTGGTGGGATCACATCTCGAACTAGCTCGGGATTTTCATCATACCAAGGTGTGGAAGCCCTAAAAATGCTTTCCCGTCTAAATACCCTTTTGATTCCGTTATTTGAATCTTCATCAAGTTCATAAGAAAGCTTTCTTACATACTTCTCAGTATCATTAGGGTCATCATTTACATAGTCAGTTACTAAGTCACAAGCAACTAACTTATCGGGATCCTCATCATCCCAAGTGGGAAATACCATATGAGGTAAAACCTCAGTTAATGATAACCGAGTACCAGCAGATTTTTGGGGAGTAGCTCTGAGGTGGAAAACAAAGTCGCCCCTTACCACACCAGCTAATTTGGCTACTTCAAACCGAGAGTAGAACTTTTCACGAGCCAAGAACTGATCTAGGAGCTTTTGTTCTCCCCCGTTTTCTACCCTAAGGTTTAAATCTTTCAAGAGGTAATGAGAAGTTACGTTACATACAATCTCAGCATTGGGAACATAGACGGGTGATTCCCCGTCCAAAACCCTTAATTGGAATTGTCTAGGGTCGTTCCAATAGACTTCCTCGTATTTTTGATAAGCACTGATTCTGTCAACATGATTAGCTGGAACGCCTGAGGTAGCAGGAATTTTACCTAAAGCAGTAATAGTTGACCATTGCGTGAATTGAGTGGGCATTTATTAACTCGCTTTCTTCATCCGAACACTTGATTGACGAGTTCCACGAGCTTGAGTACGATTTTCCATGTGACCCTTAAAGAATCGACCTAATGCCTCAGGTCCATGGTTATCCTTATCCATGGGCAACTCACTATCATTCCTGGTTTCACTTGTACTTTCAGGCCAACGATAACCCTTACTCATCTCCCAAATTAGCTGTTTACAGCTACGGTTTACATACAGTTTAGGTTTTTTATCTGGGTGACCGGGTGGTAGATAATCCGGTCTAAGTTTAAGGCTAGACCTAATCAAGGATAAACGAGTGCTTAGATCACCACCGGTGTTTCCTCGAAGAGGTACTTTAAGGACTCTTCTTAAAATTGCCGCATCATCTGGAGCCGCAGGATCATAATAAATGCTAAGTAACTTGTTAGTCAAAGGGTGATATTTAAACTCATTCTCAGCAATATCACTTGTATCACGTAGTTTAAACCGATGTTCACCAACTACGTATACTACATTCTCGGAATCTACCTGGATCCATAGCCATACCCAGTCATTGGTAAAGCCAAAGTCAATAGCTGCATAAAGGGGAAGATCGGGGTTATAGCCCATATCTGTAATGTGGATATCATTATCCCACTCAGTCATAACCCGCCCAGTTTTTTCTACAAACTTAGCTTCATATTGACGTTGGAACTCATCATCAGTTAGGTCACTTTTTGCTTCTTGAATCTCTGGGTCATTAAAACCACCGGGAAACATGACATTGTTTGACCATGAGGGCATTCTCCAGGATTTCCACTGTGGGGCAGTGGGGTCCTGGCCTCGGTTATAAGCCCAATAAAGTAGTGATGACTCTGTAGCTTGTTCAGGTACTCCAGACATTAATGACCAGCCACGTTTATCCGATAAAGCCGGACGGATATAGTCACCGAACATCTTACGCTTATGTCTACCGGCCTCAACTAACAGGACAAAGTCTAAGCCTTCTCCAACCAAGCTTTCGGGATGTTTCGCAGAACGACACTCGAGGTCAAATCCCCATCGTGTAGTAATTCTCATATTACCATTGTCAGTATTGCTAAGAAACTTAGAACTTACCTTATCAATGCCTAGTGACTTAAAGGTATTATAGACAATTCTAAACTCTTTTTCGCAATCGGGGTATTCTGGCCCTACAATCCAGCCACGCATAGGCTGGCCTAACCAGTTCTTAATAAAGGCAGAGCATTCCATCTCTTTTCCGCCAAGTAACGTTTTGCCCCAACGCCTTCCATTACACAGTACCCTATGACGAGTGTTATCATAGTGAATAAGCTTTTGCCCTTGGTGTGGCTGGTAACCAGTTTCCTGAAACCATTTATCTTTTCTAAATACTTGTCCTTGTGGGATTTGAAAGCTCATGTGGAACTCTTTTCCTCAGTTTTTATTTCTAGCCTACGGGGGTTACGATGGGGTGGGGGTTCTACTTTAATACCTTGTAGTTGACAGGCATAATAGGCTTGCCATGCCCAAGCTTCGATAGCATCTATATACCTATTTAAACTTGCTAAGTCTGCGGTTAAGTTGTTAATTTGACGGTTCTTTTCACGAATATCAGCATCGTCTGCTTCACTAGCTAATCGTCGTCTAGTATCTACCCATTCTTTCCAGCTATTAGCCAAAGGCCCAAGTATTTTAGGTATGGCCGCAGAAATACTTACAAGTATAAAAAGAATGGTCAAAACCCATAAAGCTACTGGTGATTGATTAAGATCCGGTATCGTCGTATCCATGGCTTTTAAGGGGCCTTCCTTTGAGGAGCCATTACTCTTTCAACAACCATAGAACAAGAAGTACCATCGGGAGCTCTGGGTCCAGTTCTTAGCCACCAATAAAAGTGAAGCATAGCCAGTATTAATAGGGGGTTACCAGCTCGAATGCCATTTAAAGCATCCCTATTTAATGCATCCTGATAGTAAGCAATAGCTAATATTCCGTAAGCAATCCAAGCAATACTATGACCCACCCAGACTCCAAAATGATACCGGGTAAGAAGGGAAGTAGCTAATATTAACCCTGCAGCTAAAAAAGTAATACCCCACCAATGAGGGGCAAATGCTTTTTCCCAGGTAGAGCTATCATCAAATGTATCTTTACCCCATAAATAATCTAAGCCTCTAATAATAGTAAATACTACCGCTGCCCCTAGTATAATTTTCCTATCCCGTGGGTCTAAACTGGCCATATGCCACTTTTTATAACTAAAGATTGCCATGGTCACACCTTTCTTGATACTCGGTTATCAATCATGAAGAATTGATCTGAAAGCACTTGAGCAATGCTCACGAAGTATTGTAGATCGGTGACCCCAGAAACGTCCGCTATCATGGTGGGAATCCTTCAGCCGGGGGAAAGGTTGCTTGGGAGGCAGGGATGCCGCCAGGGCAGCATCAGCACGGACCCGCTCATCCCGACGTCGCGGGGCGGGCGTGGCAGCAGCCGTCGCGGCACGGGCCCAGTCCTCGTCAGCCAGCAGCAGGAGGCCGGACTTCCTCCAGCGCGTGCCGGAGGAAAGCGTCGGTGACCGCCGCGGGGTTGGCCCCGGGAGGCGGCGGCATCTGCCCGACCGCGTACGCGTAAACGCTCGCGACGGTGTCGCCCGTTTCGTTGACGGGTGCGGCGGCGAGCAGCCGCATTCGGGTGTCGACCCACTGCCCGGGCGCGTCGATCCCGACCTCAGCGGCGGCTGAAATCAGCCGGTCTCGAAGGTAAGGGTCGTTCGCGGCGGCAGTGACATCTGCGAGGGTGTGAGCCATAAGAAGGGTCTCCTTTATCTAGGTGGGTTAGACGGCGCTCACGGTGAGCGCGCCTGCGTCGGTCACGGTGAGCCGGTACCGAGTTCCGTTCGGTGAGCGGAAGATGATGCCGCGAGTAGCGT
>Ga0116192_1002209_pt1 | contig 13068 bp, 12 predicted proteins | sample AD_UKC113_MetaG_FD_89876 | JGI IMG/M metagenome (GOLD analysis project Ga0116192, IMG submission 89876) | Active sludge microbial communities of municipal wastewater-treating anaerobic digesters from Hong Kong - AD_UKC113_MetaG | ecosystem: Engineered > Bioreactor > Anaerobic > Digestate... | reverse complement strand
GCACAACCTACTACGTCCTTCACGCTGCCTATATTGGTGAAGGCGGATCCGGCTCTGTCAGAACGCCCACTCCTTCCTCTGGTGAGAACCAGGTAACCTCGGAACCCTGGGTGGAACCGGTGTCTGTCGCCACACCGCAGGCAGATGGTTCAATTATTCACGTGGTTAAATACGGGCAGGCTCTATCCACCATCGCTGAGTGGTATGGGGTGACCGTGGAACAAATCAAACAATTGAATAATCTGTCTTCGGATAATATCTATGTTGGTCAAACCCTCATTATCCGTCTGGCACCGACTGCCACGATTACCCCCACCCGCACCACCACACAACGCCAGCCCACACGCACGCCATCCCTCACCCCCACGCCTACGCATCAGATTACCCCGGGTACGGCTACCCCAACACAAACCTTATCGCTTGCCCAAACTTTGCCAAAGATCGACCGCCAGTGGTTGGGCTTTGGGTTAATGATCCTCAGTGCCATCGGGTTGATGGCAGTCCTTTTCTTTGAATTCATCAAACCCGGATTACGAAAATAAAATCAGCCGCCAGAGGGCGGCTTTTTTTATGCAGAAATGCTTCAGATGGAAAAATCTTCTCCCTGCCAGACACCCTCTGAGGGGGTATGCAGGTGGAGAGGATGGCGGGCTCCGTTCGAACCCTGGTAGGCAGCATTTTCTGTATGCAGATTAAGGCGTTGTTCAATTAAATCAACCCTTTTCATCAATGCTGCTACCGAATCGCCAATAGTGTCGGGAAGTTTACCGTGTTCCAGGTCGGGTCCTTCTAAGGCGGGCTGACTGCGAACAACCACCTGACCGGGTACGCCCACCACTACGGAATTTGGCGGCACTGATTTTACCACCACCGCGTTCGCGCCAATCCGGCTGTGGGCGCCAATGGTGATATTGCCAAGGATCTTGGCACCAGCCCCGATTACCACTTCATCTTCGATGGTTGGGTGTCGTTTCCCTTTTTCCATACTTGTTCCGCCCAGCGTCACACCGTGATACATCGTGACACAACGCCCAATTTCAGCGGTTTCACCAATCACCACTCCCATGCCGTGATCGATGAAAAATCCCCTACCGATTTTCGCCCCCGGATGAATTTCGATGCCGGTGAGAAAGCGCGTGCCGTGAGAAAGCCAGCGCGCCAGTAGCTTGAAACCATGCTCCCACAGCCAGTGTTCTGACCGGTGTGCCCACACAGCATGCAATCCCGGATAGGCTACGAGGAGTTCTAATGTAGAACGGGCAGCCGGATCTCGGTTGAAAACCGAGCGGATATCTTCACGAATGAATGAAAACAACATCGTTCCCTCCGTTACCTGGTTTATTCCACCAGGTCGGCATATAAAGCTGTGCTGAGGTATCTCTCGCCAAAGGAGGGGATGATGACCACGATCAATTTTCCCTGGTTCTCGGCGCGGGCGGCTACCTGCAATGCAGCCCAGGTAGCGGCACCGGAAGAAATACCCACCAGTAAACCCTCCTGGGTTGCCATCAGGCGGGCAGTCTTGAACGCGTCCTCGTTTTTTACCTGGATAATCTCATCCATCACTGCTGTGTTCAACACTTCCGGGATGAATCCTGCGCCGATCCCCTGGATTGGATGAGGACCTTTTTGCCCGCCGGAAAGTACTGGCGACGCCTGTGGCTCAACAGCCACCATTCTTACGCCAGGTTTACGGGATTTAAGCACTTCCCCAATACCCGTAATGGTTCCGCCAGTGCCAACGCCGGCGACTACAATATCCACTTTGCCATCCGTATCCCGCCAGATTTCTTCGGCGGTGGTGCGGCGATGAACTTCAGGATTAGCCGGATTGGTGAATTGCTGGGGCATGAAGTAGCGTGGGTCTGAAGCAACCAGTTCCTCCGCCTTTCGGATGGCGCCGCTCATTCCCTCGCTGCCCGGCGTTAAAACCAGATCGGCACCGTAAGCCCGCAGCAACATGCGCCGTTCACGGCTCATGGTATCGGGCATGACCAGAAGCAGCCGGTACCCCCGCGCAGCCGCGGCAAAAGCCAGCGCGATGCCGGTATTCCCACTGGTGGGCTCCACCAAAATCGTATTCTGATGAATGAGACCGGCTTTTTCCGCCGCCTCAATCATGGCAACACCGATGCGGTCTTTGACGCTATGAGATGGATTAAAGTATTCAAGCTTGGCAACAACTTCCGCTGGCAAACCTGCCGCGAGGCGGTTAATTCGTACCAGGGGGGTGTTGCCAACTAATTGGGTAACATCATCTGCAATTTTCATTTCTATCTTCCATTCTTAATAAGGAGTTTTAAAAGCAAAAGCGGTCGGTAGGGCTGCACAACACTGTGCGGGGACGTCTACCGCCGCCTGGGGAATTCGTAGGAATAGCGATCAGGCGGAGATCAAGACGCGCCCCGCCGTTGACACATGCAGGTCGGATGAATGACCTGAGATTGTGGAATTACAAATAAGACAAACATACTCATATTATATTCCGCCAAGGCAGCCTGTCAAGGGATGGAATTATCGCTCAATAAGAGTTAAAACCACAGATTTTAAAATGTTACTGGCGGCAGGACCAATCATTTTCTGCATCATATAGCAAGTTTTGATCCTTCTCCAGGTTGATCACTGCGATTAATTCTGTGATGACCCGGTTGGCAGACCAGAGCGTATCCTCCGCCAGACGGCAACCTACCAGTATGGTGGAACTGCCATCAGGATAGGGGGAGTCCGGCTGGATGCGCGGCGAGTAACCGATATAAACATGATCGCTGGCGAGCAGGGTTACCTCAAAACTGAGATTGCCTTTACGATAAAAATTGCTGCGATAGTAGCGCGGATGATATGCCGCACCTGAAATGACGACACGATCCGGGTCGGAGAGGAATTGCTGCCACTGGGCAGCGGTGACGACCCCATGTTCGGTGAGCATCTGGGCTGCTGTTTGTTCCGTGATGGGATCCGTCTCAGCGGGCAGCTTCGACGGGAGCAGGTTCAAGGCGGGTAAAATCAACCCCACAAGCAGGCAGGCTCCCAGTAAAAAGGAAGGATGCCGTTTTGGCGCAGGTTGAACCGATTGGTCGGTTGAATCCGCAGGGGTTTCCTTCATCCCGGGTGTTGCTATTTGAGTGGACGAAGAAAAGATGGAGTAAACAAACCGGCTCACGGTCAGGATTCCCAGACCGTAATAGATCAATGTCACCCAATGCACAGGTTCGAGGTACCTGCCCCCCGAAGTTTGGGATACTGAATTGCCAAGGTAGTAACCGAGCTGGAGAATTAATCCAGTCAAACCGGCAGCTCCGTAGGTCCTCCAGGCGTTCAAAATTCCCGCCAGCACCAACGCCAGACTCAACGCCATGGCGATCAGGTTTTCCAGCTTAAGGTTCGCCTTCCAGATGGGTTGCGTTTTGGTGAAATCCCAAATACCCTCGTTTACCTGTTCGTTGATCTCGTGAAACTTAAGGGTTGTAGGCAGTTTGGCAAGTCCGGAATAGAGATTATTGAAGAAATGAAAAACCATTCCTTCCGCACCGGCTTTTCCAATTTCACCCAGGTCATAGGTCAACAGGTGAGAGCTAGAAGTATTTTCGGTTTGGGGCTCTTCTGTAGAAGGTTCTCCGGCACTGTTCGAAGGGAGAGGGGAGATATTTTGAACTGGCTGCCGGGAAAATCGACTGCTGATAACCTGCTCAACTTTCGTGACATAATAATTTTGCCCGCTGGCATCCCGGGCGGAGAGGAACCAGGGAGCGAAAACCAGAATGAATGCCAGGAAAAAGAACAAGATAGGTCGGATCAGGCTTTTGAATGGATGGCGTGCTGAAAGGATGAGCGCCAACAGTAGAACGGGCGCAATGAAAAGAGGATTGAAACGCAGCAAAGTGGCGAGGCTGAGCAAACCTCCGGATAAGATTGCCCATTCGACATGGGTCGGCTGGCGTAACCATTTTGCCGCGCAATAGCCACAGAGGAGCAGCACGAGGGCGGTGAGCACTTCAGGATTTTCAAGTTTGGCATTAACACTGCCTGCCTGGCGGTAGAGAAGGATCGAGTAGTACCCTTGAATGGCGAATAAGGCAGCGAGTAGAAAACCGTAAGCTCTGCCAAAGTATTTTCGACCCAATAGAAAGAGCAGAGCGGGTAGCAGAGCAATAACCGCAACCTGGAACGTCAGATAGCGGTCAATTTCAGCCCCGGCTACGCTTTGTGCCAGAGCGAGAAAAGCCATATAGAGGGGTTTATCGGTTAACCAGTGGTTGTTTACACCTTCTCCCAAAGTGATGTAATGTGAACCGATGCTGTAGGCGGCATCATTGACACTTGGATAACAGAGATAATTTGGTGGGAAAGGTCCCGGTCGGTCATCCGTGCAGGGCAGGCGAGCGGATTGCCAGGCAAGAAAGGTAAACCCCCAAATGAGTAAAAAAATGAGCACAATCCAAAAACGGTTTTTCGCGGAGCGCTTTTCTCGACGAGAATCCTCAATGAGGAGGAGGGAAAACAAGCCCCAGACGATAAATACCTGCAAAGCCGATAATGGGGCGCCGGGAGGAAAATACAACTGATTGCCGGTGAACTCGCTTTTAGCGAGGGTGAGCCCACCAAATAGCACAATCGCGCTCAAGAAGAGAATCACCCATAGGAGCCATCCCTTCTTGTTCTTCAGGGCAGTTTTCCAGGCAGATTGCCGGTTAATGTCGGGTTCTGATATCCAAACCAGCAGTGAGAACTGGAGGACCAGTAATTCAAACCAGATAAGGAGGGGCTGCAAGCGAATAAAGCTGGCTGATCCGCCACCGAGCCGGTAAGGTGGCATCCAGATGGTCAGCCACGCTAGAAGGAAGGTGACCCACAATATAATCCTTGCGCGTTTTACCAGCCACGGGGAAGGAAGGATAATGGTTCTCAATCGTTCGCGCAGAGACTTGATCGTCCCTGCCATAACCAGAAGAAGGAGCATAATGATGGCACTTGACAGCATGAGCAGCCTGTTGGCTGAATAACCCAACAAAACGGCGTTCTTAGGATCGCCAGGAATGGTGAGCATGTAGAAGACAACCCCGATACCTTCGAGGAACGAAATTATCAAAAAAAGGTTGAATTGACGGATCGAGGGTGGCTTCATAAGGCAAGAGGATGTACTGGTTGTGGACGGATCAGCAGGAGCAGGAAATCCCGAAGCGAATCAAACACCATGACCGCTGATTACGACAAAAATGGTTTTAAACAGGATGAAAACATCCATTAATAAAGAGAAATTACTGATGTAATACTCATCGAGCTGCAAGCGTTCTTCAAAACTCAGGGCGTGACGCCCCATCACCTGCCACCAGCCGGTGAGCCCCGGCGAAACACGATGAATGATTTCGGAAGAATCTCCCATTTGTTCTAGCTCGGAAGGCAGGTACGCGCGCGGACCGACCCAGCTCATTTCCCCTTTGATCACATTAATGACCTGGGGTAATTCATCAATGCTGGTTTTCCGTAAAAACTTCCCCATTCTGGTAACCCGGGGATCTTTTTGCAGTTTGTGAAAGGTTAAATACTCTTCCCGTAATTTATCATCGGTTGCCAGTAATTTATTGAGCCTGTCTTCAGCACCAACGTACATGGTACGGAATTTATAGATATTAAAGATCTTTCCGCCTTTTCCCATGCGCTGCTGGTGGTAAATGATGGGACCGGGTGAATCAATCCGGATCAACAGGGCAAAAATAAGGAACAGCGGAAACGTGATGACCAGCGAGACCAGGCTGAGGAAAAGGTCAATCAACCTTTTCGTGACCAGAGAAACCGGATTCAGCAGGTTGTATTTCATGTGTAACGCCGGATGACCATCCAGGTCCATCGTTCTCATAGCCAGAACGTTCAACGGCGATTCACCCAAAACATAAATCAAATTGGGAAAGACCAGGCTTAATTTCTGAATATATTTACGTGACCCTTTATCTATGGAAGGGGATCGATCTGTAAATATTGCCAGTCGAATGTGCAGGCTGCGAATTTTCTCCAGAAGTTGTTCCGAATATGGGAAGGAGGGAATCCCGTTCACAAAACCTGAAGGCGACTCCTGATTGAGGAGAATGGCTGCCACCGGTCGATAGGCAATCCGGCGGGCGGATTGTAAATGTTTGATCACCTGAGTGGTGTCCTCCATCCCGCCAATGACCACGGCGGGTTGCCCCCACCACGGGCGGAGCGAACCGCGGTTATGGACGATTAGTCGGAAAGTGGTGATTAAGATCAGGGAGAAAATCCAGTTGAACAGAAAGACCAGCCTGGAAATCCGCGGTCCATAACCGAGGATAAAAATGATCAGCGCCACGATTACATGGGATAACTATTCGATATACACAATTTCACGGAATTCCACCACACCGGTTCGCCCGTGACCCGGGTAAAAACCAGCGAAAAAAAAGATCACCAGTATAAAAATGATGATGAGCAGGAAGAGTGGAGCTACCTGATTAAAACTAAGCACCCCGCCGATAACGGGAATCAGCCATAAACGCAAATAAAAGGAGAGTGTAAAAGAAATCACGATGGCTGCCAGATCGGCTGCCAGCAATAACCCGGAAACGAGCAGGGGCTTGTACTCATTGACGATGCCAAGTTCCGGGTAGTTTTTTTTATGTGTCAGGCTCAAGTAGCCCATCCTGTTACCGTGATGATCCTATTTTACCTCAAAGAAAGAGCTGCAATTTAGCCGCTGATGAATTCTGAGGGATAAACCTGGCGCTGCCCGCTCGGAGAGGGATTGGTGAGATTGGAGGGCGTCCTACCGATTGTGTTGATCTGTCCGGTTAAATCGGATGGTTTATCCCTGTTTTGTCAGGGCTTTCAAATCCGCATCGACCATCAGTTCAATGAGATGTGAAAAATCCACCTCGGGTTTCCAGCCCAACTCGCTGCGAAGATGGCTGGAGTCGCCAATCAATGGCACATTTTCCACCGCACGATAAAGCTTGGGATCAAATATCACATAGTCGTGGTAATCGAGGTCAAGCCGGGCAAAGGCGGCTGCGCAAAATTCCCGGATGGTATGACCAATTCCAGAAGCGATGACGTAATCCGCTGGTTCCTCCTGCTGGAGCATCATCCACATTGCCCGAACGTAATCCGGAGCATATCCCCAGTCACGGATCGCCTCTAAATTACCGAGGGCAAGTTTATCCAGCATCCCGATCTTAATCTGCGCCGCGCCATGGCTGATTTTGCGCGTAACGTATTCATAGCCGCGGCGCGGGGATTCATGATTGTAGGAGATTCCCGAACACGTGAACATGCCATAATTTTCTCGGTAATTAGAAGTAAGGTAATAACCGGTTAACTTGGTAATACCATAAGCCGAACGGGGATTAAAAGGAGTTTCCTCGTTTTGAGGGGAATACCTGGCGCGACCAAATAATTCTGACGACGCGGCAAAGTAGAAGCGGCAGGCAGGAGCTTCGTTCTTCAAAGCAGACAAGACATTGTGGGTTCCGCCTACATTCGTATTGAAAATCGAAAATTCTTCATCGAACGCATACGAGACGAAGGATGAGGCTGCCAGGTGATAGCATTCATCGGGTTCACTTTGCCTGATCGCGTTTTGCACCGAAGGATAGGATTCAATAGACCCAACATGCAGATGGATTTGATCCAGGATGCCAAGGATTCTGAAAAGGGAGCGTTCCGGATCCTCAATCTCGTTGCGCAGCACCAGACCGTGAACTTCATATCCCTTTTTTAGCAACCATTCTGCCAGATAAGACCCATCCTGACCGGTAATGCCAGTGATCAACGCTTTTTTCATAAACCCTCGGAAGGTACAATTTCAAGACTCTGCTGCATGAATGAATTATTTTACCTTTGGAAGATAATTTCAGTCAACGAACTGGGTCACCTGCCAGCCAAAAACCATCTGCAAAGGTGGGATATAATCATTTTACTATCCCTTATCCTTTTTCATACTCGCCACCCGAGAGGTTCTTACCTTCCTTTTCGGCGTAAGTTTCAAGAAGGATGGTTCACCAGGCGAATGGAGAGTTTCGATCATAGAATATAGAGGTATAACGAATGACGAAATCGATTTACATTCACATTGGTCCTCATAAAACCGGTACAAGTACCATCCAATATTCTTTATCGCAGAACAGGCAACAGTTGCAGGATAGAGGGATTCTTTATCCAATTTCTGGCACCCTTCCGGGTAAACCCACCGGTCAACACAACCTTGCCTGGGAATTGACGGCAGACGAGAGGTTTACGAAACGTTTTGGCACCTGGAAAAATGTAATCCGGGAAATTCACAACTCGAAGGCAGAGCAGATCATCCTTTCCTCGGAAGATTTCTGTCATTGTAATCAGGAACAGATCGAAAAAATTCGCGCATTATTAGAGGAGTACGAAGTAAAGGTCATTGTTTATCTTAGGCGCCAGGATCTAAAATTGCAATCCCAATGGGCTGTGCGGCAGGTGCGTATTGAATATCTTGATCAATACGATCCATTTCCGGTTTGGCTTGAGAAAAACCCAAAGGAGTTCATCGTTAGCGACTACGCTCGTTTGATTGCGCCATGGGCTGAGGTATTTGGTCGGGATGGGATTCACGCTCGGGTACTGGAAAAGGATCAACTGTCGGGAACTCTCCTTCAGGATTTTCTTTCCGCCTGTCAGATTACAAACCCGGAGCAGATCAGAGAATCGGAAAACAGGAACATTTCTCCGGGAATAAAAAAGGTTATCCTTTTCCAGGAGTTAAAAAAGCGATTTACTGAAAACTCGAATCCAGCGAGGATAAAAAAGGTTCTTGAGATTATCGCTGAGTACGCGGAACAGGCTGGCTGGAATCAGCAGAAATGGAGCGTGATTGACCGCGATCTCTATGACCGGATCAGCCAGTATTATGAGGAAAGCAACCGGCGCATAGCCAAAGAATTTTTTAGCCGGGAAGAATTATTTTTTGAGCCGTATGATGACCGCTATCTGACTCATTTTTCGATCAAGGACTTTCCTCCAGGAGAGCTTCTGGATTTGATGGTGTATGTGTCGAGTCAACTTCTCACAGGGCAGGGACATTCTATAAAGGTTAACCCATAAATCATGCGCCAGATTTTCCCCCATCCTGGTAACCGGCGGAATGGATCCTTAATACTCAGTTGAAAGAACTTTTGCTTGAAAATGCCTGGATGGATGGCAGCGGGTTTAGGACAACATATTTCCCTGAAAATTAAACCAACAGCACATATCCTGCTTCTCTGAAGGACAATCCGGCAAACTGGAGCACGAGGATCGGCAAACGGGAGAATAAGTGCGTTCGGCTTCCATGGGTGAGCCACTCCCCTTGTTCGAGGAAGAGAAATCGGCTTTACAAATCCAGATTGGCAAGGTTCAATTCCATTCCCACCAATAAAGGCTCCCCTTACATCTAAGGAATGAGAAAAAAGATATTCCGCTGATCCAGTAAAAAAATCGTCTGAAATAAAGTATGATACACAAGAACCTTTCAATACCATTTCAAGTTACGGGTTAAAAAATCACCTATGAAAAAAATATTTTTTCACATCGGACCACCAAAAACAGGAACCACCACGATTCAACACTCTCTATTTATCAATCGGGATCGGTTGTTAAAGCATGGAATCTACCTGCCTGAAACTGGATTGCTGAAAAATACCAACGGGCTGGCAAAGCAGGAAAACCTGGCACTCGAACTATCTGGTCGCAAAGAATACCGTAAAAAATATGGTACCTGGAATGACTTACTTGCGGAAATAAATCGCACTTCGGCTTCAACCATCATCATTTCTTCAGAAGATTTTAGTCTGTTCACCGAAGATGCCATTCAGCGGGTAAAAGAATTCCTCAAGGATTTTGATACTTATATCCTTTTTTATGCTCGCAGGCAGGATCACATGTTCCAATCGCAATGGGCGCAGGGAATCAAATCCCGTTATCGAAAGAATGCCTATGCGAGTTTTTCAGACTGGATGGCAAATTCAGATAAAACTGGTTTGGTCAATGATTATTATGCTCTTTTTCAGCGCTGGAGTCGGGTGTTCGGCGCGGATCATATGATTGTGCGCGTGTTTGAAAAAGGGCAAATAGCGGACTCTCTGTTTGAAGATTTCCTGAACGCTTGCGGGGTTGATGCCTGTAATGACTGTAAAACCGAAAGCGTGATGAACATTTCGCCGGACCCAAAAACCTTAACGTTGTTGTGTGAATATAAAAGACTCCTGCGCGGAGAGCTGGCGGAGGTCACCTATCATCAGATCATCGCAACACTGATCGAATACGGAAAAATGAGCGGATGGGGAAAAGCGAAATTCACAGTAATCTCAAAAGAAGCATATGCGCAAATTATGGAACAGTTTTCTGAAAGCAACCGGAAACTGGCGCAGGATTACTTTCATCGCGATGAACTTTTTTTTGAAAAGTATGATGAATCACTCAATTTCATCTCCATCAATAATTTTTCCCCCCTCGAATTGATCGAGGTAAATACCTATTTGATCAATAAATTGCAGCAAAATGAATCCCTGCCGCTTCGTCTGGCAAGACGATTGGAAAATCATCCGCTTTATCGATCCATAATGAGGAGAAAAGAAAGGTTAACCCAGCGTTCTAAAAAGGGATAACCTGCCTATAGCTTATTAGAAATTACGGCGAACCCATCTGAGGAATTTGATGAAAGGTTGAAGGATCTTCATCCTGCGAAGCTTGTGGGAGAGCTGGTTTTCTTTTATTTGCCGGTTGGTCTCTTCAATCAATTGGACAATTATGGGGATCGCTTTATCCAAAGTCAATCCGCTGTAGGGCTGCCAGGGATCCTCAAGATTGGGCAATGGTTCATAAAAAATCCTGCCATCCGGTCTGTTCAAATACTTGCGGGCGATAAGATTCTCGTAAGGCAAATTATTTGTAATGATTTCCAACCGCTGTGCGGGGGAAAGCAAAGAATAACTATCGAAAGGTTTTTTTTGAAAATGTTCTCCAAGCAAGTTCGAAAAGAGTTCGAAGAGATGATTATCATGGCGGTCGGTATATAGCTCCTGACACAGGAACAACACTTCTAGGACATCTCGATTAAAACCAATATTCAGAGCGAGATTTGTCTCCTCGTTTTTCTTCCAATCGAAGGAATCATAATCGATTCCCAGGCATTGAACAAAATCAGCCAGGATGCCATTCCTTAATTGCTCTTTTTCGTACGGTCGGATCAGGATATTTTTTTCACCAATCTGATTTGACCAGTATTCCAGCGATTCCCATATTGCTTTATACCTTTGGTTTTTTGTCGGTTCCTGCAGGTATTCCTCAATGCTTTTGTATTTCTTTAATCCCCATTGCTTCCAGGCGGATTCAAACCAGGAATCCACCCGCCTGAGATAGCAAATGGTTTTTATTTCCACAAAATCGAACGAATCCTGTATCTTTCTCATCAGGTCGGGTACACTCCGGTCACCCAACCAGGCTTCACTGCTCATCACAATTTTGGAAATGCCATGAGCTTCACAATACCGGATGACCTCGCTGATTTTTTTGAGGGTAACCTGTTGATTGTTTTCATTTTCCCGATACCAGAGGTCATGGTTATGACAACGACCTGTATGGAACTTTCGTGCCCCAAAGTTGGGGTAGAGACAGGAATGGTACCGGTAGAGGTTTTCCCGATTCACATCCAGAAAATTCTGAATGACAGAACTGCCAGTTTTTGCCATTCCAACGTGACAATAGAGGGTAATTTTATTCATTCTTGCCTCGATTTTTTCCGTGTGCCAGTGTATTCAACCAGATCTCAAAGAAATTATATATTCTTTTCACCTGCATTTGAGCAAACTTCGCCTCATCTCCTGTCACCAGGGGATAAAGGTTGGGCGATTGGTCGGTTTGCCGGCGGCTGAGATTTTAAACCTTGATATACGAGTAAACCGCAGGTTAAGATGGGTGACTGGCTGCCTGGCAACAGGATCAAGTGGTTTACCTCTCTGAGAACGTGGCTATTTTTCTGCTATCGTAATGCTCTCAATTGCATCGCCGGTGTAATCAGGGCTCTTCTCTGGGTCGCGCAAGGTGATGCCTTTGACCACGTCCATACCACTGACAACCTGACCAAAAATGGTATATCCGCCATTTAACTGCTCAACCGGATTGAACGTGATGAAAAATTGGCTGCCATTGGTATCACGTCCAGCATTCGCCATCGCCACCACCCCTTCACGGTCAAAGACCAGATCGCTGTCCTCGTTTTCAAACTCATATCCCGGACCACCATATCCCGTCCCGGTGGGGTCACCTGTTTGCGCCATGAACCCTGCCAGTACCCGATGGAAGGTAACCCCATCGTAGTACCCATCGCGTGCAAGAAAAACGAAATTGTTTACAGTGACCGGCGCTTTATCAGCATAGAGTTCGATGACAAATTCACCACCTTTCGCCAGCTTGACAGTGGCAAAATACTGTTTGCTGGTATCAATCGTCAAGGAGGGTGGGGCATCATATTGTTTCACTCCGCTGGCGGTTGTTGGGGAGGAGGGAGCGCTGGCAGGTTTTTTAACCAAATTGCCCACCACAATCGCCACGATCACTACGGCGATGAGGATTAGGATCAACTTCAAGTCGGAATATTCCCGCTTTTTACGGGGTGTGGATTTCGAAGACGGAGGGTTCTTTCGCGCTGGAGGTTGTGTTTTTTTTGTAGTCATGGGTTCCCTTGGGGTTAGGATTTATGGAGGATATCTTTCTCAGCCTGCGTAATCTCTGCCATCAGTGTCTCTACTTCTTGCTTGACTTCGGGAGGTACGTTGGGCATGAAATGCGCGAATTTTACCAGATCACGCGCCTGGCGTAGGATGTCCTTCACGTTTGCGGTGTAACTGAGGTCCGTCCAGCCGTGCTCTATTGGCTGAGGAAGGCTGCGTGCTTTCTCGATCAAAGCGCGTGCTTTCTTGATACGTTCAGCTGTGGGAATGACTTTGGACATTGATTTCCTCTATGGTGACGGATTATTTATAGCATAGACCAGTTGTTTTTGGGACGAAAAAACGTCTGGATTAGTGACGGAGTTGCAGCAACGAAAGCCATGAG
>Ga0116192_1002208_pt1 | contig 13069 bp, 9 predicted proteins | sample AD_UKC113_MetaG_FD_89876 | JGI IMG/M metagenome (GOLD analysis project Ga0116192, IMG submission 89876) | Active sludge microbial communities of municipal wastewater-treating anaerobic digesters from Hong Kong - AD_UKC113_MetaG | ecosystem: Engineered > Bioreactor > Anaerobic > Digestate | place... | reverse complement strand
CAATTTCTGCAGTTTCTTCGTCAAGCATTTCTTCTACCGGTTCGGAGTCTACTTTGCAAACGGAAGCAATTTCATCGTTGCGTTTTTCCAGATTAATAAGTCGTACGCCCTGAGTGGCCCGCCCAATAACTGGAATATCGGCAACTTTCAGTCGAATGGCAATTCCCGATTTGTTGATAATCATTAAATCATTTTCATCTGTAACATTCTTAATGGAAACCAGTTTTCCTGTTTTTTCGGTAACATTCATGGTTTTCACACCTTTTCCACCTCTATTGGTAATGCGGTAAATCGGTTCTCCATTTTCATCGTCCAGTAAGGTACGTTTTCCGTAACCTTGTTCCGATACCACCAAAATGTTGGTGTTGTCATCTTTATTTACACAAATCATGCCAATAACTTCGTCTTTTTCATCGTCGAGTTTCATTCCGCGAACGCCGGTAGAAACACGTCCCATTGCAGGAACGGCTGATTCGTGAAAACGAATGGCACGTCCGTTGCGGTTGGCCATTAAAATTTCCGAATTTCCATCTGTCAGTCTTACCTGAATTACTTCATCATCTTCGCGAATATTAATGGCTGTTACTCCATTTTGACGGGGATGTGAGTAGGCCTCCAGCGACGTTTTCTTAATTGTTCCCTTTTTGGTGCAGAAAACCAAATAATGTGAACTGTTGTAATCGGGATCCGTTAAGCCGACAACTCGGATAAATGCTGTAACTTTATCATCACCGTCGATATTCAGAAGATTTTGAATGGCTCTTCCTTTTGAGTTTTTACTGCCTTCCGGAATTTCATAAACTTTCAGCCAATAGCATTTGCCCTTTTGGGTGAAAAACAACATGGTGTTGTGCATCGAAGCAGGATAAATATGCTCGATAAAATCTTCGTCTCTCGAATCGCTGCCTTTCGAACCGATACCGCCGCGTCCCTGTGTCTTGAATTCGCTAAGAGGAGTTCTTTTGATGTATCCAAAATGAGAAATGGTGATAATCATTTCATCATTCGAATAAAAGTCTTCAGGATTAAATTCTTCCGAAGAATAGACAATTTCGGTACGACGGTTGTCGCCATATTTTGCTTTGATTTCGAGTAGTTCATCCTTTATAATTTGCATTCGAAGTTCAATTTTATCGAGAATTTCCTTCAAATGAGCAATCAATGCAAGTATATCTTGATATTCAGCACGAAGTTTTTCCTGTTCCATACCCGTAAGTTGACGCAGACGCATTTCAACAATGGCACGAGCCTGTACATCGGTGAGGTTGAAACGAGCCATTAAATTGGAGCGGGCTTCATCAGGAGTTTTGGAATTACGAATGATTTGAATGGCTTCATCCAGATTATCGAGAATAATCATGAATCCTTCCAGCAAGTGAGCCCGTTTTTCGGCTTCGGCCAATTCAAATTTTGTACGGCGAATAACAACATTGTGTCTGTGTTCTACAAAATAGTGAATCAAATCTTTAATACTCAGCATGTGCGGTCTGCCATGAACCAAAGCAATGTTGTTGACGTTGAAAGTCGATTGTAAGGCTGTCAGTTTGTATAGTTTGTTAAGAACTACATTGGAATTGGCATCGCGTTTAACTTCGATGACAATGCGCATCCCTTCGCGATCGGATTCGTCGTTGATATGTGAAATTCCTTCAATCTTTTTTTCTTCTACCAGATTGGCAATGGCTTTTATCAATTCCACCTTGTTAACCTGATAGGGTATTTCTTTGACGACGATTTTTTCACGTCCCGAAGCTTCAGTTTCTATTTCGACTTTGGATCGGATTACAATGCGTCCACGTCCGGTTTCAAAAGCTTCTTTCACACCGGCGTAACCATAAATAATTCCGCCTGTGGGGAAATCGGGAGCTTTTATATATTTTGTCAATTCCTGAATGGTGATTTCATTGTTGTCTATGTAGGCAACGATGGCATCTACAGTTTCCGATAAATTGTGCGGAGCCATATTGGTAGCCATACCCACCGCAATGCCCGAAGAACCGTTGACAATTAAGTTAGGCAAACGTGAGGGAAGAACCACCGGCTCTTTTAAAGTTTCGTCAAAGTTTGGCTGAAAGTCAACCGTATCTTTATCAATATCGGCCAGCATTTCTTCGGCAATTTTTTGCAGTCGAGCTTCGGTGTAACGCATGGCAGCAGGGCTATCGCCATCAACTGAGCCAAAATTTCCCTGACCATCTACCAGCGGATAACGCATCGACCAAGGTTGAGCCAATCGAACCAGCGTTCCATAAATTGAAGAATCGCCGTGTGGATGGTATTTTCCCATGACCTCACCCACAATTCTTGCACATTTTTTATAGGGTTTGTCGGAAGTGTTGCCTAATTCGTTCATTCCAAAAAGTACTCGCCGATGTACGGGTTTAAAACCATCGCGAACATCGGGTAAAGCTCTGGAAACAATTACCGACATAGAATAATCAATGTACGAAGATTTCATTTCTTCGTCAATGTTCACTTTAATAATTCTTTCTTGTTCAATCATCTATACAAATTTTTATTTTTATCGAAAAATTGCTCTAAATTACTACTTTTTACTCAATTGAACAAGATTTTGCGTGATTATTTTTTTATCATGTTTACAGATATTTGGTTGAAAATGAGGAATAAATTTCGTTTTTGGCAGGCTTTGAAAATCTTTAACAAATAGTTGCTAATCAGTTAACTATCAGAGAAGTTAAAGAGCAAGTTGAAGATTAAAAAAACGAGAAACACTTTTATGAATATGTTTCCCGATTTTAATATGATTGAAAAGGAAGTGAATTGGATTTATTTTTTTTTCGTCCAATGTTTTGCTAAAAGATAATCTACCGAAAATTTACCTGCACCGAGAAAAAACAGAGCCACATAAAGAAAAAGATAAAGAAAAGCAATTTCTTTGACTGTAAACGGATCATTGGCGTGAACCATAAATGCAGCTACGGCCATGCCAAACATGGGCGGGATGGCTGCCAGTCGGGTAAAAATTCCAAAAATAATGAGCAATGAGCAACCAACTTCTGCTAAAATGATCAGCACGAGCGAAGCCGAAGCTCCAATTCCCAAAGGATCGGGAAATACAGTACTGAGCATTTCAAAATTGGTGATTTTTTGCCATCCATGCAAAAACATGAATATTCCGATAATTAGTCTGAAAATCAATAAGCCGATGTTGGTAAAAGTTCCCTGATATTCAACATATTTTTGTGTTTTGTTAGTAGTTTCCATATTTTTAATTGATTTAATTGTTTTTTATTGGAAACAACAAATTACATTAAAAAATGTTTTCTTTAACTCAATGGAACAATCGAAAAGAAAAATTTGTCGAAATAGCTATTATGGACTGGTAGATTGTAAAAAATTCCATAAACAGCCGAACCCGAACCCGACATGGAAGCATAAACTGCACCGTTATCGTAAAGTTTTTGTTTTATCTCGGCTATCAGTGGAAAGCGTTTAAAAACTGAATCTTCAAAATCATTTTTGATAAAATATTTCCACTCTTCAATGGGTTTTTTAATCAATTCTTTCAAGGAAACTTCAGATTTTTTGGGTACAGTCTCGGCATAAGCTTCGGCAGTAGAAATGTGAATATCGGGCTTTACTACCAACAAGTAAAAGTTTTTCAATGAAAGCGCAACCGGTTGAAATTCGTCTCCTTTTCCCTGGGCAAATACAGGCTGGTTGTCGATAAAAAAAGCACAATCGGCGCCAAGCTTTGCAGCCAAATGTTTTAATTTTTTTCTGTCGATATGGAGTTGAAAAAGTTCATTGAGTGATTTCAGCATAAATGCGGCATCGGAAGAACCACCGCCCAAACCGGCACCCATTGGAATATTTTTATCGAGTGTAATTTTTACCGGCGCTATGTTATACTCATTTCTTAATAATTGCCATGCTTTTATGACCAGATTGTTTTCTGGTTTTCCTTCGATAGGTAATCCTTTGACAAAAAACTGATTTTCAGTAGCATCCGGCAAGGACTCAACTTCCAGATAGTCAAAAATATCGACAGGATAAAAAACCGTTTCAATCGAGTGATAACCATTTGGCAGCAGGCCTGTTATATTTAGACCTATATTGATTTTGGCATTGGGATGGACATTCATTTAAACTAGCTAAATTATGTTTTAAGCTTGTAAAAGTAGTAATTTTTTTGATTGAAATTTTTCTTTCAAAAAAGAAAATTTCTCCGTATACAATTTTATTATTTTTATGTTTTTGTTCTCAAGTTGTGAATAACTTATTGTTTAGACAATTATAAATTTTCCACTTATTGAAAGCAAGTTTGATAAAACCGTTTGCAGTTTTCTTAATTGAAACTATAATATTAAATTTGCATTTCCTAAAACTTTCGAAAAAACTCTTATTCTGAGATATTATTTTCTTAAGTATTTTGATTTTCAACTAACTTTATAAAATCTTGAAATAATCAACTTAAAAAATATATGAAACCAACTTTATTAATTTTAGCAGCCGGAATGGGTAGCCGTTACGGTGGATTGAAGCAATTGGACGGACTGGGCCCCAATGGAGAAACCATCATGGATTATTCCATTTATGATGCCATACAGGCAGGATTTGGGAAAGTCGTTTTCGTGATTCGAAAAAGTTTTGAAAAAGAATTTAACGAATTAATTGTCAGTAAGTTCAAAAATTTAATTGATGTTGAACTGGTATATCAGGAACTCGACAAAGTTCCGGAAGGATGTACTTATTCTTCGGAACGTGAAAAACCGTGGGGGACAAATCATGCACTGCTGATGGCTAAAGAAGTGATACATGAGCCATTTGGCGTAATCAATGCTGATGATTTTTATGGACGGGAATCATATTTTATACTGGCTGATTTTTTGCGCAGTGTTGAAAACAAACAAAACGAATATTGCATGATTGGATACCGTGTAGGTAATACGCTTTCAGAAAGCGGCCCTGTGAGCAGAGGAATATGCGTGGCTGATGAAAATAATTTTTTGAAGGATGTGGTGGAAAGAACTCACATTGTGGAAAAGGGAGGAACAATAATTTATCTGGATGAAAACGGCAAGGAAGTAGCCATTCATCCCAACGTGCCGGTATCGATGAATATGTGGGGATTTACTCCTGATTATTTTGATTATTCATGGGAAGCTTTCAAGAAATTTTTAGCCGAAAATGGACAAAATATTAAAGCAGAATTTTATATCCCGACTGTTGTCAATCAGTTGATACACGAAAATAAGGTTTCCTGCAAAATTTTGGATACGCCTTCCAAATGGTTTGGTGTAACTTATTCTAATGACAGGCCGCAGACAGTTTTAAAAATCAATGAATTAATCCGCAAAGGAGTATATCCTGAAAAATTATTCAAATAATTATACATTATGAGTAAAGTTTTGGTTACCGGTGGAACCGGATATATTGGTTCACATACTGTGGTAGAATTGCAACAGGAAGGACATGAAGTTATTGTTGTGGATAATCTCTTCAATTCAGATATTGAAGTTTTAAACGGAATTGAAAAAATCACCGGCATACGTCCCACATTCGAAAATATTGATTGCACGGATTATGTTGGTATGGATCGCATGTTTGAAAGACATAAGAATATTGATGCAATTATTCACTTTGCTGCGTATAAGGCTGTAGGCGAGTCGGTTGAAAAACCTTTGCTGTATTACAGAAACAATATTCTTTCGCTGGTCAATTTATTGCAACTGATGCCGGTACATAAAATCAAGCATTTGGTTTTTTCGTCTTCGTGTACAGTTTATGGTCAGCCGGATATTTTGCCTGTAACAGAAAATTCGCCATTTAAGCCTGCTCTTTCACCTTATGGCAATACCAAACAGATATGTGAAGAAATCATTCGTGATACCATTCATTCCAACTCTTTTTATCACAGTATTGTTCTTCGATATTTTAATCCGATTGGAGCACATCCATCCGCCGAAATAGGAGAATTGCCCAATGGTGTGCCCAATAATCTGCTTCCTTTTATTACCCAGACAGCTATCGGAATCAGGAAACAGTTATTGGTTTACGGGAATGATTATAATACGCCTGATGGAACTTGCATTCGCGACTATATTGATGTAGTAGATTTGGCAAAAGCACATGTTTCAGCTTTAAACCGTATGTTGAATCATCAGCAGAAGCACAATTTGGAAGTTTTCAATCTTGGAACAGGTCGTGGACTTTCGGTGCTGGAAATCATAAAAATGTTTGAAAAAGTAAATAATGTTAAGGTGCCATATAAAATTGTGGGAAGAAGGGAAGGCGATATAGAAAAGGTTTGGGCTGATCCAAGTTATGCCAATAAGGAATTGGGTTGGAAGGCGCAGCGTCCTTTGGAAGATACGCTTCGCAGTGCATGGGAATGGGAGAAAAAACTGGCTGAACGTTCCAAACAAACTGCTTGAAAAAATTAATATTCGATTAAAATGAAAGAAGACAATAGTTTATATCCCTTAAAATTCCAACCAATTTTAAAAGAAAAAATTTGGGGAGGAACAAAGCTGAAAAAACTTTTCAACAAACAGACCGATTCCGATAAAATTGGCGAAAGTTGGGAACTTTCCGGTTTCAAAGGCGATGAATCAGTTGTATCAAACGGTTTCCTTGCCGGAAATAATTTGACGGAACTGATTGAAATTTATATGGGCGATTTGGTGGGAGATAAGATTTTTGAAGAATTTGGGCTGACTTTTCCCTTGCTTTTCAAACTTATCGATGCCAATGACGATTTGTCCATTCAGGTTCACCCTGACGATGAGACGGCAGCGCTACGCCATAATTCGCTGGGGAAAACAGAAATGTGGTATGTTATAGATGCTGAGCCGGATGGCGAATTGATAGTAGGGTTTAAAAATGACTGCTCACGCCAGGAATATCTGAAAGCTTTGGAAGAAGGGCATGTGGCCGATTTATTAAAAAGAGTTCCGGTCAGCAAGGGTGATGTGATTTTTATCCCTGCCGGTTTGGTTCATGCCATAAAAAAAGGCGTGTTGGTTGCAGAAATTCAGGAAACGAGTGATCTTACTTATCGTATTTATGATTACAAACGAACCGATGAACATGGAAAAGAGCGGGAGCTGCATACCGAATTGGCTTTGGATGTCATTAATTTTTCCGCTACAAAAAATCCTAAGGTTACCTACGAACCAAAAGTTAATGCAATAACTCCATTGGTTTCGTGTGATTACTTTACTACTAATCTGTTGCTATTTAACCGAACTATAATCCGAAATTACAGTTCGCTCGATTCTTTTGTAGTCTATATGTGCTTGGAAGGGAATTTCATAATCGAATGCGAAAACCATAAAATCTTGGTGGAAAAGGGCGAAACGGTTTTAATTCCGGCCAGTTTGGACGAAGTTTCATTGATTCCGAATGGAGAGGTAAAATTGCTGGAAGTATTTATTCAGTAAAGATATTCTGAATTTAAAAAGAAAGGGAATGGCCGCAAACAAATGTTGAAGCTATTCCCTTTCTTTTTGGTTTGCCAAAACAAAATTATCAGGTTACTTCATTTTTGCTTTGACAATAAACATTTCTGAATTGTTGGAAAACGACAATATTTTGAAAACTGTTCATGGTTTTTATCCAGTTTTTCAACAGCCCGTTTTTTTCAAATTTTTCTTCTTCAAACATACGCATACTTGGAATGTTTTCTTCTGCAATTTCAACGTAAAGCTGGTTAATTTTCAGAAAATCAAATACATATTCTTCAATAAGATGAAGAGCTTCTCTGGCAAAACCGTTTCTTTGAAATTTTTGTTCAATGAAAAGTCCCAATGCTACACGACTATTGTGAATATCAAAGTCAAACAAATCGACCGTTCCAATGGTTTCATTGCTGCTTTTAATGGTAATCATCAATCGCAATTGTCTGTTTTCATATATGTCTTTTTCCGAATCCAGTATGTATTGCTTCAGCATATAACGGGAATAGGGACTTCGAGCATTGCCCACCATCCACAATTCAGGATTGTTTTCCCATCGATACAGAAGTTCCAAATCTTCAGGTTCGACAGCGCGGAGTCGTATATTTTCGTTTTCCAGTAGCAATTTTATTTTGCTTTGATGGCTTCAACAATTTTTGCTTCGAGTTCGGCAGCCAGTTCAGGATTGTCCTTAATAACGTTTTTGGCGCCATCTCTTCCCTGTGCCAACTTGGTATCGCCATAACTGAACCAAGAACCACTTTTCTTAATAATGCCGTATTCTACGCCCAAATCGAGGATTTCTCCACTTTTTGAAATTCCTTCGCCGAACATAATGTCAAATTCTGCTTTGCGGAAAGGAGGAGCGACTTTATTTTTCACTACTCTGACACGTGTTTGATGTCCAATGACTTCTTCTCCGTCCTTGAGTTGTCCGATTTTGCGAATGTCCAACCGCACGGAAGAATAAAATTTCAGAGCATTTCCCCCGGTAGTGGTTTCAGGATTGCCAAACATGACGCCAATTTTTTCACGAAGTTGGTTGATGAAAATACAGGTTGTGTTGGTTTTACTGATGTTGGCGGTAAGTTTACGAAGCGCCTGCGACATTAAACGGGCTTGAAGTCCCATTTTTGAATCACCCATATCGCCTTCCAGTTCAGCTTTGGGAGTCAAGGCAGCAACAGAATCGATAACTACAATATCCACAGCTGACGAACGGATAAGCTGATCGGCAATTTCCAATGCCTGTTCACCATTGTCGGGCTGGGAAATCAGCAATTCGTCGGTGTTCACGCCCAACTTTTCGGCATAAGCGCGGTCGAAAGCATGTTCTGCGTCGATAATGGCCGCAATGCCACCGGCTTTTTGAGCCTCAGCTATGGCATGAATGGCCAATGTGGTTTTTCCGGACGATTCAGGTCCATAAATTTCAATCACCCTGCCTCTTGGATATCCGCCAACACCTAAAGCAATATTTAAACCTATAGAGCCGGTTGGAATTACATCAATGTCAACTATTTGATTATCACCCATACGCATGATGGTCCCTTTTCCGTAATCTTTTTCTATTTTTTCCATTGCCAGTTGCAAGGCTTTTATCTTTTCGGAAGACGGTTTTTTTTGTTCTTCGGTTGTTTTTTCGGCCATAATTGAGTTAAATTAATTGATTAATTTTCTGAACTGTTTAAGTACAAATTCACAGAGACAAAGATAGCAAAATTTTATTTTACCACTTCCAGTTTGGCAAATTTCAGCAACAGTGATTTTACACCTTTTTCTCCAAAATCGATGGATGCTTTCTCGTTCCCGTTGGAGATGCTGGTTTCCAATACTTTCCCAATTCCGAAAAGCTGGTGTTTTACCATAGTTCCCACAGGAAACGAAGAATTATCGGTAATGATTTTTTCGTCCGACGACTGATCTAATTTTTTCAGTTTTCGTGGAGCGAAATGTGTTGTTTGCGCTTCCGAATAAGTTTCTTTTTCGTTCGTTTCCGAGTAAAAACGATTTCGTTCATTTTCCACTTCATCATCCCAATTCATATATTTCTTTTTCTGAAAAGCCGGTTCTTTTTCTTGAGAAAATTCCAGAAACTGTGGATCTATGTCTTTGATAAACCTGCTGGGAGTGCAAAAGTTGGTTTTTCCGTTTCTAAATCTCGATTTGGCATAGCTGATAAAGCAGCGTTCCTTTGCCCTGGTGATGGCCACGTAAAATAAACGACGCTCTTCTTCCAATTCCCGCTCATTGGTTATTCTGAACATCGACGGAAAAAGTTCTTCTTCCATGCCAACAATAAATACAGCTTTAAATTCCAGCCCTTTGGCAGCATGAACCGTCATAAGGGTAACTTTGTCGCTCATACTGTCTTTGTCGGTATCCTGATCGGTCAATAACGATACATCCGATAAAAAATCCGAAAGAATAGGCAAACTTTCCCCTTCTTCCTGCTTGTTTTCGCAAAATTCGTGTATGGCTTTCAGAAATTCTTCGATATTTTCTTTTCGGCTGATACTTTCAGTGGAATGATCAAAATTTGCCTCATTTAAGAGTCCTGTATTTTTAACAATATCAACGGCTAATTCGTAGGCATTTTTAATTTCCACCTCTTTGGAAAAAGTTTCTATCATGTTGTGAAAATCATTCAATTTCGAAGCTGTTCCGGCATTAACCGGTACGTTATATTTGTTCAGATTTGTAAGAACTTCCCATATCCCGACATTATTATTTTGAGCACATTCCACCAGTTTTCCCACTGTGGTTTCGCCAATGCCTCGTGCGGGAAAATTAATAATTCTTTTCAATGCTTCTTCATCATTCTGATTACATACCAGCCGGCAATAAGCTATCACATCTTTTATTTCCTTTCGCTGATAAAACGACAAGCCTCCATATATTCGATACGGAATAACCTGTTTCCGGAAAGTTTCTTCCAAAATTCGCGATTGTGCATTGGTTCGGTACAACACAGCCATGTCGGCATACCGGTAATTGTTCGAAGCATACAGTTCCAAAATATGTTCGGCAACTGTCATGCCCTCTTCATAATCTGTGAAAACACTCAACAACTTTATGGGATGACCGATTTCTTTTTCCGAAAAAATGGTTTTCTGAATTTGCGCTCTGTTTTTGTTGATCAGGCTATTGGCCGCATTTACGATGGTTTGTGTAGATCGATAATTCTGTTCGAGTTTAAAGATACGGGCATCGTGATAAGCATTTCTGAATTGCAGAATGTTGTCGATATTGGCCCCGCGAAATGAATAAATGCTTTGCGCATCGTCGCCCACTACACATATTCTTTCGTGGTGCTCAGCCAGTTTTTTTATTATCAGATATTGGGCAAAGTTGGTATCCTGATATTCGTCAACCAAAATAAATTGAAACAATTGCTGATATTTTTCCAATACTTCCGGATGATTCCGAAAAAGCACGTTGGTCTGAAGCAATAAATCGTCGAAATCCATTGCATCAGCCTGTTTACATCGATTGCAATAGGTTTGATAAATTTCGCTCAGGAGAGGAATGCGGCTTTGCCTGTCGTTTTTAATAAAATCGATGTTCACAGCATAGGCTTCCGGTGTAATCAGGTTATTCTTTGCGGTAGAAATGCGCGATTGAATCAGTCCGGGAGGATAAACTTTCGTATCCAGATTGCGTTCTTTGAGAATACTTTTTATTAAACTTGAAGAATCGGATGAGTCATAGATGGTGAAATTTTTAGAGTATCCGGTATATTGTGCTTCGTTACGCAAAATTCTCGAGAAAATAGAATGAAAAGTTCCCATCCACAAGTACCGGGCAGTTCTTTCTCCAACAATTTGAGCAATCCGTTCTTTCATTTCACGGGCCGCTTTGTTGGTAAAAGTTAATGCCAAAATGGAAGATGGAGAGAACCCTTTGGTAAGTAAATAGGCTATTTTGTATGTTAATACGCGCGTTTTCCCCGACCCTGCACCGGCAATTACCAGCGAAGCTCCGTCAATATATTCTACTGCTTGCCGCTGACTTTCGTTCAAATCGTTTAAAAAATTGAAATTCATAGATTTGTTCTTTCACCTGTTTTTGAAAAAAAAATTCAAATTTTACCGGTTTTGTTTATGCAAAGTTAGTAAATTGAATCGGTTTTTAAAGACAATTTTTATTTACGTCCATTGCTTTTACATTGAAAAGATTATCTTTGCAGTGTTGTAAAAGCTTGATGATTTGAGCAATTGTTTGTTTAGACGTATATAAGGTAGTTGTAGGATATGTTTGTTTTAAAAAAATATCAATACCTGAAATTATGAAGAAGCTGCCTTATTTTATTCTGAAATGCTTTGGTTGGGAAGCAATTGTTTGCGGTGAAATACCTCAAAAAAGCGTGATTTGTTTTGCACCACACACAAGTAATCTTGATTTTATTATTGGCAAGCTTTTTTCGTGGTCTATTGGCAGGCAATTTTCGTTTCTGATGAAAAAATCTTGGTTCGTTTTTCCATTGGGTTATTTTCTGAAAGCCGCTGGTGGTATTCCTGTCGATCGTTCCAAAAGCAATGCCACAGTGCAGCAAATGATTGAAGCGTTTGCAACGCACAAATGTTTTCATTTGGCTATAGCTCCCGAAGGTACCAGAAGCTGGGTGTCCCGTTGGAAAAAGGGTTTTTACCATATTGCTTCCGGAGCTGATGTCCCTATCGAATTAGCTTACATCGACTATGAAAAAAAACAAATCGGGATTAGAAAGTTGCTTTATCCTTCAACTAATATTTCTTCCGACTTGTATGAAATTCAGCAATTTTATCAAAATATTTCTCCCCGTTATCCCGAAAAATTTAATTCGGTTATTTTTTAAAAAAAAAATTGAATCAGGTGAATTTTTTTTAAAGTTATAAAAACATGAAGATCACGCTTATTCAAGATGTTATTGCTTGGTCGGACAAACAGGCCAATTTTAACAGAATAAACAAACAGTTGGAAGCGTTGCAAGGGAAAACCGATTTGGTGGTATTGCCCGAAATGTTTTCGACCGGTTTCTGTACCGATCGTCTTGATCTGGCAGAGGAAGGGAATGGTGAAACGCTTCAGGCACTTTCTTCCTGGTCAAAAAAATTTGGATTTGCCCTGACCGGAAGTTTTATAGCTCGAGAAAACGATTTGTATTACAATCGAAGTTTTTTTGTTTTTCCTGATGGCAAAATTCAAACTGCCGACAAACGCCATTTGTTCCGACATGGTGGAGAGCACCAATATTTTTCTGCCGGCAAGCGTCATTTGTTGGTGAATTATCAAGATTGGAAAATCTGTGTGTTGGTTTGTTACGATGTGCGTTTTCCGGTGTGGTCGAGGAATGTGGATAATCGTTACGACTTGCTGATTTATCCTGCCAATTTTCCATCCAAACGAATTCGCGATTGGGATATTTTGTTGCAAGCGAGAGCAATTGAAAATCAGGCGTATGTGTGTGGTTTAAATCGTATTGGAACCGATGGATTGGGCATCGATTATAACGGACATTCTGTGTTGGTCGATTTCAAAGGCCGCCCTTTACTCACGTTTCCCGAAAATACTTCTGACATAAAAACGGCAGAAATATCGCTTGAACCTCTTCAAATTTACCGCCAGCATTTCCCTGTATGGATGGATGCCGATCGCTTTGAAATAAT
>Ga0116192_1002207_pt1 | contig 13072 bp, 25 predicted proteins | sample AD_UKC113_MetaG_FD_89876 | JGI IMG/M metagenome (GOLD analysis project Ga0116192, IMG submission 89876) | Active sludge microbial communities of municipal wastewater-treating anaerobic digesters from Hong Kong - AD_UKC113_MetaG | ecosystem: Engineered > Bioreactor > Anaerobic > Digestate... | reverse complement strand
AGGTTGTCGGCTATACTACATTCACCTCATCCTATTCACTCAAGATCAAGCCTGCAATGGGGTTGAATGTTTCAACGATGCGAATGGCGCAATCAGAAAAGCGGACAAAGAAATTATTATATGTCAATCCTGATAACATGAAAGCAAAGACTATTGAGGTTGACATGAATTTATACAATCAGACTAAGCAAGATTAAAACAATGGCAGCAGAAATTCTTTACAAAAAATCCGGCACTCGTCACATCAAGCAAGTGATCGACGGCGACAACTCCATTAAAATGTACGTGGATGCGGATGATACTACGTTCATGGGTATCGGAGTAACAGAGGAAGATACGTTCGGATATGATACCATTGAAGAAAAAGACTTCATGGACTTACTCGATTCATACAATGATGCGCTTGTCTATGCGCTCGAATTTGTCGGAGGACATCCTCCACACTTTCCTATTCCAACGCGGCCAAAGTAATGACAGGGCGGACGCTCAAGATATTATCCCTGCTGTTTGGGATCTCAGTAGTGGTTCACCTTCTTAGTTACAACCTTTGGAGGTTTACCGACAACGAGAATAAACAGATGTATGTTTACTGCATACTGAATAGCTTGACCCACTTAGGCTATTCAGTAATGATCTGCTACATAGCGAATGTAGCCTTTCTCAAACTAAAGACAACGGCAAGTTATATGCTCAAACTCTTTGCTTTTGATTGGTGTTTATTCGGGGCGGCAGACGTGTACAATCAGGTTTCAGAAAATTACGACTCAACACTAACATGGCAATGGATAGCCTTTATCGGAGTAATCATTGTCGATTTATACCTCATAAACAAATGGACTACCAAACATCAGAACAACACCACCCTATGATCAATCTTTTTATAGCAATGGGCGCATTCTTCAAAGTTACTATTGCATCCGTTATCGGTTTAGTGATTGGAGATGTGCTATTCAAGGGCGCACTTAGTTTAAGTATGGCTGTAATTGACGCTTCGGTTATTGAGGCGATTGGCAAACTTATAATATTTGCCATCACATCAGGGGCTGGCGTTTTCTTTAGTCAAAGAAAAAGCATAAACGAGTGGTGGTCTGATAGAAAAAAGAAAAAGAAGAAATGAAGGAACGTGTTAATCAGATAATTGACAGTTATTTAAAGTCTTTCAATACTGTAGATGAGGGATGGAGTAGAAAGAAGGTGGTGGCGAGTATTGTTGTTTTAACGGCTCTTTTGACGCAATTAAAATGGATTTGGAAGACAGAGGATTTTGCACAGTTAGAAAATATTCTTATCATTGACTTCGCATTTGCCTCTACTCTTTTAGGGGTAACGGCTATTGAAAAGGTTCAACTTAGCAAAGTGAAGAAACCTAAATCAGAAACATTAACAGAAGAAACAATAATTAGTCAAACCAAAACAGAAACAAAATGAAAAAAATCAAAAATTTATTTCTTGTTGCAGTATTTGCGACATTAACTTTTGCCGCTTTCTCACAAGGCGACACTTCGGTGTCTGATACCGTTGTTTCGGTAGCTACAGATGCTCCGGTTACAACAGTAAGCATGCCGTCTATTACGGCGGAGGTTTCCGGATTAAGTCTTTCTACTTTGGGGTGGATTGGAGTTGGGTTCATCGGATATTTTATTGCCAGGTTTCGTATTGCATTTGCGACGACCGCTGTAAAATTTGATGCCGGAGAATGGTTAAAGAGGAATTGGACAAATTGTTTATATTTAGGGATTGCTTTGTTTGCGATACATTATTTTAAAATTCAGTTTACTGCAACAGAAGCGATATTTTTAGGATCCTCTCCAAATTTACTGATCGATTGGATTCAGAGGGAATCGAAGGCTCTTGGGTTAAAAACTCCATAATTCATAAGGAAATTGTTTCCATGTATTTTAAAACCGTGATCAGGAAGTGGTCACGGTTTTTGTGTATATTTATGGTCATGAAAGAAACAATAAAGTGGATCATTGTGCTTGTTCTTGGAATTGGAGTTCTTTTTTTATGGAACAAGTCAATCGAAAAGAAAGATGGTGCTTCAAGTGTAACAGTTATTCTTCAGGATTCGGGTAAGGTAGATGTGAGTCAGCCGGCGCCTAAAATTATCATTCAGAATCCGGATATTGATTTCAGTTGGATAAAGAATGTGCAGGATATTGACTCTTTGCGTATGGCTCTAATAGAGGCGGTACGAGAGGCTAAGTCTGTAAAGGAATACGATTCCATCCATGTTGTCAAAAATAAGGCAGGAGACACTCTGGCTACTGCAGAATTAAAACAATGGGTGACAGAGAATCGGTTGGATCGATATTCGTTAAATATTCACACTTTCAACAAGGAAACAACTATTCGGGAGCAGTTGAAGTGGGGAATTTATGGAGGTCTTCAAGGAAGATACGATGGATTGGCAAAAACAGACATTAAGATATCTTTATTGCTTCCCAAATTAACGATCGGAGGCTTTAAACAGATTGGCGGTCCGGATTTTGGAATAAGTGCAGAGGTGCCAATATTCAGAAACTATAAATAATTAAACAATGGCAAGTAGAAAAATTGAAGATTGTGTTTTACCGCTTCAGAAAGCGTGGAAAGCGGCTGGGGATAAATGGATGGTTAAATATCCACAAGGTCCATTTGTGTTTCTTACGTGCACTCACCGTAGCGAGGAAGAACAAGAGATTCTTTATATGATGAACAAAAATGGTAAAGACGATGATGGGGATGGTAAGATTGACGAGTCGGATGAATGGAGAAGTAATGCAAAGCCGGGGCAATCCAAGCACAATAAATATCCGTCAGAGGCTATCGATGTTGCTTTTAAGTCCGCTTCCGGAAAGTTGGATTGGTCTGAAAAGTTGTTTAAAGAGTTTGCCGGTCTTATGAAAGCGGAAGGGATATCATGGGGAGGGGATTGGAAAAAAGTGAAAGATACGCCTCATTTTGAGGTGTAAAAAACTGAATATCATTGAATATCGGCTTGTGAAAATACAAGCCTTTTTTGTTAATAACTTATTTTAGGCAGTCGCTTATATAACGTATATGTAACGTATATTTGTAGCGTAACAAAACAAAAATAACAATGGCAGAAAAGGAAGATGAATTGCGTGTCTATAAGGCAACAATTTTAAAAAAAGAAGTAAAGAAACTTGCTGACAGGAGATCCAAGAAAATAGAGCCAACCTCTCTTTCTCAGATGGCAGGAATTCTTCTCCGTGAAGGAATTAAAAATTACAAGGAGGAGTAATGGATTACCGAGAAAGCAAAGAACACGCTCCGGGACCTAAAATAGATTCGGGTATCATTGAACAGCGAAAAAGAGAACTTGTCCTAAAAGGATTTCAAGTGAAGGACGGTTTTTTTCAAAAAGGGAGCAATTGCGTTACCTTCATTGAAATAGAATATTTATCTGTTGAAGATTGGAGCGAAAACATTAAACAAAAAATCAACTAAAAAAATCAACAATGGGACTTAATATTGAGCCTAAAAAAACGTATTTGTCAATGAATAAAGGTAAGGTCTGTTTGCGATGCAAGGCAGATACGCCGGGAGCGGTAACGCGACTGACAAAAGATGGCGAACCCATCCATGAATTGCAGTTCAGCAACATCAGTGGGCACTTGCTGAAAATTTCTACAAGAGAAGGCAAATTTGGCCCTCAGTGGATATTGGATATTCGGGATCTCAGGAGTAATGAGGATTTTGTTCTTCAGTTCCCGTATTCCGGTGGCTATACTGCCAGTTTCTTTTCTCAGCTTCCCAATATCGATCTGACCAAAGAGATCAAATTCTGTCCGTATTCAAAAGAAGTCGTCAAAGATGATGGCAAGGTCGTGGACAAGGTTTCTGTTTATCTTCATCAGGACGGAAAAGGCGTGGACTGGTTTTTTACCAAAGACGACATGAAAGATCTTCCTCCGATGGTGAAGATAAAAGTAAAGGGTAAAGATACATGGGACGATTCTGCTCAATTAGAATATTTTGAGCGCATGGCAAAAGAGAAGAATGAGGGCATGGAAATCATTGCAAGGGAATACAGTTATGTTGGCAATGCTCCAAAGCCTGAACCAGTGACAGTTTCGGCTATTGAACAACACATAGACAATGATCTGCCGATGGATGATATTCCGGTAGATGATCCTCATCCCGATTCAGAATTGCCTTTTTAAAATGGCAGCGAAACCTTAAATTTTAATACTATACAACTTAAAAAAGAAGATGAAAATACTTTCAGTAAATATTAAAAACTTCCGGAATTTGGAAGATGTGAGCCAGGTTATTAACGGCTCGAATATCCTACTCATTGGAGAGAACACAGTGGGGAAAAGCAACTTTATCAAGGCCATTGAAATCGCTCTTGGTATGACTTCGAGGGTAGGCGAAAATCCTATCATGGATGGAAAGAAAGAGAGTCACATTGAAGTAATCACTGGTGCCGATGGGAAGAATTATACATTTGAGGTCAAGTTCAAAGCCGGATCTACTACTCCTACTTTGACCGTCACCGGCCCTGACGGACTGCGCAACAAGACCAAAAGTGCCATCGGCTCCATTGTTGGGGAAATTGATTTTGATATCGATAAGTTTGTCGAGATGAGTAAAACGGCAAAGGGTCGAAAAGAACAAGTCGAAATTGTAAAGTCATTTTTCCCGGAAGATATTCAAATTGCGCTTCGTAAATACGAGAACCATGTAGCCTCTTTGTATGAGGATCGTACTGATATAAATCGAAGGATTAAGGATAAAGAGGGCGCGTTTTCTCAGCTTGATATTACCGGTGATACAGTAAATAAGTACAAAGAGCCCAAAGATTTTTCTCATCTTTCTTCTCAGATAAAGGAGGCAAATGAGAGAAAAGTGAATATTGAGAAGGCTTCAATGGCAAGAGAGCAGCATGTGAAAACGGCTATTTCCTGCAGAGAAGAGATTCAAAAGTTGCACCTGAAGATATTGGAGTCTGAGAAGATGATCGAAGAAGCCGAGGCGGATATTAAGAAAATTGATGCGTGGACCGCTAAAAATCCGTTAATCGATACTCAGGCGCTGATGAATGAAATGGAGGAAGGTAACAAGCATAATATTTTACATGAAAGAGTAAAAAATGCTTTGGCCCTACAGAAAGAACTTGAAGAATTGCGGTCTGAGGCAGAGGATATGACAGTTCGTATTGAAACGGAGCGCCAACTAATTGCGGACACAATTCGGGACATGGAGGAACAAATGCCGATCGATGGACTTACTTTTAATGATGAATCTTTGTTTTATCAGGGGCGTCCGGTGGATGAATCTACACTTTCTACGTCAGAAAAGATGATGTTAGGCGCAAGACTTAAAATTGCCAAAAATCCAAATGTTCCAGTTTTGTTTATTCAGCAAGGAGAAAGCCTCGGCACCAAGAAATTCAATGATTTGATCTCTATGGCAAAGGAGCATGATTTTCAAATCATCATGGAGCAGATGGTTCGTGGAGAGGAAGAACTTAGGATTGAATTTATTCCTGAACCATGACCGATGTTTCTTATAAAATAAGCGGCAAAATTACCCGTCTTCGCAAACAAGGCGGCTATAAAAGTGCGGATGATTTTGCAAAAGAAGCCGGTATTCACAGGGCGACCTATTATCGGCTGGAGTCGGGCCTCAACAATTTTACAATGAAAACATTATTGAGTGTATTGGAAGTGCACAATATGACTCTTTCAGAATTCTTCTCGGATATTAATCACTAAAAACTATGGCAAAACAAAAATCGGCTTCAATAGAGCCCAAAATCACGCATTATCTTTTCGCATGGAGAGAAGATATTTATCGTCAGAGGACAGGATATTCGGTGTTCTATTATTCACTTCGACCGGTGAATAATCCAAAAAATGCAGTTCAGCATGACAGTTATCATACTCGTCAGGCAAGGAACCGGAATCTTTTAAAAGTGATTGCGGCAAATCCTAAATTTGTAATCCGGGTTATCAGAGACACGAATCCAGCAGATTGGCTGAAGGCGAGAAAGAAGAAATAAAAGAGTGAATGGGGGTGAAATGAATTGATTGGTTGAGAAGCTAATTATTCAGGCAAGGCGGTCGGCCTTTAATCGGCAACAATAACTGGCAAAGTAATCACAATGCCTGTTGCGTCACGCAACGGAGAAATGAAGGCGGCGGCTTAATTGCTGTTCTTGGCAACAGAATCTTCATAAAGTTTCTTGCATCATAATGCAAGTGGTGGAAGGATGTTCGGAGGAAAGAATGACACTGAGCAGCCCCAAATGAAAGCCTGTAAAAGATAATTAGTGATGCAATGCAAGACGAGGGCTCGATACCCTCCACCTCCACAAGTAAGAAATGATCAGGATTGACATTAAGCCTTTGTCGGTGAATGATGCTTGGCAAGGGAAGCGGTTTAAAACCAAAGAATACAAGGTTTACGAGAAGATATTGTTATTAACGCTTCCTAAATTCAGGTTACCGGAGGCTCCTTATCATATTCACTATGAATTCGGGTTTAGTAATATGAGAAGCGATGTCGATAATCCAATCAAATGCTTATCTGATATTTTGAGTAAAAAATATGGCTTTAACGATTCCTCTGTTCATTCAATGAGTGCTATTAAAGTGAAAGTAGACAAGGGGAAAGAGTATTTTAAAGTAGATATTGTTTCAATAGACAAGTAGTTTTCGACACAGCAATGAAATTCAATTACCCCAGACAGTTATCAGGATTTTACAAAAAGGCAATTGGAGATGTCGGACTTAAACCCGGTTTTCGGATGGTTTACCTTTCATTGGTACAAATTAATTCTCTTTTGGGATGGCAGTCAATTTTTAAATCTACTTTATCAGAAGTGATCCGGTATAGCGGACCGTTGACCGAAAAGGAGTATTATGAAGCAATCTGTTATTTGGCTGAAAAGGGGTATATTAATTACTATGAAGGATCAGATGGTTACGATATAAATATTTTAAAACTTACTTCTGAGCGCAAAAAGAAAGAGGTGGTAATAGAGGTGGTGCATGATCCCAAAAGTTTACCTTGCCGACTGATGAATCACATAAAAGATAGATTTCCCAGGGTGGCTCAAATGACCACTCAGCTTTCTTTTTCCGATGCCGAATTTTTGCTTAAAGCTCATCATCCCGTGTTGATCAACGAGGTGTTGGAGGCCATGGAGAATACAGAGAAGTTGTTGAGTAAATACAATAGCGTGAAACTGACTTGCAACAATTGGTGTAAAATCCGGAAAGAGGGAGGATGGAAAGCGCCACTTGTGAAAACCGAAGATTTAAAACCTAAGCCATTTGTTCGTCCACCACAATCCATAAAAGAATAGTATGAGTAAAAGATTGACCAGAGAAGGACTTGGGAAAATTCCGCCACAAGCAATTGATATAGAAGAAGGAATTATTGGAGCGTGCATGCTCGAAAGGGGGGCATACGAAAAAGTTTCACGTATTTTAAAATCAGATTGTTTTTATAAAGATGGACACACGAAGATTTTTCTTGCAATGGAAAAACTGCACAGAAAGTCGGATCCGATAGATATTTTATCGGTCAGCAATACACTCAAAGAAATGGGTGAGTTGGATAGCATTGGCGGACCATTTGCTATCACTCAAATAACAAACAGAGTGTCTTCCGCTGCTAATATTGAATATTGGAGTCGGATTGTTTTCCAAAAATACATTCAGAGAGAGATCATCAGGGAGTCTTCTGAATTAATTGAAAGGTCTTATGAAGACTCTGAAGTAGATGCGGTAGATTTATTGGCAAAGGCGCAAGGAAAACTTGAAGGAATTCAGCAAAGAATGATTTTGGGGAAAGAAGTGGGTTTTGGTGAACAGGTTGAAAACACTGTTAGAGACATAGAAAAAGCGAGAAGTAGTGGAAAGTTGATACCTGGACTGTCTACCGGTTTTCCGATTCACGATCGAATTACAGGAGGGAGGTCCAATGGGACATTGGTTATAATAGCCGGAAGGCCGGGGATGGGCAAGACAACTCTTGCTCTGCAGGAGGCGATTAATTTAGCAATTACCGGTAATGTCCCGGTTGGAATATTTTCCTTGGAGGCAATTTACAAGCAATTCATCCGAAAGTTTATTTCTAATATGACTAAAATTCATGGTAGTAGCATCAGAAATGGACGAATAGACGATTATCAGTTGGAGAAAGTAAAGTTGGCTGCCGAGATTCTTTCAAAAAAAAATATTTATCTACGGGACATTCCCGATTTGCACATTGATGAACTTAAAAGTCAATCTCGGATATGGAAGAAGAAATATAAAATTGAAGCAATTTATATTGACTATCTTCAATTGATGAAAGGAGGCCATTCATCCGGCAAGGGGTCTAACCGGGAACAGGAAGTATCGCACATTTCCAGAAGTTTAAAAGGATTGAGTATGGAGTTGGATATTCCAATTATTTCGCTCTCTCAATTATCAAGAGCGGTAGAGGGTAGGGGTGGAGAGAAGCGTCCTGGATTGAGTGATCTGAGAGAATCAGGATCTCTGGAACAAGATGCTGATGTAGTCGAATTTGTTTACCGTCCGGAATATTACGGAATAACTGAGGATAGCGAAGGAAAGTCTACTAAAGGAATGGCAGAGCGGATCATTGCCAAAAATCGCGATGGGGCAACAGACTCGACATTCTGTGTTTTTACCCCGGAAATAAGTCGATTCGAGGAGATTGATACAATGAGTGAAGTTTGCGTACAAACAAAACCCGAGAATTCCTTAAATAGAGATATTACACAGTCAAGATACAATCAAGAGCAAGATACTCCATTTTAAAATCAAAATACAATGAGCACATATACAATCAAAGGAACAATCACAAAGATCGGAGAGGTTTATACTTCGCCTAATGGAAACTTTAAAAAGCAGACTTTTTGGATAAGGGTCGATGATGCAGAATATCCGAAAACAATAGAGTTTGAGGTTCACAATAAACTGCAACTCATTCAGAATTGTGTTGTGGGAGAAAAAATTGAAGTTCATTTCAATATCAACGGCCGGATATGGAAAGGGGATAATGGAACAGAGCGCTGTGTGAATTCACTTGTAGCATGGAAGATTGTTTCTGAGGGTCTTCCCAAATAAATTTTACATCGGATAGTAATTAATTAAAAAAAAGTATAAGTAAATTTCGCATTATGGGAATACATATATCTGTCAGGAAAGTAACTGGCAAAACAATGGAGGAAACATGGGGAGGTAAAACCATCCCTTATTACACAACTGAAAAGCAAGATTGGTTTGACTTTATACGCTATACAGGCGATAAAGATTTTGTTCTTGAAAATGATTTTGTCTTTGTAGATAATGATGCAGAAGTTGAAGAACAAGAGTTAGCCCGTCCTGCCGATTTTAATAAATGCCGTGAATGGGTAAAGGCAAATGTGTTTGAAGGTAATCAGCCACGTCTTTTAGAATCATTAGACAGGTTGGAGCAAGACGAAAGCCTTGTCTTTAAGTGGTCATGGTAGCAGCGTGGTAATGCTTACCGCTAACGTTTTCGGGCTTGGCGAAGTTGCCGAACCGAATGTTGAATTGAAAAACAAAACTTAATAATTAAGAACGAATGTTGATAGAAGAACAAAACGGCAATTTTGCCAAACCCGTGTTAGGCGTAGTGCTTTCGTTATTCGACGGTATGAGTTGCGGACAAATTGCACTCAACAGAGCAGGCATTTCCTATGGTAAATATTATGCTTCGGAGATTGATAAACACGCCATCAAAGTAACACAACATAACTACCCTGAAACTATACAGCTTGGAAGTGTTACAGAAATTAAAGACACGGATTTACCGCAAATTGATTTGTTGATAGGTGGAAGCCCTTGCCAAGGATTTAGTTTTAGCGGAAAGCAATTGAACTTTAACGACCCAAGAAGCAAATTGTTTTTTGAATTTGTAAGGCTAATAAAAGAATGTAAACCGAAATATTGGCTTTTGGAAAATGTGGTTATGAAAAAGGAATTTGAGCAAGTAATAACCGAACATTTGGGAGTAGAACCAATTAAGATAAACAGTGCTTTAGTATCTGCCCAAAATAGAGAACGATTGTACTGGGCAAACTTTCCAATTGAGCAACCAAACGACAAAGGGATAAAGTTGATTGATATTTTGGAAGATACTGAAATGATTGGACCAAGTGCAATAAGAGGACGAAGATTGAACAAGGCTACTATTTTGGGTAGAAGATTGAACGACAAAGGCAAACGAGAGGATTACAATAAAAAAATACCAATTACTCAATGCCTTGAAGTGAGAGCAACAAACAGATATAAAAGCAACTGTTTAACTACCGTAGCAAAAGACAATGTTTTAACCACAATGCCAATAGGACGACACCCTGACGCATTCAAAAACAATTTGCCTTTCCGCTATTACACAATAAAGGAATATTGCAGATTACAAACCGTGCCTGAAAATTACTTTGATGGCGTGGCAAGTGAAAGCCAAATTAGAAAAATGATAGGAAATGGCTGGAATGTTGATACAATCGCTCATATTTTCGGAGGGCTGTCTTAGCATTACGCCTAACACCGATATTAACGCAACAGTTTCGTAAACCCTTCTATATGGACGGGTTTGCGCAATCAATTAATTAAATCATAAATTATGGAACAAAAATTTAAAAGAGGAAATTTAGTAAAGGTGCTTGTTGGGCATCAAATTTGGAGGTTAGAAAAAGGTGGGGTGCAAATTATTGATATATCACCAGGTGATGTTGGGAGAACAGCATTGATAGAATACAGTTATAATGACAAATATGGCGGAGGCAATGTAAACGACTACTCAATTATGTGGACAGACACAGGAGAAACGGTTGCATGGAAAAGCGCCAATGAATTAGAGCTGATTGATGAAGGAGGGGAGTATCTGTTTGCTGAGCTCGCGGCTAAAAGAAAAACAACATAAAAATTAAAATATGTCACATACAAGAATTAAAACAACTTATTCCATAGAAGGGCCTTATGGAAGTACTCAAATAGAAGAGCTATATTGTGATCATAATCATTCGTGCGATTGCATTACTTTTTATGATAAAAAAGGAAATGTTCAGAGTATGGTATTTTGTTCATGGGTTTCCGGGAATAATTTGTGGGATGCTATGCAACGATTATGGTTTCCATTTAAAGGAGAATGGGGCAAAGAATTGAATGATGGAGTAGAATATTATTTTAAAGGACCATGGGAACAATAACAAAAGAACAATTAATTCACCGTCTTCACATGACGATGATTTTAGCCTCAGAAACTGAGAAATGGGCGCTTACGCTAAAGGGCAATGTAGAGCACCGGTTTAAATTCAAACTCAACAATGCTCTTGGGGCTTTAGAGGCGCTGAGGAGGGAGTGTGATCAGTATGTGGACCGGGATGATGTGGACGACGTTTCTGAAATTTTTAGCCAGATCATTGATCAGATAAAGTCCGATAAAAGGGATGAGTTTTTGGCGTATATTATGGCCTATGTTAACGGGGAAGTAGAAATTAAAAATATTTGAATTAAGGTGTCAAAGGAAAAACTTTGTCATTGTGGAAGATTGGCAATCAACTCCCATTTCTCGCTTTGTTTTTTTCATAACAATGAGCGATTAAGTAAAAATAAAAAGCCGGCAAAATCGATAGAACGCAAGCCGATAAAAAAGAAATGCAAAAAGGCTACTGGAGAGGCAGAAGTGTTTTTGCAAATATGGAAAGAGAGAAAACATGAGTGTGAGTGGTGCGGCATTTTTCTCGGTCATGAAATGAAGGCGTATTTTTTCAGTCACCAAAAGCATAAAAGCACTCACAATGAACTCCGGTTGGATCCGGATAATATCCAGCTTAATTGTTACGATTGTCATTATGCCTACGGGAACAGAGGAAAAGAAGTCTTTATGGCAAGAAAAGATATAAATAGAAAAAGCACGTAGTTTGTTAGTGTCGTGTTTTTTTCAACTCCAAACAACCAAACTCATCAATCCCTGCGCCGCCCTATCATTCAGATCACCCCATCATCATACCAGGACTCTGTGCACTAAAGAAGCTGCCATGCGATGAGGGGGTTTCATGGGTTGTCGGGTGTAAACTCAATGCTCGTCTGATACCCCATTCCCGCCAACTTCATGGCCACATCTTCCCGAAACCAATGATACGGCTCAGCCTTGCATCGGCAGTAGTACCGGTTTGAGTTGGGTTGTCATTTGTAGTTTATTTTAATTAGTAAATCTATCGCTATTGAAAGTTCGTATAAGTTTTTTGCTGAACCTATATTCACGTATTCATCGAATTTCGGATAACCAAAAATAATGTCTGCCCTGTCATCATAAAGAGCTACACGAATGGATTTATCGCATGAGTATTTTGAACACCACCAACAATGTTCATATACGTCTATCAGATATAAAATAGGAACAAATTGAAAATCTGTTGTTAGCATTTGTTTTGCCTTTTCGATGCTATAAGTGTGGCCATCCGTTTCAACTGTTACGCTTTCTACAACTCTATCTGTATACCACTTATCAAACTTTTTTCGATTGAATATCCACTTGTAAAATGATGGGTAAGCACCTATGTAAATTAAAACGTTTTTAATCAACATCTCCCAAACAAAATAATTGAGTATGTAGAGTGTTCCGAAAATAATTGTCATTGCTCCTGTAAGAACAAAGCAGAATGTTGCTATTGCGCCAAGTGCGCCTGTTAATTCAATGTTCATAATTTTCCTGTTATTAAGTAATTCCATAATAAATCTATGTCTGTATTGAACGACTTTCTGTTAAATTTAAAATTCCAAATAATACTTAAAATATGATATAACGCTATTAATGGAATTAATGCGTGAACAAAAATTAATCTGAATATGTATTTCACGGTCTGTATTTTTTAGTGATTAATTATTCTTCTTTATATTCTGTCGGTGCTGTAAGAACTGCTCCTACTACACACCACCACCAATGATCTCTATCAAGAAATATTAATATTGCTGCGAGTATAAGTAAGCATAATGGAATTAAAATCATAAGGAATATTTTTGATTTCATCTGTTATCTGTTTAGTGATTGCTTGTATAGGTCGAGGAGGTGT
>Ga0116192_1002206_pt1 | contig 13078 bp, 7 predicted proteins | sample AD_UKC113_MetaG_FD_89876 | JGI IMG/M metagenome (GOLD analysis project Ga0116192, IMG submission 89876) | Active sludge microbial communities of municipal wastewater-treating anaerobic digesters from Hong Kong - AD_UKC113_MetaG | ecosystem: Engineered > Bioreactor > Anaerobic > Digestate | place... | reverse complement strand
TACTACTTCTTATGTGTTCACACCAGATGCAGGTCAATGTTCTGCAACAGTGACAATAAATGTAACTGTAAATTCTGTCGTTGCTCCTACAGTGGTAGTTGTTACGCAACCAACTTGCGCAACTCCAACAGGAACTATCCAAGTTACAGCTCCTGTTTCTAGTGTTGCTGTTTTACCAACTGATTTATTCATGTCAGAGGTTACAGACTCTAATGCAGGATCATTATCTTACATAGAACTTTATAATGGAACTGGTTCGACAATTAATTTGTCTAATTATTCTATTAAAACAGCAAGTAATGGTAATCCTTATACATTTACATTGCCGTTAAATAATGTTAATTTACCTTCAGGAAGTACTTATGTTGTTGCCTTAGGAAATGACAATTATTGTCCTTCTTCACCAGGTGGAGATGGTTCGTTAGCAGCTCAAACTAATGCAGCTGGTTCTGTAAACTTTACTGCTAATGGTAATGATCATTTTGGATTATTTAATGGATCAACTCTTATCGATAGTTGGGGAACTTTTGGTTCTAACAATTGGGCACCATCTAGTGTAGGTACAGAAGGTGGTGATTTTAGAAGAAAAAATAATGTTACCATTCCTAATACCACTTATAATAATAATGATTGGGATATATTTGATTATGCAGGAACAGGAACTACAGCATGTTCAAATAATGATTATTCAAATATTGGAAGTTTTACTCCATTAGCATCTACTAATACATATCAATATAATGTTGATGGTGGAACATACCAATCGAATCCTGTATTTACTGGATTGACACCAGGTAGCCACGTAGTAACTGTTTTAGATACAACTACAGGATGTATTTCTACAGGTGTAACGGTGGTATTAGATCCAGTGGTTTTAAATCCTTCGGTAACTACATTTAGTTATACAACTCCAGTTTGTATTAATGTTTCACCGACATTAACACCAGATACAACTGCAACAGGATTTACCAATGGCGGTACTTACTCTTCAACTCCTGCTGGATTATCAATAAATTCTAGTACTGGTGTTGTTGATTTAACAACATCATTACCTGGTACTTATACGATTACTTATAGTGTTAATGCAGATTTAACGTTATGTTTATCTGCTGGTAGTTCACAGTTTACTTTAGTAATCAATCCATTACCAACGGTAACCGTAAACAGTCCAACAGCTTGTCAAGGTAGTACAGCAACTGTTACAGCAACAGCAGGAACAGCAGGAACTTACTCATATACTTGGACAGTTCCAGTAGGCGCAACTCCTCCGGGTGATGTTGCTTCATTTACTACTTCTGTTGCAGGTACTTATTCTGTTGTAATTACTGATTCTACTACAGGTTGTGCAAGTGCAAGTGCTTCTGGTATTGTAACTATTAACCCAACTCCAACTGCAACGGTAAATAGCCCAACAGTTTGTCAAGGTCAACCAGCAACGGTTACAGCAACTCCTGGTACTACAGGTTCTTACAACTATGTTTGGACAGTGCCAACAGGTGCTTCAAACCCTGGAAACGTTGCTACATTTACTACTTCTGTAGCAGGTTCTTATGATGTGGTAATCACCGATACTGTTACAGGTTGTTCAAGTTTAAGCGCTTCTGGAACAGTAACAATTAATGCAAATCCTATTGTTACAGTAACAGGAGATACAGTTTGTCAAGGTTCACAAGCTACAATAACAGCTAATCCTGCAACATCAGGAACATACAGTTATGTTTGGACAGTTCCTACTGGAGCTTCTAACCCAGGTAACGTTGATACATTTACAACTGCTGTGGCAGGAACTTATTCAGTAGTTATTACAAATACGACTACTGGTTGTGTTAGCACAAGTGCTTCAGGTATTGCAGCATTTATTCCTTCTTTCGATTTTACCATCTCTGAAGGTTGTGTTAATAATAATTATGTTTTAGAAGTTATTCCAACGTCAAACTCATTTGATGTCACTACTGCAACATTTGATTGGCACTATGGCACTCCAACAGTTGGTTCAAATAGCCCAACATTTGATGTTACTGCTTATTTAAACTCAACTAGTGTTGTAGAAACATTACCGTTAACATTCTCTGTAAATGTAACTACTGTAGACGGATGTCAACAAAGTCACCCAATTACATTGACAAGAATTTATTGTGACATACAAAGAGGTATTTCTCCAAATGGTGATGGTCTTAATGATTTCTTTGATTTAGAATTATTAGGAGTTCAACAATTAAGCATTTATAATAGATACGGAACAAAAGTTTATTCTAAAGCAGAATATACTAATCAATGGGTTGGTCAATCTGATGCAGGAAATGAACTTCCAGACGGTACTTATTATTATGTGATTGAATTTAAAAACAATCAAGCAAGCAAAACAGGTTGGATTTACATTAATAGAGAAACTAAATAACAAACTAATTATAAAATGATAAATTTCAAAACGATGAAAAAATTATATTTCTTAACTGCGTTTGCTTTGATGACATTTATCGATGTCAGTGCACAACAAGACCCACACTATACTCAATATATGTATAATATGAGTGTCATGAATCCTGCCTATGCTGGATCAAAAGAAAATATGACCGGAGGTTTACTGTATAGAAAACAATGGGTTGATATTGAAGGAGCTCCAACTACAGGAACTTTCTTCATCAACAGTCCTGTGGGTAAAAATGTTGGTTTAGGGCTTTCTGCAATCAATGATAAAATTGGACCAGTTGAAGAAACAAACGTATATGCAGATTTCTCTTATACTTTGAATCTTGGTGGCGAACATAAACTTGCCTTTGGTATGAAAGGTGGAGGTACTTTTCACAAAGTAGGTTTGTTTTCGGAAATTGGGGATGGATACGTTCCTGATTTGAATGATCCAGCTTTCCAGAAAAATTCAAGCAAATCATTTTTAAACCTTGGTTCTGGACTTTTCTACTATACAAACAAGTATTATGTAGCTTTTTCGGTACCAAACATGTTAAAATCAAGTTATTTAGATTATAATGGTAGACGTTTTGGAACAGAAACATTACATTATTTCTTAACTGGAGGTTATGTTTTCCAATTGAATCCAAACTTGAAATTCAAACCATCAACAATGATTAAATCGGCTTTCAATGCACCGACATCTGTAGATGTTTCTGCTAACTTTTTATTCAATGAAAAATTTGAAATAGGAGGAACTTATAGAAATCAAGATTCGTTTGGAGCTATGGTTAATTATGCTATTACTCCAGGGTTGAGAGTAGGTTATGCTTACGATCACATTATTTCTGACTTGAAAGTAACTACTCCTTCTTCTCATGAGATCATGATTTTATTCGATTTGAATTTCCCGAAAAAAGTATCACAATCTCCAAGATATTTCTAACATAAAATAACAGTAAAAAATGAAAAATCTATATATAGCATTAAGTTTTATCGCAATAAGTGGTTCTATTATTGCTCAAAATAAAGACACGAAAGCTGCTGATAAATTGTACAACAGATATGAGTATGTTTCTGCTGCTAAGGAATATCAAAAGTTGGTTGATAACGGAAAAGGAGATCCTTATGTTTACAAACAATTAGCAGATACTTATTACAATATGTTCAACACAACTGAAGCGGCTACTTGGTATGCTAAAGCTACCGAATCTGCTCAAGACGCTGAAACATATTTTAGATATGCTCAAATGTTGAAAGCTAATGGTAAGTATGAAGAAGCTAATAAACAAATGAATAAGTTTGCTTCAATGGTACCAAATGATTTAAGAGCTAAAGCTTTTAAAGAAAATCCAAATTATGTTCCTAAAATCTTAGGTAAAGATGTGAGATATACTGTTAATTCGTTACCAATAAGTTCAGATAAATCTGATTTTGGAGCGGTAATGTATGATAACACGCTTTACTTTACTAGTGCTAGAAATGGTTCTAGAAAAAATTACGGATGGAATCAAGAGCCATTTTTAGATATTTATCAAACTACGATGGCAGATTCAGGAACTTTTTCTGAGCCTACAACCATTACAGAATTAAACTCTAAATACCACGACGGACCTGTAACTATCAGTACCGATGGTAACACTATGTATTTTTCTAGTGATAGTTTTAGAGAAGGACTTTTTGAAAAAGATAAAGTAAACAAACTTAAATTGGGTAAAAACAATTTATATGTTGCTACTAAATCTGGTGATACATGGGGAAATATCAAACCACTTCCTTTCAATAGTAAAGACTATTCTTTAAGCAATCCAAGTTTAAGTAGAGATGGAAAAACACTTTACTTTTCGTCTAACATGCCTGGAAGTTTAGGTGGTGTAGATATTTGGAAAGTATCTGTTAGTGGTTCTGATTTTGGGAAACCAGAAAACTTAGGTCCTAAAGTAAATACAGAAGGTAACGAAAGTTTCCCATTTATTGCTGACGATAACACAACGTTATATTTTGCATCAAGTGGAAAACAAGGTTTAGGTGGATACGACGTTTACATGATTGATTTAGCTAAAGGAACAGACGCTGTAAACATGGGTAAACCAATCAACACAGAAAAAGATGATTTTGGTTTTACTTTTAACAAAGCTAAAAACTTAGGATTCCTTTCTAGTAACAGAAATGGTAATGACGATATTTTTAGTGCAACACCAATCTGTGCTGTTGATTTATTAGTAGTTGTTACTAACGCTAAAACAGGTGAGATCTTATCTAATGCTAAAGTGGCTATTGTTGATGATAAAAAGAATGTTATTTCTACCGAAATGTCTAACGATAAAGGAGAAGTAAACTTTAGAGTGGAGTGTAGCAAGCCTTATTCAATTCAAGCTTCTAAAGATGGATTCGAAGGAAACGTTTTCCCAGTTGCTCAAAGCAAAGGACCAACTGCTAAAGTGGATGCTGCCTTACAACCAATTGATGTAATTGTTACTCCAACTGAGATTGTATTGAAACCAATTTACTTTGAATTTGACAAAAGCAACATTACTCAAGAAGGAGCTTTCGAATTGGATAAGTTAGTTCAAGTAATGAAAAACAACGACAAGTTGGTTATTTTTGCTAAATCACATACTGATAGCAGAGGAAGTGATGATTACAACTTGAGTTTATCTGATAGAAGAGCTAAATCTACTGTACAATACATCATCTCTAAAGGAATTCCTGCTGATAGAATTTCTGGTAAAGGATTTGGTGAAACAGAACCTAAAGTGGTTTGTAAACCATGTACAGAAGAGCAATACTCTCAAAACAGACGTTCAGAGTTTTTGATTGTGAAATAATCAATTTCTTTATATTCTATAAAAAGGCCTTACTTATTAGTAAGGCCTTTTTTGTTTTTAAAGCGATTTAAGATAACTTTTTCCTTAAGCTCATTAAGTATTCATTTATAACCGATTTGTCTCTACTGAGCCGTTTAAAGTGGTTTTGTGGGGATTTGAATACCTTTTCAAAAAACAGCAAGTCGCATAGGTACTGTGTTCGGTTTTGATGGTGGTATTGCAAATCTTGTAAGGAATAGGAAAAACGCCTTGGGGTAAGTTCTTGTTACCTAAGGTAAATTAAAAGGCGCCATAGGGAATGTTGTCAGCGCCTAGGGTAAAATATAAAGAGCCATAGGGAAAGTATTTGGCGCCTAGAGGAAATTACTCTGCGCCTAGGGTAAAACTCAGACGTTCTTCAGGAAAATGATAAGAGCCATAGGGAATGTTATCGGCGCCTAGGGTAACACTTAAAGCGCCGTCGGAAAAATGAAAAGTGCCTAGGGTAAACCTTAATGAGTCATAAGAAATGTTCTCGGCGCCTAGGGTAGTAGATAAAGTGCTGTGAGAAATTGATTGTTATTTAAGATAGATACTATTTGAAGAAAAAAAATGCACCGATTACGGGAAACCGTAAAAAATAAATATTTAAACCTACTATTTTGGCGGTGTATAATTTTAATATTTATTAGTATGAGTTTAAAAGTTAGAAAAGAGGAATACACCACTCTTGGAGATTTTATCAAGGCGAGTTTTGAAAGAGATCAGGCGGCTATAATGGTTCGTTATCCTAAATTGAATGCGGCTTTCTTGGCAGACTTTACATCAAAATTGGATGAAGTTAGGGTTTTGGAAAGCAATTTGGTACTTACAGAAGATCAAAAGTCGGCTACAGAAGCTTTGTATCTTGAGGCTACGGCTTTGAACAAGGAGTTGAATTTTTTGAGCAGTTATGCTAAAGAAGCTGGTTTGAATACCGCTAGGATAACGGCTTTGAAAGAAGATTTGAAAAATAGTAACATTGAAGGTGCTCTTTTAAAAATTGAAGCTGTAAAACAGTTTGTGGTAGCACATAGTGAAGCACTGGAAGAAGAAGGTATGCCTGCCGGATTTGCTGTTGCATTAGATAACCACAAAGTGAGTATGGCTGCCAACAATGCCTTGCAAAACGCTTATATGAACAGCCGAAAACAACTAACAGAGGCGAATGATGCTCAATATAAAGCATTGTATGCTTATATTACTAAAATTGCCAAAGCTGGTAAACTTGTTTTTGATGGAAGTATTATTAAAGATGAGTACGTAATTAGTAAATCTGTTGCACGAATGCGTGTTGCTAAAGCTACTACTAATGGTGCGGCACCAACTGCTTAAGTAAAGAAAAACACTATTGAGCAATGGTAGTTTTTGCGCCTTAGGCTGATTAATTTGAAGTTAAAAACTAATAGAGTTATAACAAATTATAAAAATAGTTAATACAAAAAAAGCTGTCCAAATCGGACAGCTTTTTTAAATTGTATTTACTAGAACGTATTAGTTTCCAGTGATTTTTACATTATCAATTTCCCATGTTGATGCTGCTGATGCTGTAGAAGTATATCTAATAGCAACGTGAACATTATTGTTTCCAGCACCTGTAAAAGCAGAAATATTTAACTGACCTGTGTTAGCATACACATAATTTCCAGCAGAAAGTGTAGCACCAGTTAAAGTTGTCCAAGTAGCTAATGTTGGATCACCGCTTGTATAGTCGTTAGAAATTTTAATTTCAATTGGGTTACCTATAAATTTATAAGCATTATCTAATGATAAAGTAGCACTAGTTAATGTAGATAAATCTTGTGCAGGAGAAATTAACCAATCGTCATTTACAAAGTTACTTGGATTAACAAAACCAGACATTTTCATCATACCACCTGGGTTACCAAAAGTTGAACTGTATGTCCAAACTTGAGCACCAGTAACACTATAAGTTGTCCAATCACCAATACCAGCAGTAAAAGCTTCGTTTAATAATGGTGTGAATCTAGCGTTAGTTAATTTAATATCACTTTCTTTTCTTACCATAAATTGGTAGTCAGTACCATATTTAGTCATAACTCCTCTTACTTTTCCGCTTCCACCAGCTACCATTTTAGCAGCAAAGTTAGCATAAGCACTAGTTCTGAAGATAACTGCGTTACCATTTAAGTCAATCAAAGTATGGTTAGTAGCACCACCTAAATCATTGTTTACATCATAATAAGTAGTAGTAATATCTGTTGAAGCAAATTCTACATTATCAAATTCAATTAATTTGTTAAGGTATGAATCGTTCATTGCTTGAGCGATAGTAACGTGTTGTACTAAATCATCTTCGTTAACAGCAGTACAAGAACGTTGTACAGCAGCTTTGAAATCAGCTTCTGGTAATCTTCCTACTTCAGCACCACCTGATGAATTTGCATACAAACCACCAATTCTCATTCCGCCGTATTTAATGTCTGTATATAAACCATCCATTTTAATTAATACTTTTCTTCCTGGCTCGTAGTTGATAAAAGTGTTGGTAGCATCTACAGGAATACTGAATGCTTTAGAACCATCTAAAGTTTGGAAAGAAATAGATTTAAAGAAGTTTCCACCGATATCACTAGATACTGGATACGCTTCGATTACATCAGAAACACCAGTAACGATATTTTGATGTTGTGCTACTATAGCAGTAGCATTAATTTGAGATACTTCTCTATTTTTAACTAAAGATGTTTCTGTACAAGTAGCCAAATCTGGCGTTGCATAGTTATCATCTTTTACACAGCTGGAAAACATCCCAGCAGTAAGCACCGTCAAAAAAGCTGATTTTAAAAATGTTGTTTTCATATTATATTTTTTTTGTTTTTTAGAAATTTAGGTAAAGATTTAAGAAATAAGTTCTTCCGTAACCATAGAAATACTTAGGAGCAAAAGCAGGAGTTCCGCTAGAAACGTCTTGATTTAACTCTCTATAATTAGAGTTTCTTGCTTGTTCATATCCTCCAGTTTTATAACTTTGGTTGAATACATTGTTGATGCTTGCAAAGAACCCAAGTGTTTGTGTTCCAATCTTCCACGATTTTCCACCAGTTAAGTTTACTAATGCGAAGTTATCAAATTTTTCTTGTTTTAACAAAGCATCACCTCTAGCTTGTGTAGCTTCTGGGAAAGGAATGTTTCCGTTTACGGTATCAATATAGAAACGATCGGTTCTTGTAATAGGCGCAATATCAATATAATTGTTAGCTAAATAATTAGCATTAGCACCAATCCACCAGAATTTAGGATCTCTATATTCTAAACCAATAGAAGCCGCAGCTTGTGGTGTGCCAGATTGTTTGTAATTTTTAAGATGTGCTTCACCATAATTTGCAATTGGATTGGTGTTGGTAGCAGTTGCTAAACGGTCAACACTAATAGATACATTAGGATTGTTGTCATATGTATACTGACCATAAGTAGCAGCACCAGTTACTTTAAGTGTTGAAGTAATTGGATATTCAAAACCAAATTCAACACCCATATTTTTCTTAGCAATACCAGAAACAGTTTCTGCCACAAAAGCATTGCTTTCGTTTGTATCAGTAGTAGGATCATCAATTCCTGCTCCGTCTCCAAAGAAGAATGCAGTTTCTGTTTGATTCGTAATTCTTGAGAAAAATGCAGTAAGTCTAGCTTTAAATTTTGGAGAATTAATGATGTAGCTAGCATCGGCACTTGCAATAGTTTCGCTGCTTAAACCGTTTGAAGTATTGTTGTTTACGCGAGCATTGTTGAAAGTGTTTCTTAAATTAGGTGCTTTAGTCATATAAACACCATTGAAATTCAAGAATTGTCTTCCTGTAATTTTGTAAGTTAAACCACCTTTGAAACCAAAGTTATCAAATGATTTTTTACCACTATATCCCAAAGAATTGGTAGCATAGTAACCGTTTTTCATTAAACCTTCTCTTTCGTATTCTGAACGTGAGAATGATTGTCCAACATAAAAATCAACTTTTTTGTAAGTGAATTTAAATTGTGTAAAAGCATCTATTTTGTTAGCATACAAATTGTAGTTGTATCCATAAATATCACCTTTGTGAACAACATTGTTTGGATTGTTCAAATCAGATTGTTGTTGAGCGCCAGCTCCAAAAAGAGTGACATCGTTAAAGAAATTTCCTCCTAATAGATCTAACATATTTTTAAAGTTGTGAGACTTTAAATTGGTAAAAGTACCACCTGCATTTAAAACAATGTTATCAGCCAATTGAGAACTAATAATAGCATTAGCAGTCAATTTTTTGTCATCTGTTCTGTCTTCGTATAAAACGTATTTAGCACCTTCGCCATTAGCATTAGCTTGAGCGTTGGCTTGATACATATTAGTCCAATCTATTTGTCTGTTGGTTAAGAAAGGAGCATTAGCAGCACCAACATAATCTGGAGTTGCAATACCTCCTAAACCTCCAGGAAGGTAAGCAGATGGATCATTTAATGTAACAGTTGCAGGATCTGTTTCGTACAACGATGTAAAATAACTTGGCATGTTTCTGTAGTACGTTGGATCAGGATTGTTTACTCCTTGGTAATCAATTCTACTGTTTCCAATTTTACCAAATTGGTAAGAAACATTCATGTTCAAGTTAGTTTTAGAAGTGATTTTCCAATAGTCACTCAACATAAAGATTGGTTCTTCAATTTCTTTAATTCTTGAGTTTCTTTTGTAACCATCTTGCCATCCCCAATAAGAATTATATTGTTCGCCAGCAAGATCGGTAACTTCTTTAGTATTTGGTGAGTTTTTACCTCTTCTATTGTTAGCATAGATCGAAGTAAAGTTTAACGAGTTATTAGCAGAAATTTTTCTTTCTAAACTTGCAAAAAATGAATTGGCATTGTAGGTAGTTCCTTCAAAATATCCTTCGTTAGCAAAACGTCTAGAGGCCGAAATTACGTAAGCCCAACCATCATTTCTCATACCAGAAGCGATAGTTCCCATCAATCTACCATTGTAGTTGGTGTTGGTACCCGCAATCGAAACTCTATTTCCTTTTCTGTATAACGAAGCTCTAGTGTTAATTTCACTAGTTCCTAAAATGTTTCCAAAAGTATAATCTGATGGAGCAGAACCACTTGTAAATTCAATATTTCTAGTAGCATCATTCAAACCACCCCAGTTGCTGTATTGAGGTCTTCCGTCGTAAATTTTGTTCATGGCAATACCATTAATCATGGTAGTTCCATACTCACTATCTAAACCACGCATTCTAAAACGAGCTTGCCCCCAGTTGAAAGCAGCAGCTTGTTGAAAAACGTCTCTTGAAGCTTGTAGTAAACCAGCAGTACTTTCAGAACCGCTATTGTCATCACCCAAATCATTGTCGGTGATTGTGATTAAGCTCAATTGTTGTTCTTGAGTAATGTCTTCTGTCATTACAATAACCCCTAAATCAAGAATTTTTCCTTTGACAACGTCAACTGAAAGTAGTTGATCTTTGTAACCAACCGTTTTAATAAGTAATAATTGACTTCCTGTTGGAACACTTTTGAAAGTGAATTTCCCTTCAGAATTAGTAACTTCTGTAAGACCAATGTTCTGAACAGTTGCTACAACATCTTGTAATGGCTTTTGCGTTTTAGAATCTACAACCTTACCAGAAAAACCAGTTCCTGATTGGGCGAAAACAAAAACAACCTGCATTACAAATAAAATACTAATAACAAGTTTTTTCATAAATAAATAAAGTTAATTTTCTTTTTGCTGCGTCTTAATAAAAACTTAACAGCCCACAAATGTACATCTTTTAATAATATTATTTACTTTTGGTGCGAAGTTTGTAACAAACTTGATATTAAATTAATATACAATTTATGAAAATTAAAAATCTAATTGCCCTTTTTATTGTGTTATTCGCAATATCTGGCGCAAATGCACAGACAAAAAAATACATTATTCATACTGTGGCATTCTACAATTTCGAGAATTTGTTTGACACAATTAATGGTCCAAACATGGATGAAGAGTGGTTGCCAAACGGAGTTCAAAACTGGACTTCTAAAAAATACAAACAAAAATTAGAGAATTTATCAAGAGTACTTTCTGAAATTGGAACAGGAGAAAATCCAAATTCTCCAACTTTAATTGGAGGTGCCGAAATTGAAAATAGAGGCGTTCTAGAAGATTTAATCAAACAACCTAAATTATTAAACGGAGATTATGGCATTGTTCACTTCGATTCGCCAGACAAAAGAGGAATTGACGTAGCGCTATTATATCAAAAAAAGCACTTTAAACCAACAAGTTACATCAACATTCCGTTAATTATCTACAAAAAACAAGAAGCCAACGTTACTAAAAAGGAAAAAGAAGAAGATACCGACGATAAACAAGTTGAAGATAAATCTTCTGAAAGAGTGTATACTCGTGACCAATTGTTAGTTACTGGTTTTCTTGATGGTGAAGAAGTTAATATTATTGTAAACCACTGGCCATCTCGTTCGGGTGGTGAAAAGAAAAGTTCTCCATTTCGTGAAGCAGCAGGTGCTCTAAACCGTAAAATCATCGACTCATTAGTAAAAATCAACCCTAACGCAAAGATCATTACTATGGGCGACTTAAACGATGGTTCTTACAACCGAAGTGTGAAAGTAGCTTTGGGTGCTAAACTAAAAAAATCAGAATTGAAAGCTGCTGGCGATGTATATAACCCATTTGAACAAATGGCAAAAGACGGAAATGCAACCCTTTTCTACAGAGATGCTGGAGATATTTTCGACCAAATTATGGTAACCGAACCTTTAACGCGAAATGATTATTCTTCGTTCCGATATTGGAAAGCCGGAATTTGGAACAAACCCTACATGATTCAAACCACTGGACAATATAAAGGGTATCCGCTGCGTCACTCGATGACCGAAGTCGGATTTAGTGACCACTTCCCAGCTTATATTTATCTCATAAAAGAAACAAAATAAAAACAAGAAAAGGTTAGTTTTACAACTAGCCTTTTTTATTTTTAGTACTTTCGTAAAAAAAATAAATCTTTATGTCAATTCAAAAACCATTCAACCTCAATCAATGGATAAAAGACAACAAACATCTTTTAAAACCACCTGTTGGCAATAAAAATATTTATGTAGATTCGGGCGACTATATCGTGATGATTGTGGCCGGACCCAATGCTCGAAAAGATTACCATTACAACGAAACCGAAGAATTGTTCTATCAATTAGAAGGTAATATTACCGTTTACATTCAAGAAGACGGACACAAAAAAGAAATGCAACTTAGCGCTGGAGATATGTACTTAAACCCAGCCAAAGTGCCGCATTCTCCCAACCGAAGCGAAAATTCTATCGGATTGGTCATCGAACGAAAACGCGCCGGAAAAGGGTTTACCGATGGTTTGCTTTGGTTTTGCGACAATTGCAATCATAAATTGCACGAAGCCTATTTTGAATTGCACGATATTGAAAAAGATTTCCTACCACATTTTAAAGAATACTACAATTCTGAAGAAAAACGCACTTGTAAAAATTGCGGCACAGTTATGGAAACCAATCCAAAATTTGTAGAAAAAGAGAACGATTACGAATAATATCAATCGAGCGCAGTCGAGTTTCAGCAGCTATTCCGGCTGTACATTGCAAGTTTGCTCGTGAAAATTCTTTTTTCTAAACCATAAAAAGAGCTTCTTAGGTCGCTTTTTTATGGTAAGAAAAAAATAAATTTTCACTTCTCAAAGCTTTCCATTTCCATCCGGGCTAATTACCAAAAATTCAAAATAAACCACTATTTTTGTATAAAATTTATAAAAACAACAAATAAAACATACAATGTCAACAATTGCACAACAATTCGG
>Ga0116192_1002200_pt1 | contig 13099 bp, 9 predicted proteins | sample AD_UKC113_MetaG_FD_89876 | JGI IMG/M metagenome (GOLD analysis project Ga0116192, IMG submission 89876) | Active sludge microbial communities of municipal wastewater-treating anaerobic digesters from Hong Kong - AD_UKC113_MetaG | ecosystem: Engineered > Bioreactor > Anaerobic > Digestate | place... | reverse complement strand
TGAAGGACCTTGAAGAAGGCTTCAATCGGCTGGAAAAAGCCCTGGCCGCCCTCGAGAAGTGATGTTGGAAAAAGCGTCGGGAACCTTTCCCGTGACGGGGAAGGCCCCCGGTGGTGATTTCGAAATCTATCCGCTCCCTCCCCCATGGCCCGTGGGCCATGGGACGGCTTGGGGTTGCGGATGGAGTTCCCAGCCTTAGAACGTACGGAAAGAGGGGTGTCGTCGCCTCCTGCTGCGGAGAAAAGAACCCCGGCATATGACCGTGCTCTCGGACCGCCCGTACATTCCTGCTGCCTTCAATTGCCGATCAACCCCTTGTCCATGGCAAAGGACGTCAAGGCGGATGCGCTGTGGAGATCGAGTTTCTTCATGAGGTTCGCCCGGTGCTTTTCCACCGTCTTGGCGCTGATGCACAGGTAATCGGCGATGTCCTTGTTCTTGTAACCCTCGGCCACCATCTTGAGGATCTCTTTTTCCCTTTGGGTCAGCGTGTCCCAAGAGGTGCTGGTCTTGACCCTTTTTTTCCCCTCGAGGTATCCCTCGATCACCTTTTCCGAAACGCCGGGACTCAAATAGGACTTTCCGGAAAGGACGCAGTCCACGGCCAACATGAGTTCGCTGTGGGTTGCGTCTTTTAGGAGGTAGCCGTCGGCCCCCGCTTTCAGGGTGGCCAAGATGTATTCCTCGGTCTTGTGCACGGTAAGGACCAGGATCTTCGTGTCGGGACAGGCCTTCTTGATCTCCGCGATGGCCCCCATTCCGTTCATCCGGGGCATGGACAAGTCCATCAGGACCAAGTCGGGCTTGAGGCTCGAACACAAGCGGACCGCCTCGAGGCCGTCTTTTGCCTCTCCCACCACCCCATACTCGGGGCACGAGGTGAGGAGCAGCCGAAGCCCTTCCCTCAGAATTGTGTGATCCTCTGCGATGACGATCTTCTTCGTGTCTCCCATCCCTAAAACCCCTTTGTGGAAAAAGCCGATGAAGTTCCATCCCGGCGTCATCCGGGCAAATGTCGCCTCGATATCGTCACCCGGGCAGAACGAGGGCGCGAATCAAGCGGACGACTGGACTCGGAATATCGCCAAGAGACGGAAGCACTCGAATGAGAACGGGCGGATGCCGGGCGCTTCCTGACGGAATCCTCGAAGCTCGGGGGAAAATACTGTCTTTTAACCCCGGACATACACTTTATCCTGTATTTACCGTTTGGTCAATTTGGCAAGAATAAGGGAAAGGGAAGAGAGGAGTTTGCGAATTCCGTATGGCTTTTGATTCCGGAGAGAAGGAATTCCGGGCGGGATATTGCTGTGAGGAAACCGGACATGCATTCAACCTTGATCGTAGAAGACAACCCAATCTTTCGTTCATCGCTTCGAGATATCCTGCTTTCCCATTTCCCTCGGATGCAGGTCTTGGAAGCGGAGAATGGAAGCGAGGCCCTGGAGAAGCTCAGGAAAGATATCCCCGACGTGGTTTTCATGGATGTGCGGCTCCCGGGTCAAAACGGCCTCGAGTTGACCCGGAAGATCAAGGCCGCCTACGGAGACGTGGCGGTGATCATTCTCACCAGCTACGACCTGCCGGAATACCGGGAAGCCGCTTTTCAATGCGGGGCCGATCATTTCTGCGTCAAAGGGTCCACCACTGGAGAAGAAATCGTCGGGATCGTGGGGTCCCTGCTGGTGGAAAGGGGAGAGAAGTTGCCCTAATCGCGCGGTCCGGGGAGGCATTCGATCATACATTTCCCCTTGTCCGCCGTCCAAGGGGGCCCTCGCCCGGTTGCCACAGTCCGAAGCCCTTCTCCAGCGGATGGTCTCACGATGACCGGAATCCCGTAGGAGGAGTAAGAGTATCCCATCCCGGGGAAGGGTTCGAGAGGACAAGGTATCTCAGACTGAGAGGGGGAGGATCGCAACACCCCCTTGAAATCAGCCGCACGGAAGCGGCTCCCGTGCGGCGAACCGGGCCGCCGGGGATCGTTCTCCCTTTGGGGAAGGAGGGAACCCCCTATTGAGGTCAGCACATGGAAAGGAGGGGTAGGGCAATGTCAAACGGGATTGTACTGGATTATCTGTCGGCGGATGAGGTCAAGATGAAAATGTCCATGACCGGGGGAATCCTTCAGGCGCAGAAATGGCTGGTGGTGTATAATGCCTTGGTCGATCCCAGACCGGTTCGTGAAATCGCCATGCACACGGGGCTGTCCGAAGCCAGCGTGGTTCGGATTCTTTCGGAATACAACCAACACGGGCCGACGGCCTTGAGTCCCACCGGAAGTTCGGGAAAGCGGCCTTCCTAAGATCGGGACCTCGTGGGGGGATTGCCTCCCGTAAGTGGTCCGACGGTTTGTGGGTCTGCAGAAGGAGTAACGGATGTCTCGTTGGGGGTTCTTGCTCGCCTTGATCACGCTGGGTCTTCTTTTTGCCTCCGATTCCGGGGCGTATCCCGCCGGAATCCACCCGGACCTGGAGTCGATCCTCGCAGGGAAAGGGGACCGGGACGAGCTTTCCGTGATTGTAACCCTGGCTCAAACGGTGGACCTCGATCCGTCGGGAGCGGTGCCCCGAAAAGCCCTCAGAGGGGCCATGATCCGGGCCCTGAAACGGTTTGCCGCTTCCTCCCAGGCTCCGTTGAAGGCCTTCCTGAGCAGGGAAGGGGTGGTGGCGGTCGAATCCCTTTGGCTCATCAACGGGCTTGCGGTGAAGGCCCGACCGGACGTTATTCGAAAACTGGCGCAACTTCCCGGGGTGTCCCAAGTCCTGCCGGACCGGATCATTCCCCTTTTCGACACGTCTCCCGTCATCGGTCCCATGGCCCAAGAGTGGAACCTGAGTGCCGTCGAGGCCCCCCGGGTGTGGCGACTCGGGTTTCGAGGGCAAGGGGTGGTGGTGGCCAATATGGATACGGGGGCGGATGGGAATCACCCGGACTTGAAGTCCCGTTGGCGTGGGGGTGCCAACAGCTGGTGGGACCCTTTTCGAAAGACTTCGGCTCCCTATGACGTTCAGGGACATGGAACCCAGACCATGGGGATCCTGGTGGGGGGCAAGGCCGGCGGGACGGCCATCGGAGTGGCCCCCAAGGCCCGGTGGATTGCCGCCAAGATTTTCAACGATTCGGGAAGCAGCACCTCCAGCGTCATTCACCAGGCCTTCCAGTGGCTCTTAGATCCGGATGGCGATCCGGACACCGACGACGCACCCGATGTGGTGAATTGCTCCTGGGGCGTGGTGAACTCCCCCGGCCGGTGCATCGAGGATTTTCATCGGGATATCCGGGTGCTGAAAAGGGCCGGGATCGCCGTGGTGTTCTCGGCGGGAAACAGCGGGGAGGTCGGCCCCGACAGCAGCATCAGCCCCGCCAACAATCCGGGGGTCTTCTCCGTGGGGGCCGTGGACAGCGGCAACAACGTTGCGTACTTCAGCAGTCTGGGGCCATCGGCCTGTACGGGGAAATTCTTTCCCACGGTGGTGGCCCCCGGAACCGGGATCAAATCCGCGGATCCCGTTTCCGCCGGCGTCCAGGGGTCTTACGCCGCCGTGGACGGCACCTCCTTTTCCGCTCCCCACGTCGCCGGAACCATGGCCCTTCTGCTGAGCGCCTTTCCCGGCCTGAGCGTCCCGACGCTCGAGACAGCTCTCAAGGCATCGGCCCTCGACCTGGGAAATGCGGGAGCGGACAACCTCTATGGGCGGGGCCTGATCAATGCCTTCGAAGCGTTGAGGTACCTTCAGTCTCGGGTGACGCAGGTGACCCTGAATTCGGTGAACGCCCAGGACGGGTGGATCCGCGAGTCCTCGAAGGTCCCGGGAACCGGCGCCGCGGCGCGCTCGGCAGGGAACGTCCTCGTGGGCGACGACGCCGGGAACCGTCAACTGGTCGGATTCCTCTCCTTCGATACCTCGATCCTTCCCGCCGACGCCGTGATCACCTCGGCCAAGATCTTCCTCACGAGAAAAGCCGTTCGAGGAACCAATCCGTTTGCCCTCCTTAAGAAGTGTTTTGTGGACCTGGCGGACGGGACTTTCAATACTGCGGCCCTGGAGATTCAGGACTTCCAGGCTGCAACCCCTTTCCCTCAAGTAGCAAGAATGAGCAACCCCGCTCAAAACGGGGACGTGTCCGTAGGGGAATTGGGGGAAACGGCTCTCAGGGCCATCCCTAAGGGCAGTGTCGCCCAGGTTCGTGTTCGTTTTGCCAAGACGACCAACGGGAATTCCGTCGCCGATCAGGTCGTTTTCTGGGGAGATGACGGGGTGGGTTCGCAAAGACCCCGCCTGGAAATCACCTACATGCTTCCTTAGGGTCGGGGCTCCTTCCCGGAACGGGCGGCTTCCTTCGTAGTTGTCGCTCGAGAACTCCAACCTTCCCACCACTGGAACTTTTTCCGAACCGCCGTGGATTGATAGATCTCGAAGGCAACATCCGGTCCCTCCACCAGGACCCTCACAATGGTTTGCCGACGGTCGCCGTGGCTGACGGACCCGGTGTTGCCCACGTTGATCACGTCGATTCCATAGTCTTCGTGGGGAAATCTTTTGTGATCGTAGGCATGGGTGTGGGCGGTGAAAACCCCTCGAACCCTTTCCCTGTGCTGCAAAAGAACTTGCCAGAGCTTCCAGTGGGAACGCGGATTCAAGAAGAGGGGTTTGTGCATGGCCAGAAAGACGTGTTGAATCGAGGATGGAGGCTCCAGAACAGCCGGGAGCCACTTGATGACCCGATCCCCGCCGAAGACGGACCCGAAATCCGAAAGCGGATCCAGGACCACCAGGCGCACGTTTTTCCAATCGGCAAAATACGTGACGCTTTTCTCGTGGGGAGACCGGACCCGGGGGCCCAGAGAAGGCAGAATGCTCCCCAAAATCACTTCGACGTCTTCCCGGTTCTCGTGGTTGCCTCTCACGGGAAGAAGGAAAGGAGGCGGGGGACCCAACAGCCGACGGAAACTTTCGTAGCTTTCCGACACGGGTGTGAAGTCCCCGCAGATCAGGGCGAAGTCCAGGGGCGGCTGCCGGGGGTTTTCGGGAGAATGCAGTTGGGCTACCCCTTCGAGCAGGTCGAGGTAAGCGGCAAATCCGTGCCGGTTGTCCCCCAAAGCAACGAAGGACCACTTTTCCGCGGCTGCGGGGCAGGGAAACCACAGGATCAGGGCCAGGAGAAGGAAAACGCACCGTTTGGCGTAGTCTGCTTCCCGGGAGAAGGAATCGGCCCCGGGGACCGGACTCCTCTCCCCCATCACAGCAGCTTCCAGACGCGGAGGCTGTCCCCCAGGGACCGGGCGGCTTCAGCCATGGCCGCCTGAGGACCCATGATCCCCACAGTTCCCCGGGCTTTGACCCCCTCGATCACCTCCGCAAAGGCTCGAAAGTCCGAAGCCCGGGTGGCCAGGATCTGGTCTCTCATGACCTGGCGCTCTTGCTCATCGTCCTGAATCAAGGTCCGGAGAAGAGAGGTGAAACCCTTGGCGTCGGGAAGCATGTGGGCGTCCAGGGTCCCAATGGCACCGATGATCGCCTTGGTCAGCTCGGATTCGCTCAAGTCCAGCTTCTTCAAAAAGTCCGCCGCCTGGTCGTAGGAATCCAGGGTTTTTGAGAGGTTCGGGTCTCGGTAGGAGACCAGGGTCAGGGACCCCGTGTGGCGATCGAACATGCAGAAGGCCCCGTAGGCCCCTCCCTGGACCCGCACCCGCTCCCAGAGCCAGGAAGTCCTGAGGTAGCCCGTCACGACGGAAAAGGAGCCGTGGAAGGGAATCCCATCCGCATAGACGTTGAGGCCTTTTCCCACGTAGTTGACCTGGGAGGGAACGATCATTCCTTCGTGTCCTTCCGGGGGATCCGGCTGCCACACGGTCTCGGGGGTGGAACCCGTGGGCAGCCGGGAAGCGAATTCGCCGACCAGGGGATCGGTGACGGACCAGCCGGCTTGGTCCGTGGTGACGTTGAGAACCATGGAATCCCGCCGGACGAGAACCTGCCGCAAAGATTCCAGCTGAGCCAGAATGCCGGGCCAATCCGTGTCCATCCTCCGGGCAAGATCGCGCAGGAACAACAGGTAGCTTACCCCGTTCATCTGTTCCGAAGCCCAGTCCGCTTCGTTGAACCGACTCCGGAGTCGAAGGTTCACCATCTGATGTCCGTTGGGAACCATCCGGTGCTCCTGCCTGGCCTTTTCCTCGAGAACCATTTGCCGAAACCGTTCCCGGTCATCCAGTTTTGGCCGCGACAGGACGTCTCCCAGGATCTCGAATAGGTCCCTCAGTTGACCCGACATGGCTTTTCCCCGCAGAAAGAGCCATGTGGCGGATTTACCCTCCCTCCGTCTTATGGAGGAGAAAAGCTCGGGGCGAATCCCACCGGTCTTGCGGCTGATTCGCTGGGTGAGGGAGACGTAGTCCTCCCGGTCGGTACCCATCTCGAGGAGGGCCCGGGCAAACAGAGGAACCAGGGGAACACTTTCCCGGGGCAGGAGCTTGAGGTTAAAACCCAGGTCCAGGTAGACGATCCCGCTGGTGAAAAGGTCGTGCAGCAGCAGGGGCAAGCCGTTTTTCTCCGCCGATTCACAGGGAATCCTTTTATTCTTTTTGTCGAGGTCCGACAGGCGGAGGCTGGGGATGGTGCTCAGAGCTTCGGGGGGATCGGGGGTCTCCTGCAGCCGGCGGAGCTCAGCGGTGGCCCGAATCACCTCCAGGATCTGCTCGGGAGCGGCCGACCTTCGAAAAGCCGCCAACCGTTCCTGCTCTTCGGCCTCCATTCTTCGTAGCAGATCCGGATCGGGTCGAAGGACCACCGTGGTTCGATGGGGATTTTCCAGGAAGTGAAGGCGGATCATCTCCTCGAAAAACCGTGGGGTCGAGGCAATCCGCGACTTGAGGGATGTGAGGGGGGCTTCGAAGGCAAGAAGCTTCAACGGGTCCTCCCCGTAGAGCCAGGTGGTCAGGGATCTCAGCATCCACGAAAGCCCGCGGGGAAACGCCCCCGTGTTGTTCTCCCGGAGGCGAAACTCGATGGTGTTGATTCCGGCTTCGATGGTGTCCGAATGAATGGTTTCCCGGCAAAGCCTTTCCAGGGTTTCCAGCACCAGGGGCTCCACCCGGTCCAGATCAGCCGTCGGGACACCCTTGAGACCGGTGGAGAAATACATCTGGCGAAGCTCGGTCTCGAGGCCCACCCCGGCCAGGTCGTCCCCGAGCCCCGATTCGATGAGGCTCTTTCGAAGGGGGGACCCGGGCATCCCCAGCAGAGCGTAATGAAGGACCTGGAACGTCAAGTTGAGCTCGGGGTCGGCGGTCTCCGCAAGCAGCCAATTGACCGTCACCATCCCTTTCATGGTGCCGGATTCCTCCCCATCCCCCCAAGACCCCGCCGCATACAAGTGTTCCACCCTTCGCGGGCTCGAAAACCGAGGTTGCAGATCCACCCGGGAATCCACTTCGGCCTGCTCAAAGTCACGCAGGTACTCGTCCAGGATCCGAAGGCGCCGGTCGGGATCGTCGTCGCCGTAAAAGAAGATTCGGGCATTGGACGGGTGATAGTGCTTCCGGTGGAACCGACGGAACTGTTCGTAGGTCAGGGAGGGGATTTGAGCCGGGTCTCCTCCCGAGTCCAGCCCGTAGGGGGTTGAGGGAAACAGGGACTGCTGGGTCCTTTCTGCGAGTAGGTTGTCCGGAGAAGAATAGGCGCCTTTCATCTCGTTGAAGACCACCCCTTTGAAGGACAAAGGAGCATTGGGACCTTCCAGCTCGTAATGCCAGCCTTCCTGCTGGAAAATCGGAAGGCTGATTCGAGGATAAAACACCGCATCGAGGTACACATCGATCAGGTTGTAGAAATCCTGCACATTCTGGCTGGCCACGGGATAGCAGGTCTTGTCCGGGTAGGTGAAGGCATTGAGGAAGGTCTTGAGCGATCCTTTGAGGAGTTCGACGAAAGGTTCCTTCACGGGATACTTTCGGGAACCGCAAAGGACTGCGTGTTCCAGGATGTGAGCCACCCCGGTGGAATCCCCCGGCGGGGTTCGAAAGGTGATTCCAAAAACCTTGTTCTCATCCTCGTTGGAAAGAGAGAGGAGCTCGGCACCCGTTTTCTCGTGCCGGTAAAAGCTTGCCGTCGTGTTGATCTCCGGGATTTCCGCTTCCCGCTCCAGTCTGAATCCATGAATCGATTTCATCGAATCCTCCAATGATTCTTCCCTGGGATTTCATCCGTAGTAAGATGCCGGCGACGCTCAACCCCTGGGTGACGCCGGGTCGAACGAAACCGTTGATGAAAAGGGCCGTTCATGTTAACCGGAGTTGCCTGGTCGGACAGGCCCTCTTTGCCCGTCGCCGGGTGAACGGCGGGCCGGATCCCGGCACACAGGCCCTGCTGGTTCCAGGTTTTTATCGGGGCATGCGCGGATGGTCAACCCAAAACAGGAGCGGCGCCCGGCGCTCCCGCCCCCATGACGGGCGTGGCGGGGGCGGAAAATAGCTCGAGACCGGGTTAGCCCCTATGGTGCCGCTTACCTCATGTTGGCGTGCTGACGGGGAGGATTTTGTGAAAATCACTTTTTTAGGTGTCGGAGAAGCCTTCGACGAGGAGTTGCCCAATACCTCGGTCCTGGTCCGGACAACGGCGAGAGGGGAACCTGCAAGGATCCTGTTGGACTGCGGCTTCACCGTTCCCTCCCCTTTCTGGAGGAAGGCGCCGGGACCCCAGGACCTGGACCTGGTATGGATATCCCATTTTCATGGGGACCATTTCTTCGGACTTCCGGCACTTCTCCTGCGGTTTTGGGAAATCGGGAGGACCCGGCCCCTGGTCCTGTTGGGCCAGACGGGGCTGGGGGACGTGGTTCGAAAGACCATGGAACTGGCCTATCCGCGATTCCTGCAGAAACTGGCCTATCCCCTTCAATTCGTGGAAGTCGAGCCGGGACGAATTTTCGCATGGAAGGATTTGGAGTTTTCGTTCGCGGAGAACGATCATGGGCTCAGGGACCTAGCCGTTCGGCTGGACCTGGGAGGCCGGTCGGTGTTCTACAGCGGGGACGGGCGTGCTACGGAGCAAACCCTCTCCCTGGCCCACCGGTGCGACCTGGTGATTCACGAAAGCTTTCGATGGAAAGACCCGACGCCGGGACACGGGACCGTGGCGGAGTCCATCGAGTTCGCGAGGCGGGCCCAGGCGACCCGATTGGCCCTGGTGCACCTCCAACGGGACGAGAGAAGGGAGAAGGCCCACCGCATCCGGGAGGTTCTGCAGGGACTCGAGGGATTGGAAGGAATCCTTCCCCAGGCGGGGGACGAGATCGTGCTCGGGGAGTCTCCCCCTCGGTAGAGAGGTCCCGGCCGTGAGGGGATGGCGGCGGCCGGCCCCGTTGGATTACCCGTTGGAATTGGTTCGCTTGACGGACTTCTTGTAGTCTCCCAGGTGCCACACTTTCAGCAGGTGCTCGGCCTTCTTTCGGAACAAGACGGCTGCACCGAGGAGGATGCCCGCAATGGCGATGAGAATGTAGAGCCGTCCGTACTGGTGGTTTCGGATGAACCCTCCGCTCAGAGTGAGCAGAATGGTCCCGAAAAGGCGCCCCACGCTGCTCACCAGGAGGAATTCCATGGAGGTGAGGTGTCCCAGTCCCAGGATGAAGCACAAATAGTCCTTGGGAAAGCCCGGGATGAGGAAGAGCAGAAAGATCACCACCAACCCCTTGCGGTGCAGCAGATAATCGAATCGTTCCAGGACCGGCTTGCTGACGAACTTGTCCACAAAGGGCCGACCGAAAGCTCGGGAGAGGGAAAAAGCCACAAAGGAACCGATCACGAGCCCGATGGTCGATAAAATGACGCCCAGCGTCGGACCGTAGAGGTAGCCCCCGATGATTCCGGTGACTTCTCCGGGAATGGGGGCAATGACGACCTGGATGGACTGGAGGGCAATGAAGCCGAGGAAAGACAAGGGACCCAAGGAATCAAGGAATGCCAGGAGTCGATCCTTGTGCATGAAGAACTTGAAGATCCCCGATTCGTGCAGGAGGTAGATGATTCCCAGAATGCCGAGAAGGATGCCCAGTCGGAGCCAGACGGCGTTTCTTGTTCCGTTCTTTGTCTTCTGTTCCTCGGGGAGGGGCAGTACTTCCGGGGATTGCTCGGGTTGGTCCGGCACGTTTCGTCCTCTACGATCGTTCTCTCGGCAAACGAATCATCCTTGCATGGTCCTCTCGTAGCGCCCCGGGAGAGAGCGGCTTGTCCCGAACGTACAGGAAGGGTGAAGATGTGCAGCCTTCAGGGAGCCAGGTACAAACAGCAGAGGACTATAACACGGGACACGGGAGGGAGCCAAGGGCGGAATTGCCCATCCCGCGCGTCCTTCGCCCATTTTCGCCGGGCAACTTCCGTGGGCCCGGGAGGAAAGCAGATCCCTCGAAGGCTTCCCCCCCGAGGGGATCGTGTTCGATCCTGTCGTTGGGCGTCCTGAACCGCGATTTGTCGTCCCGCACCCGCAATCTGCAACGGGGTTGTTCCGCCTGCCGTCTCTTCCCTCAAGGGGCCAGGGCATACAGCAAGGCTGCGGCCGATCGAACCCCCCGGTGGAAGTCCTCAAGAAAAAGCCGCTCGTTGGGGGAATGGGGCCCATCGTCGGGGCTTCCCCATCCCATCAAGAGAATGCTGTCGATTTCCAGGACCTCTTTGAGCACATTGACGATGGGAATGGACCCTCCTTCCCGGATGAATACAGGGGTTTTTCCGAACCCGATCTCGATGGCCCGGGCCGCCGCCCGGATTCCCGTGCAGTCGCGGGAAACCAGGACCGGTTCCGCACGATGAAGCTCCGTTACCGTCACTCGGACCCCGGGAGGCGTCAGGGATTCCACGTACTGTTTGAACAACGCGCTGATTACCGACGGGGACTGGTTGGGCACCAGTCTCATGGACACCTTGGCCCCCGCCTTCGCGGGAATGATGGTCTTGGCTCCTTCGCCCTGGAAGCCGCCCCAAATCCCGTTCACGTCCAGGGTCGGTCGGGCGCTTTTGCGCTCCAACACGGTGTATCCCGGCTCCCCCGGAAGCTCGTCGACTCCCAGGTAGGCTTTAAGACCGCCTTCGTCGAAGGAGAGAGCGGCCAGTTCCTGACGTTCCCACGCCTCCAGGGGGACCACCGATTCGTAGAACCCGGGGATGGCCACGGTCCCGTCCGGGTTCTTCATCTGGGCGAGGACCTGGGCCAGGGCTTGGGCCGGGTTGGCCGTCACTCCCCCGAAGCTCCCCGAATGAACGTCGATCCGAGGACCTTGAAGGTCGATCTGGAAATAAGAAAGGCCTCGAAGTCCGTAGGTGATGGCAGGGACTCCCCGGGAAAACTGGGACCCGTCGGAAACCGCTACGGCGTCAGCCTTCAGGTCCGTGCGATGACGTTTGAGAAAACCCTCCAGATTGGGACTGCCGATCTCTTCCTCTCCCTCCACCAGGACCTTCACGTTGATGGGAAGCCGGGACGTGACGGCCAGCACGGCTTCGATGGCCTTGAGGTAGGTGAAAAACTGACCCTTGTCGTCCGTGGCACCCCGGGCATACACGCAACCGTCCCGAATGCTGGGCGAAAAGGGGGGGGTGATCCATTCTTCCATGGGTTCGGGCGGTTGAACGTCATAGTGACCGTAGATAAGCAGGGTGGGCAAATCGGGTTGGAAGGGGGACCGGGCCGTCACCACCGGGTGGCCTCCGGTCTCGTGCAGTTGGGCCGGCAGGCCCAAACGTTTGAGATGGTGAAGGACCCACTCGGCAGCCTTGCGAACGTCCTGGGCATGACGGGTGTAAGTGCTCACACTGGGAATTCGCAGAAAGCCCAGCAACTCTTCCACATATCGTTGACGATTCTTATCGATCTTCTCGAGGATTTCCTGGGGGATCATCATGGGGTTCTCTCCTTCCAAACCAATGAAATAAGGTCCCTGAGCATTCGCCTGGGGCCAGAATACAATTTTTCTGCGGGTCGGCCAATACAGAACACCGTCTTTGGTCCCCGGTCTGCGGAATCCCGACCCTCACGGAAGGCGGGCGGACCCTCCGGCAAGCCTTCCCGGCTTCGCCGGCCCTCGGCCATGGGCGAATCCGGGATGGAAGCACGGTCAAAGATCAACACGGAGGAGCCGTGGGCTCCGTTTGGGTTATAATGAGTGCGTGGTCCAAGGGACCCGCATGGGGCAAGAGTAGCGAACCTTCTCGGAACATAAGGGGTGGAGGGGTCCCAAGAGGCGGTCATCCGGCAACGAACGGCCGTCTACCGACCGATCGTCGAAAGCCGTCAACTTTAACTTACTTCCGGGTCCCGGTTTGTGCCGAAAGGGCGCAGACCGGTTGCGGACGGGTGGGAGACATGGTCTTTGAGAGCTTTTCCCGGGCGGAACAGGTGGACAAAGAGCTTTGGAACCGGTTGGCGCAGCACGCCGCTCCGACCATGGAATGGGAATACTTCCGGGCCCTCGAGGAATCGGGGGCCGTTTCCCGGGACAAAGGGTACCGACCCTTTCATCTTGTGGGATATGAAGGCGGCGAACCCGTACTGCTGGCTCCGTTTTACGAAAGGGACCGGGCCTGGGTGGAATTCGGGGACGGGGGCCTGATCGAATTCCTCACCGAATTGACGGGAATGCCTTTCAACGTGGGGCTGGTCGGCACCATTCCCTTCACCCCCGTTCCCGGCTACCGATTTCTGCATCGTTCCGGCGAGGAACCCGTAGCCTTGTACCGGGCCCTGCTCCACTACCTGGATCACCTGTGCGAGACCAAGGGTTTTGCCACCTGCCGTATCTACTTTACGGCAGCCGATGCGGTGCGCCTTCGAGAAGTCCTGAAAGGTCACGGCTACGTAGGGCTGAAAAACGAACACTGCCGATGGTTCAATCCGGGTTTCACCAGCTTCGAGGAATACCTGGGAACGTTCCGGTCGGCCAGGAGGACCAAGATCAAGCGCGAGCTCCGGACCGTCCGGGACCGAGGGGTTGCGGTGCGCATGCTGCCGGGAGAGGACGTGCCCGCGTCTTATTTCGGCCGCATGTACCAGCTGTATCGTCGAACCTGGGAGAAGCATATGGGCACCCTCATTGCGCCTTTTCT
>Ga0116192_1002197_pt1 | contig 13116 bp, 14 predicted proteins | sample AD_UKC113_MetaG_FD_89876 | JGI IMG/M metagenome (GOLD analysis project Ga0116192, IMG submission 89876) | Active sludge microbial communities of municipal wastewater-treating anaerobic digesters from Hong Kong - AD_UKC113_MetaG | ecosystem: Engineered > Bioreactor > Anaerobic > Digestate... | reverse complement strand
CTTGTCAATAAGTTTACCACAGCCATCAAGGAGCGCAATAGACCATGCATATAACAACATGGAATGTTAATGGAATTCGGGCAATTATAAACAAAGGTTTTAATGATTCTGTCTCAAAGATCGATCCTGATGTTCTATGCCTTCAGGAAGTTAAAGCAAGTCGCGATCAGGTGCCAGAGAATTTTCTACAATTCAGGGACATTAATATTGAGTGGAATGCCGCGAAACGACCAGGATACAGCGGCGTCGCAACAATTTCGCGTAGCCATATTCAAACAAATCACCAATGTGGAATTGGATTAGATGAATACGATAATGAAAGTCGGGTTATCCAAACCAAGCTTGATGGATTCACGCTGCTGAATGTATATTTCCCTAGCGGACAAAGAGACTACGGGAGGGTGGAATTTAAACTGGCTTTTTATAAAAGCCTGTTGGAAAAATTATCACAACGAATGGAATCGGGAGAAGAGTTTATTGTCACCGGAGATTTTAATACCGCTCACAAAGAAATTGATCTTGCCAATCCAAAATCCAACCAAAAAACATCGGGATTTTTACCAGAGGAAAGGGCAATGATCGACAGGTATTTAGACAACGGCTTCAATGACGCCTTCAGGATACTATATCCTGATAAAGTAAAATACACTTGGTGGACATACATATCGGGGGCGAGAGCCAGAAACGTTGGCTGGCGATTGGATTATTTTCTAGTCACGGATAACCTGGTTTCGCGAGTAAAAGATGTCATTATCCATGACGATATACTGGGGTCAGATCATTGTCCGGTGAGCCTGATTATCGATTGATTTTCGTTATTCTTCTGTTAATCTCTTGCTAACAATGCCGATTGAATAGTATACTCGCATTGGAGGCAGGTAATTCATGGCAAAGCAAAGACTACTTTTGGTTGATGATCACGAGGTTGTCCGTTTGGGCTTGAAATCCTTGTTGGAGCACCACCCACAGTTTGAAGTTGTTGGCGAAGCTGGAACCGCAAAGGAAGCAATTGAACAGGTTTCAAGATTAAGGCCGGATATTGTTTTAATGGATATACGGATGCCTGGGTCATCGGGTATCGATGCGTGTGAAGAAATCTCACACAATTATCCTGAGACACGGGTCGTAATGCTTACTTCTTACGCAGAAGATGAAATGCTGTTTTCCGCCATCCGTGCTGGGGCAAGCGGATATGTGCTCAAGCAAATCGGCGGAGATGACCTAATAAGGGCGTTAGAAACAATCAGCCGTGGTGAAGCTTTATTGGATTCCGCGGTAACTCAACGCGTCTTTCAGGAAGTTCGCCGCGCCGTGAAAGAGGAGGAAGCGTCAGCTTTCGCCAACCTTTCTCAACAGGAAAAGCACGTTTTATTGTTAGTTTCAGAAGGGAAAACTAATCGCGAAATCGCGAAAGCGCTTTTCCTGGGCGAGGGAACGGTAAGAAACTATGTCAGCAGCATTCTGAGTAAGCTTGGTGTTAGCAACCGGGCCGAAGCGGCAGCTTATGCTGTTGAGCATAACTTGAAAGAATATTTATAAGTCACTTATATCAATTAAAATATGCAGTATCCATCCGGATGCTGCATATTTTAATTTCAGGAAAGGTTTTCCCACATTTTCTTCATCAATAGCGCGTCATCTTCCATTACTGGGCTTTCGCATAAAATCCGCCCCGAGCAGCCAGATGATTTCAGAATGGAGAGCAGTTCCCGGATCCTTAGATCAGATTCCAATAACGCGAGATGATTTTTCTCGCCTTTTGGTCCATAATCAATACCCGAAAGATGAATATGAAGGTTTGAAAGAGATTTGTTGCCCAAATAATGCGCATAGCCATTAATAACAACTTCCCATTCTTTCATTGAATTCAAAGAACCATCACCAGGCCTTGCATGCAAGTGAGCGAAATCTATACATGGGGCAACACGGTCAACTTCCATTGACATTCGCAATGTGTCTTCCAGAGATCCCAGCATTGCCGATTTTCCCATCGTTTCCGGCCGTAAAGTCACATCAATTTGCTTAGCGTTCAGCTCTTCAACACAATCTTGAAGCCTGGAAATCACAACTTTTAGTACCTGACTGGGATCTTGTCCAAAATACGATCCGGGATGAAAGATAATATCTGTAGCACCTGCTAACCAGCCATAATACGCCGCGTCCATCAATCTTTTTCTTGACTTTGGCCATTCTTCCACGTCTGCATTTAAATTTATGAAGTAGGGGGCATGTACTGAAATTGCCACATCAAGTTCGGCGGCAGTCGCTTTGATCTGGCCGCAGGTTTCAGGTGAAACTCTCACGGATTGAACCCAGCCTAATTCCAAAGCGCTCAATCCTAATGTTGATATTTGTTTTACTGCACCGACACTGCCACCTGGTTTCTTCGGTGTTGATATTGGAGATCCAACAGTCCCGAATCTGAAATCTGTGGTCATTGGAACACCTTTCCATTAGTTTAACAAAGCCAGGAGTGGAGGTCCGAATACCAATAAGCCCACTACAATGGAAGTTATAGCCGCTATTAGCACAGCACCGGCAGCTAAATCCTTCGCATTTTTTGCCAAAGGATGATAATCCCTCGTTGTGAGGTTTACTACGGTTTCTATGGCAGTATTCACGGCCTCAGTGATCCAGACCAGGCTAACGGCAAAACAGAGAGCAAGCCAATCTTGAACCTGAAGCCTAAAAATGATCCCCAGCGCGATAACCAGAAAGGTCACGATAAGGTGTACGCGGGCATTCGGTTGTGTTGAGATCAAAAAATGAATACCTGCGAAGGCGTAACGAAAGGAACGAGCTCGGGCCATGAAGAATTTTTTCATTCATTATTCTTCAGGCAGCCTGCGGATATCCACGCCGAGTTTTGAAAGAATGTCAGCCTGGATTTTCCACATCAAGGCTTTTTCTTCAATCTCAGCATGATCAAAACCTAATAAATGCAGCATGCCGTGGACTGTCAGTAACATTAACTCCGATTGAACCGGATGACCCGCCGCCGCGGCTTGTTTTCCAGCGCGCGGAAAGGAAATGATGATATCGCCAAGGTAAATTTCGCCAGCTTCAGAATCGGGTTCTGGTTCTGTCTCACCGGATGGAAAGGATAAAACATCTGTTGGAGAATCTATTCCAAGATAATCTTTGTTTAATCCCTGAATCATTTCATCCGAATCAACAACTACCGAAACCGTATAAGGCATATCAGGTTTGATTTGATTCATGACCGCCTTAACGGAGGTATCAATCCATTCAGAATTGACTTCTTCGAGATAGTCATCGGAGATTTGGATATCAATCATGATTCACCACCTGCATTCGGCAAAATCTCATTTGGCCGAGTCTTTTCCGGCGAAGCTGAAGTTGTCTTGACCTCAGGATATTGCAAGCGTGGGTGATATGTATTCTGAAGGGTCTTAACAAACGATTCTGATATTCTATGTAAATCACGTAATGTTAAAGTCGTGTTGTCAAGTTGACCTTCATGTTCACAAAAGTCAATCACTTTCTTGACCAATGCCTGGAGATCCGCCTCGGTTTTCGGAACTTCAGCACGCGCTCTTGCTTCGTAGCCATCCGCGAGCATCAATATTGCCGTCTCTCGTGAACGCGGTGCCGGTCCAGGATATCGGAATGAATCCTTATCAACGCCCTCAACTTTACCACCGTTTGCCTGAACCGCTTGCGCGTATTGGTAACGAGTAATCAGGGTGCCGTGGTGTTCTCGAACGAAATCTTGAATTCGAGGTGGTATATGATATTTCTTACTGACTTGAATGCCATCTTCTACATGGCGGATAATGGTTGCGGCGCTGGACGTCGGATCTAAATCGTCGTGGGGGTTGACATTACCCGCGATTTGATTTTCCACAAAGAACAGGGGATTAATCGCTTTTCCGACATCATGGTAAAGACAACCGACCCTGGTTAATAATGCATCCGCACCAATCGTCTCGGCAGCTTGTTCTGCAAGGTTTGCAACCTGAAGACTATGTTGATAAGTTCCGGGCGCATTTTGGAGTAAAAATTGAAGCAGGGGATGGTCAGGTCGTGAAAGATCCAATAACTGCATCGCGGTTGTCAATCCCAACAATTGGGCAAACAAAAATTGAATGATTAAGGTAATACTGGCAGAAGCCAGACCATTCAGGAAAGCGCCTCCAACTAAAGTGGCGATACCTAGCCAATCCGTTACCGCATCGTTTAATCTGTAAGAAACGATCACGGCCGACCCTGCCAATCCAATCGCCAGACCAGCCCAAAAGAAATTTGCGACCCGTCTGCCTTTACCCAGGATGAGTACACCAAAAAGGCTTGAAATAAAATAGAAAATTGTCAGATCAAGAGAATTGGTCAGCGAATAGGCAGAGAGCACACTCAAGCTCAACGAAAAAATGATGCTTACTTCAAGATTAAACAGTGTGGCAATGGTCAAGGCAAACGCTGGGATTGGATATAGATAAGGAAGAACTGCACGATTCGGAATTATAAAGCGAGCGCCAAAGAGGAAAATAAGAAAAACCACTGACACCATTGCCAAACTACGGATATCATGGAATGGGCTGGTTTTTCGCCGATTGAAATAGAGCCCGGTAAAAATGGCAAAAGACAGAACAAGCGCGGCTGTGGATAACAGATTCTGCAAGCTGCTTTCAGGCTGAATCAAATTAAACGCTTGCAGAGCTTCCATCGCCTCGGGCGTAATGATTTGACCTCGTAAAACAATGGCCTCGCCAGCGATAAATGACCGAGTCAATGGTTCAACTTGATTGCGTGCTTCCTGTCGAGCTTCATTCGTCAATTCAGCGGAGTAAAGTGAATTAGGTATGACAAAAGCAGACACAATTTCAGACACTAAAGACGCCTGTACTTGCGGTAAAGAGAAAGAGATCAGAGATGGAATATTTCTCTTCGCTTCAATAATCTTATCTTCACGAATCGTCGTCCGCATCACCTGTTCAAGTACGCTCATTGACTCATCAGATACATTTTGCCAACCCGTATCTGTTAAATTGATAATCTGAGAAGCCGATTCTTTAGATAGCGGCAAATCTTCCAACAACAGGAGGTCATTGATCTTTTGCTCTTCTGTCGCGTAAGGATCCAGCCGGATATTAGAGATATAGTCCAACGCAAGGCGCAAAGTCTCAATTTGCTGGCGAGTAATGCTTGTATCTGCTGGAAGATAAATCGGAGAAACCGAGTTTTCCGCTGCTTTACGAGCCTGTTCTGTTAATACTTCGCTCACATACGAGAGAGATGATTGTGCCTGGATATCCTGAGAGGATACTTCACCAACTCTTAACGGATAATATTCGGGACGCAGCGCGATTGGAAGAGCAAGCGCCGCAAACGCAAATATCGAAGTCAATGCCAACAGTCCCAAACGGGCAGTGGTTGACCGATTTCGCCACCAAGGCAAATTTCTGTCTCGATCGGGATTACTCATCAGGAGTTCTTAGAAAGCATTTCTCGCACAACCCGGCTTATTTGGTCGTTCGCCGCCCGCCCTTGAATCTTCGGCAGGACAGTTTTCATGACTTTGCCCATGTCGGAAGGTAATTTTGCCTGAACCTCGTCAATCGCACCAGCGACAAGAGCGCGTAACTCATCTTCGCTCATTTGTTTAGGAAGAAATGATTCCAACACAGCGATCTCGTCATGATTAGAAGCTGCCAGATCTGGGCGATTGGCCTTTTCAGCTTCCGCGATCGATTCATTCCGCATCTTTATTTCTTTTTGTAATAGAGCTAACATCGAGGTCTCATCCAAGGCAACGCCTTTTTCTACTTCAGCAAGTTTTACATTTGTGAGAACCATGCGCAAAGTTCGTTTTACAACCTCGTTGTTGTTTTTCATCGCTTCATGCAATGTGGTTACCAGTTTCTCTTTGGTGTCCATTTTCCCTCATTGGTTATTGTATAGTAATCAACGTTTTAATCTGATCAAAAATTCCAGTGCCGATGCCAGGAACATTTAGTAAATCCTCAATTCGAGAGAAAAATCCATTCTTTTCCCGATAGATTACAATCGCCTGGGCTTTCGTCTCGCCAATTCCTGGTAATTCTTCAAGTTCAGCCACGGTGGCAGTATTTATATTAATCACTGAATCGCTGGCTGTACCTTGAAAACTCCCAATTTCTTGTGACTTAGAGGAAATGGGATTTTCCTCACCTTGTTGAGGAATATAAACCATTTGGCCATCTGAAAGTAACAAAGCCTGATTAATGAGATCTTTATCCGCATTTTGAGTATAGCCACCCGCCACTTGAATGGCTGCTTCAATACGGCTGCCCGCAGGTAAAGTGTAAACACCAGGAAAGTTTACTGCGCCGCTAACCTGAACGACAAATGGCGCTGGCGTTCGAGTTGGAAGAATGACAACCACAGATCCCGCCGGTTGTTTGCCGATCAGCAGCAACGCTCCTGTTGCTAGCATAGCGAAAAAGAAACCGGTCAGAATGTAAACCCAAGGCTTTAGATGTGGAAGGTCTTTTTCGGCATTCATTTCTTCCAGTATAGTCTTGTCATAACTCATGTCAAGCCGAATAGCGTTTCGGCTATGGAACAGATAATGGCTGGTTTTCTTGTTTCTTCTCTTCAGCCAACATGGTCTGGAAAGACTGAATCGCAACCTCAAGCATGGCTAAATCTGGTTCACGTGTGGTGAGATGCTGCAACGCGAGATTTGGCTTAATCAATCCACGAACAAAACGTGAGTTGAGATGGTTCGACACCCAACGCACATATTCATACGCTATTCCAGCCAGGACAGGAAGCAACGCCAGCTGAGTGATCAAGCGGAATCCCAGGGGAAGTGTTTTCAATGGAGAAAACAAGATGATCGATAAAACAACCACTGTTAACAGAAAGGATGTTCCACAACGAGGATGTTCCAGAGAAAATTTTTGAACGTTCTCGGGGGTCAATTCTGAGCCAGCTTCAAAGGCATTGATCGTTTTATGTTCCGCGCCGTGATAGGCGAAAACTCTCTGAATATCTTTCATTAAACCCACAGCCCAAATGTAGGTAATGATGATAATCAGTCGTAAAAATCCTTCAAAAACATAACCAACCACTGCAGGCCACCCAATTAGTGAATCAAAGAGTTGACCAAGCGCAGTTGGAGCGAGGAAAAACAATCCGATACCCAGTGCGATGGACACCGCCAGGGTTCCATAAAGCATCGGGCCTTCCAACTTTTCATCTTCGCCTGTCTGATAATTTGCAGACATGGTGAGGAATCTGGTTCCTAAACCTAATGAATCCCACAGGATAATCAGCCCGCGAAGAAATGGGATGTTTTTTATTGTACTTTTGTAAATACCGCCTAAGGGTTCAGTGTGGGTGACGATGTTTCCATCAGGTGTCCTGCATGCGAGGGCTACGGAATTCGCGCCGCGCATTAATACCCCTTCGATTAACGCCTGTCCGCCATAGGAAGGTAATTTTAACGTTTCTGGCATGATTGTTCTTATTAGCTCTTAGAACCGTAATACATGAAGAAATGGATCAGTGCGTCGATCCCTTGATACCACACCGGCAGCTGCAAATGCTCATTTGGAGCATGGATACAATCATCCGGTAAACCGAAGCCAGTTAATACCGACTCAATTCCCAGGATCTCTTGCATATCCGCGACAACAGGTACGCTTCCACCTTCGCGTTTATAAACCGGATCTTTTCCCCAAACAGCTTTCATGGCTTTATACAATGCGTGTGTAGCCGGCGTGTTGATATCAGATATGGACGCTGGTCCACCAGAAAATGGGATTAATTCCCAACGCACGGTCTTGGGGGCTTTTTCCTCGAGGTATTTAAGCAGCTGCTTGTGGACGTCGTTATGATCCTGATCGGGAACAAGGCGCATCGAAATTTTTGCCATCGCCCAGGAAGGGATGACAGTCTTGGATCCCTGACCAGTAAAGCCTGAATACAAACCGTTTACATCCAATGTAGGTCTGGCACCAACCCGTTCATTCGAGGTATATCCCGCTTCGCCCCAAAGCGCAGGCGCGCCGGTGCGGTCCAGGTAATATTTATCGTCCAACGGCAGACGGGCCAGTTCAATACGTTCTTGATGAGTTAAGTTGCGCACACTGTCATAGAAGCCTGGCAATGTGATCCGCCCTTCACTGTCGTGCATTCCCGAAATCAAATCCGCCAGAACGACAGCCGGATTATGAACCACACCTCCAAAAAGGCCGGAGTGTAAATCGTGTTCTGGACCATACACACGTAATTCAAAATAAGCCAGGCCGCGGAGCGAATAGATAATGGTGGGAATCTCGGGAGCGATCATTCCGGCATCCGGGTTCAAAGCGACATCACATGCCAACAACTCTTTATGCGAGCGCATAAACTCCGTTAAACTGGGAGAACCAATTTCTTCTTCGCCTTCGATCATAAACTTGATGTTAACAGGTAGCTTTCCAAAACGGTGAATGGATTCAACCGCAAATACAGACGCCATCACCTGTCCCTTCATATCCGAAGCGCCGCGTGCGTAGAGCCATTCATCTCGTATTGACGGTTCGAAAGCGCCGGATTTCCACTCTGCGAGAGGTTCAGGCGGTTGGACATCATAATGTCCATAAATTAAAACGGTCGGAGCCTGATCGCCAGCTTCAAGAATTTCACCAAAAACAACCGGATGGCGAGGGGTTGGAAATACCTGGACATTCTTACAACCAATCAATCGTAACTTATCCGCCAATTGCTCAGCAGTCTTCGCCATATCTGGTTGGCGATCAGGATCTGTAGATACTGACGGGATTTTCAACCAATTGATGAGTTCGCTAAGAAAACGATTGCGTTCATCGTGTGCGAATTGGATAGCTGAACTGAGCTGGTCTGACATTGCAGTGAACCTCCAAATATTTGATTGGTTGATTATAAGTCATTTCGACCGTTGTGGCAAAAATGCATCGGTTTTATGTTAAAATCGAGTTAACAGGTCCGATCTATCCTCCATTACATTTAGGAATAGAAATGATCATTATCAATGCGAATATCATCACCTGGGGAAAACCGAATCAGATACTTGAAAATCAGGCCATAGTCATTTCTGATGGTGTAATTAATAGAATCATCCCAACAACAGAAATCTCGGTGTTATTTCCAGAGGAAGAAATCCTCGATGCACATGGTCAATACGTGATGCCCGGAAATATTTGCGCTCATACGCATTTTTACGGGGCTTTCTCACGCGGGATGGCAATTCCGGGTTCGTCCCCCGCGAATTTTCTTGATATCCTTCAAAAACTTTGGTGGCCGCTTGACAAGGTTTTGGATGAAAAAGCAATCCGCTTTTCCGCTCTGGTTTGTTTGATAGACGCTATCAAACATGGCACAACGACACTCATCGATCACCACGCTTCACCAAACGCAATTCAAGGCTCACTGGATGTGATTGCGAAAGCGGTAGTAGAGGCTGGAGTCAGAGCTTCGCTTTGTTATGAAGTTACCGATCGAAATGGGATTGAAGGCGCAAAGGCTGGAATTGAAGAAAATGTCCGGTTTTTGAAATATATCCAGAATGAAAACCGAAATGGGTTGCTGTCAGGTCTTTTTGGATTACATGCCAGCATTACATTATCAGATGAGACCTTAGAACGATGCCGCTCCGCTACCCCGGAAGGCACCGGCTTTCACCTCCATGTCGCGGAAGACGCAGTTGATGAAGAGGATAGCCTGAAAAGGTTTGGTAAGCGAATCATTCCGCATCTTCGTGATTTTGGAATGCTTGGACCTAAAACAATGATCGCCCACGGAGTTCATTTAGATGAGCTTGAAATGGATCTCCTTTCAACCACCGGGAGCTGGGTTAGCACTCAACCGCGTTCAAATATGAATAATGCTGTCGGTATCGCTTCTGTGGAGAAAATGATCAAACTTGGAATACCGGTATGCATTGGTAACGACGGTTTTTCGAACGCTATGTGGAACGAATGGAAGATGACGTATCTGGTTCAAAAACTGCAGCAACATGATCCGCGGGTAATGCCGGCTGATCTGGTTATTCAGATGGGTGTCTATAATAATGCACGTTTTGTGAACAGCATTTTCAACTGCGCACCAGTCGGATCGGTAGAAATCGGGGCTGCCGCTGATTTGATCCTTGTGGATTATCACCCGTATACGCCGCTCACCACAGGAAATCTACCCTGGCAGATTATCTTCGGTTTTGATGAGAGCATGGTCACAACAACAATCGTAAATGGGAAAGTGTTAATGAGAAATCGTGAGCTGTTAACGCTTGACGAGGAGAAAATCACTGCTGAAGCCCGGTCAATCGCCCCGGAAATCTGGGCGCGCTATAACGCAGAATTCATGAATCGAGGATGAAATGGATTGGACTATTGAGCGAATCAAAACAATCGCGATATTGGGGGGCACAGGAAAAGAAGGTAAAGGGCTCGCTTACCGGTGGGCGAAGGCAGGGTATTCTGTAATCATTGGTTCTCGTCAATTAGAAAAAGCGCAGCAAGCTGTTTCTGACCTTGCTTCGCTGCTGCCTGAAGAAACGAAATTATCTGCCGCGGTGAACTCGGATGCGGCTAGAAACTGCGATCTGGCGGTCATCACAGTTCCATTTTCAGTTCACCAACAGATGCTTCTGGATCATAAAGAGTATTTACAGGGAAAAATCGTCATTGATGTCACCGTGCCAATCGTTCCACCTAAAGTGACGAAAGTTCAACTTCCAGAAGCGGGCAGCGCATCGCTTGAAGCTCAGCAGATTCTTGGCGATGGTGCCCAAGTGGTAGCCGCGTTTCAAAACATCTCGTATGAACATCTTCTCCATGATGAAGAAGTCGATTGTGATGTGTTGGTTTGCGGTCCTAAGAATGCTCGCACGGTTGTTTTATCCCTTGTTAAGAATGCCGGCCTTTTTGGCGTTGATGCAGGACCACTTGAAAACTCTGTGGTTCCCGAGGGTTTGACATCCATCCTGATTGGTATCAATAAGCAATTTGGTGTTCAATCGTCTGGTATTCGTATCACAGGAATTCCCCGCTCTTAATTTCATCCTCAGGTAGCGAAATGCCATTAACTTTAACGCCGCTTCACGGCATTCCATTAATACAGCCAGGCGATTCTCTCGCAGATATCATTTTAGATGCTGTCCTGGAAAATGACGGACTGCAGCTTGAAGATAACGATATTTTTGTCATCGCGCAGAAGATAGTCTCAAAAGCAGAAGGCCGGTTGGTCAACTTGACCACTGTTCATCCCAGTTCAAGAGCGATAGAACTGGCAGAACTCACCCAAAAAGATGCGCGTCTCATTGAAATGGTTCTGCAAGAGAGCAGTGAAGTTCTGCGCACTCGCCCCGGAACAATCATCGTTCAGCACAAATTGGGATTTGTTTGCGCGAATGCCGGGATTGACCATTCTAACGTAGAGGGATCCTGGGGAGATGCCTCAGATTGGATCCTGTTACTACCGGTTGATCCGGATAAATCGGCAGCAGATTTACAAGAAAAAATCTTCCAACGAACCGGGAAAAAAATTGGTATCGTCATCATCGATTCACACGGCCGTGCCTGGCGGATGGGAACGGTTGGCGTCACAATTGGGGTCGCGGGCGTTCCCGCTCTGGTTGATATGCGCGGTATGCAAGACATGTTTGGATACACGCTTCGAGTGACGATGATCGCTGCGGCTGACGAGCTCGCTGCCGGTGCTTCGCTGGTCATGGGTCAAGCCGCCGAACGCACTCCAGTTGTCCACGTGCGAGGATTCCCTTTTCCTTTGCGTGATTCCAGTTTACAAGAACTCATTCGACCTAAAGATATGGATCTTTTCAGGTGAACTGATGCAAGGAATTGTGACCTTTTTGGACGAATCCAATGAGAAACAGATCAAGAGTTTGTGGGAACTGCTTGACCTACAATGCGATCTGTCTGGCATCCAAAAAACACCATATCCTCATTTCTCATGGCAATTCGGTGACCATTATGAACTGGCACCAATTCAGGAGCGACTGGAACTACTTTGCAAACATGTGCGGAGGTTTCACGTCCTTGCGGCTGGTCTTGGTATCTTCCCCGGGCAAAATCCGGTTATTTATGTTTCACTAGTTAAGACTGAACACCTAATAAATCTGCACCGCGTGTTATGGGAAGAATTTGCCCCTTTTTCGATGGATATTTTTCCATATTACGCGCCGAACAGGTGGATGCCACATATTACCCTGGCCTATCATGATGTGACCGTTGATAATTTAGGCTGCGCTTTACGTGAGATTGCCTTTAAACCTTTTGAGATCGAGATCAGTGTAAACCACCTGGCTCTGGTCTATCAGGAAGATCATTCTGTAGGTGTCATCCGAAGGTATGACTTTCGATGAAAATAACAGCTTTAGCAGGTGGCGTTGGCGGCGCGAAATTAGCAGATGGCCTTGCGTTAGCTCTACCTAATCCCGCAGATTTGACCGTCATCGTCAACACTGGCGATGACATGGATTTTCTGAACGTAAGGATCTGTCCAGATCTGGATACTGTGTGTTACACACTGAGTGGTTTAGGTAATCCGGTAACAGGATGGGGTCGAGACGCAGACACTTACCACATGCTGGAGGAAATCGATCGCCTGGGTGGACCAACCTGGTTTCGCCTCGGCGATCGTGACTTTGCCACACATGTCGAAAGAACCCGCCGCCTTTCTTCAGGTGATTCGCTGAGCAAAATTACTGCGGATTTTTGTAGAGCCTGGAAAATTGCCGCGCATATCATTCCTATGACAGATCGGTCGGTTGCTACTCGGGTTTACACCAAAACAGGAGAAGTTCTCGCATTCCAGGAATATTTCGTGCATCGACATTGCGAACCAGAAGTAACCGGTTTTGATTTCGCGGGTATTGATGCCGCCATCCCTGCGCCTGGTGTGATCGAAGCCATTCAGGAAGCCGATTTTATTGTGATATGCCCGTCAAATCCTTGGGTGAGTATCGACCCAATATTATCAATTCCAGGTGTTCAAAATGCGATCAAAAGTAAAATCGTAGTCGCGGTTTCACCGCTTATTGGCGGAAAAGCTGTTAAAGGACCGGCAGCAAAGATGTACTCTGAATTAGGTCTCACGCCAACAGCTAAATCGGTCGCCAAATATTAT
>Ga0116192_1002196_pt1 | contig 13122 bp, 12 predicted proteins | sample AD_UKC113_MetaG_FD_89876 | JGI IMG/M metagenome (GOLD analysis project Ga0116192, IMG submission 89876) | Active sludge microbial communities of municipal wastewater-treating anaerobic digesters from Hong Kong - AD_UKC113_MetaG | ecosystem: Engineered > Bioreactor > Anaerobic > Digestate... | reverse complement strand
GATTGAGGGTGCAAAACATCGTCAGAGAGCTAAATGGAGAAAAAATAGATATAATAAAGTGGAGCCCGGATATCGAGCAGTATATTGCCAACGCCTTAAGCCCTTCCAAGGTAGTATCGGTAGAGGCGTCTGAAAGTGAAAAAATGGCGCGGGTGGTAGTACCCGACTATCAGTTGTCACTGGCTATCGGTAAGGAAGGGCAGAATGCTAGACTGGCGGCCAAGCTTACGGGCTGGAAGATAGATATAAAGAGCGAGTCCCAGGTAGAAGCTGTAAGGGGAGGGATATAGTTGCCCAAAGCCCGAAAAATCCCTCAGAGAATGTGTGTTGGTTGCCGTCAAATGAAGAACAAGAAAGAACTTATCAGGGTAGTAAGGACCCCTGATCTCCAAATAATCATCGACAAGACTGGGAAGAAATCTGGCCGTGGCGCCTATATTTGCCCTAACTTGGACTGTTTTAACCAAGCGGTCAAAGGCAAGAGGTTGCAGAAGTCCCTAGAACACGAAATTCCGGACCAGGTTTTGGAAGAACTTAGGAGAGAGCTGGTGGAAACTTGAGAAAAGACTTATATCAAGTGCTCGGATTCGCGCGCAAGGCGGGACTGGTTTCAGCTGGAACGATGGCAGCAAAGACCAGTCTTTTGAGAAGGCGGGCTCATCTATTGATAATGAGCGGTGATATTTCACCCAGAACCCGGGAGTCGCTCGTCAGTGCCTGCGAAAAATACCATGTTCCCTGGCGGGTTGTGGGCGACAAGTACAGGCTAGGTGCCAGCGTAGGCAAGGCATACCGGGTGGCGGTTACGGTTAACGATAAAGGTTTTGCCCAAACGATATTAGAACTGATCGATGCAGAGGGGAACGAGGCTAATTTTACGGGGGTGGTTGAATGGCGAAAGTAAGAGTTCACGAACTAGCAAAAGACCTGCACATATCCAGTAAAGAGCTAGTTGGGGTGCTTCAGGATCTGGGTTTGGACGTAAAAAACCATATGAGCACCTTAGAAGAAGAACAAGCCGAATGGGTTAAGCGCAGATTGGAGGAAAAAGCAGCGGGGGTGTCAAAAGATAAGGCCACTCCTGCCGGAAAGGGTAAAGGGGTGGGCGAAGCCAGAGAGGTGGCGAAACCACAAGAACAGCGGTCTCGTGATATGATGCCTGCGCGCAATCTGCCCGCCGGAAACGAAGTTGGCCGGCCAGTAAGGTCCCAACTTTCGGACCAGTCTAAAGGTAGCAGGAGACCTCACGCTGCATCCGTTTCTGCCCAGCCGGGACCAACCAAACCTATCCCGGCAGCCCCACCTGAATCAGGGCAGGCTACAGCCCACGCAAAAGCCACCCCGCCGGTAAGAAAAGTTTCTCCCTTTGCAGGACATTCGGCTTTGGCTGACAGCAAGGTCAAGGACATAAAAAAGAAACCAAAGGCCAAGGGAAAGAAAAAGGAGCGCCGGAGGAACGAACTGGATGTGGCAACTCCTGATATCATCGTGATCCCGGAGACGATTACGGTAAGAGAGCTGGCAGAGAAGCTGAATCGTAACCCCGCTGAGATAATGAAAAAACTCATGGGTTTGGGAATAATGGCGGCGATAAACCAGACTATAGACTTTGAGACCGCAGAAATACTGGCGGCAGAATTTGATGTGGCAGTAGAAAGCGAAAAAACCGAGGAAGAGGAGCTTTTGCAGGAAATCGTGGATGACGAGGCTAACCTTGTGCCGCGGCCACCAGTAGTGACGGTCATGGGGCATGTTGACCACGGCAAGACTTCTCTGCTCGATGCTATCAGAAAAACCAACGTTGTTTCTAGCGAGGCAGGAGGTATTACCCAGCACATCGGTGCCTATCAAGTAGAGATCGAGGGAGAGAAGATCACCTTCATCGATACCCCGGGTCACGAGGCATTTACTGCGATGAGGGCCAGGGGAGCTCAAGTTACGGACATTGCCGTGCTGGTAGTGGCGGCCGATGACGGGGTAATGCCACAAACGGTTGAGGCTATTAACCATGCCAAGGCAGCTGGGGTTCCTATTATCGTAGCCATAAACAAGGTCGACAAACCCGACGCCAACCCGGATCGGGTCAAACAACAGTTAACGGAATACAACCTTGTGGCTGAGGAATGGGGCGGAGATACGATAATGGTGCCGGTGTCGGCTAAGACAGGTAAGGGCATCCAGCAGCTTCTGGAAATGATACTTTTGGTAGCTGAGATGAGGGAACTAGCAGCCAATCCTAACCGCCCGGCCGAAGGAGTGGTTATTGAAAGCAGGCTGGACAAAGGGAGAGGTCCAGTGGCAACAGTGCTGGTTCAAAAAGGAACCTTAAGAGTGGGTGACAGTATCCTGTGCGGTTTGACCTGGGGTAAGGTCAGGGCTATGGTGGATGACCGCGGGCAGCGGGTGGAGACTGCTGAACCTTCCTGCCCAGTAGAAGTTGTCGGGCTGGAAGAGGTACCTATGGCCGGGGATATTTTCCGGGTTGTGGATGAAAAGATAGCTAAACAAGTCAGTGCGATGCGCCTAGATGAGAAAAAGAGAGAAGAACAGGCCAAGACTGCTAGGGTAAGTCTGGACGACTTGTTTAAGCAGATAAAAGAGGGCGAAGTCAAAGAACTGAACCTCATAGTAAAAGGAGATGTTCAAGGTTCAATTGAAGCTTTGACCCAATCCTTGCTGCGGCTGTCTACGGACGAGGTCAAGGTTAATGTTATACATTCCGGTGTGGGTGCGATTACCGAAACGGACGTTATGTTGGCTTCGGCCTCGTAGGCCATAATCATAGGTTTTAACGTTAGACCTGACAGTAAAGCCCGTAAATACGCGGAGAATGAACATATCGATGTCCGGCTCTATCGGGTCATTTATGAGGCCATCGATGATGTTAAAAAGGCCATGGGAGGGCTGTTGGAACCAGAGCTGAGAGAAGTATTCCTGGGAAGAGCCGAAGTAAGGGCGGTTTTCAAAATACCAAAAGTGGGGAATGTGGCTGGGTGCTACGTGCAGGAAGGAAAGATTAACCGGAACGCTAGAGTCCGATTATTGCGCGACGGAGTGGTGTTGTTCGAAGGCGGTTTGGCTTCACTAAAGCGATTTAAAGACGATGTGCGCGAAGTAGTTGAGGGGTACGAGTGTGGAATCGGTATCGCAGATTTCAATGATGTTAAAGAAGGGGATATCATAGAAGCTTACACCATAGAGCAAATCCCCAGGGAGCTTTAATATCGTCGTCGATTATGACCCTGAGAGTTTTCCGGAGAGTTCCAAGTAGACCGATGCAACTCCGATTTGTTGGGGGTGTTATGGATGAGTTCTCGTCGCCAAGAAAGACTGGCTGAAGAAATCAAACGGGGATTATCCGCTTTGTTCTTCGAAGGGTTGAAAGATCCGGGTATCGATCCGCGCGCGGTATCTATCACCAGGGTTGATGTGTCGCGGGACTTGAGCTACGCGCGGGTACACGTAAGCGTGCTAGGAGATGAAAAGAAGTGCCGGGATACGATGGCCGCTCTAGAAAGAGCCCGAGGGTTCATCCGTAGTGTGCTGGCGGGCGAGCTAAATCTCCGCCATGCTCCAGAGATCGTTTTTCAGATGGACAAGTCTATCGAGCACGGGGTTCGGATTGCGGCAATTCTAAACGAATTGAAAGCGCAAGAAAAGAGAGAGGATTCGGATGAGTCGGAGTGATGACTGGAGGGTGATAGCGGCGGCTATTGCTCAAGAACCAGAATTGGTGGTGACTGGACATGTTATTCCCGATGGCGATTGTATCGGGTCCATGGTTGCTCTCTATCTGGGTTTAGCTGTTCTGGGCAAAGAAGTGGTAGCTGTTATAGAAGACAAGCTCCCGGAGACGTACCGGTACCTCAAGGGGTTCAATTCTATTAGGAGACCGGAGATGGTCGAGCGGTGGCCGGCAACCGTGATTTACCTGGACTGCTCGGATCCCGAGAGAGTAGGTGTCAAGACCTTGTCCTGTTTAAAGAACTGCGAAACGGTGATCAACATTGATCACCATCCCAGCAACACGTTTTTTGGTAACCTTAACCGGGTGGAACCCGGAAAAGCTTCTACTGCTGAATTGGTTCTGGAATTGTTAGATGAAATGCAGGTTCCCATCGATCAGTCCATAGCGTCGGCCATATACACGGGCATAATCATGGATACCGGGTGTTTCCAGTACAGCAATACCCGCCCGGAGACTTTGAGGGCAGCAGCCCGGATGCTTGACCAGGGAGCGCAACTGGATACCATTAGGAATAACCTGTTCGAGTCAAGACCAGTGGTCGAAGTGAAGTTGTTACAGCAGGCGCTGAATACCCTTTCCTTTACATCGGACGGTAGGATAGCCTGGATGGTGTTAACCTACGAGGATATAGCCCGCCTGGAAGCCCAAGACTACCATTTTGAAGGGTTGATAAACTACGCTCGATTTATCGAAGGAGTCGAGGTAGGGCTGCTGTTTCGCGAGATCGAACCGGGTGTAATAAAGGTTGGGTTTCGATCGAAGGAAAAGGTAGATGTGAATTCGATTGCTGCTAGATTTGGAGGAGGCGGTCACGTCCGGGCTGCTGGGGCTCGCCTCGAGGGTGACATTGCCGACGCGTGCCACAGGGTTATAGAGGCGGTAAAGGAAGTGGTTACAGATTGCAGAGATGTCAGGGGTTCCTGAATGTTGACAAGCCCCGGGGGATCACCTCCTTTGAAGTAGTGAAGAGGGTTCGAAGGTTTTTCCCTCGCCAGAAGGTGGGGCACCTGGGGACTCTAGACCCTATAGCCGAAGGGGTGCTGCCGCTGGCAGTGGGTGGAGCCACACGCCTAATAGAGTTTTTGATGGATGTTACCAAAGGCTACCGGGCAGAAATGGTGTTGGGAGGGGTTTCAGATACCCAGGATGCCTGGGGGAATATTACCGTGGTTGCCGACGAATTAAGCTTTAGTCTTTCCGACATAGAGAAGGTTTTAGAGCTGTTTCGCGGAGAGATACTTCAGGTTCCTCCTATGTATTCCGCCGTCAACTACCGCGGGCGCCGCTTGTATGAGCTGGCACGGCAGGGAGTTGAAGTATCGCTAGAAGCCCGGCCCGTAACTGTACATTTGCTGCAAGTAGTACAGGCTGAACTTACGCAACCTCCTTATCGAGTTATCTTGGATGTTGTGTGTTCAAAAGGAACTTATATTCGAACATTGTGTCATGATATTGGACAGAAGCTGGGGTGCGGAGCCTATCTCACCAAGTTAGTTAGGGTTTTTTCCGGTCCCTTCTCCTTAGAATACGCCGTTAAACTTGCAGAAGTGGAAGAACGGCTTGCGGCGGGGGATTGTTCTCTATTATTGCCTCTGGATTTTCCTTTAACTTCGATGCCCAAGGTAGTGTTAGAGAACGAGAATGATGTTATTCGGCTGAAAAACGGCAATAATATTAGTATTAACGCTGGTTTGGCAGCAGGTCCGGTCTTGGTCTATACTTTAGACCGTGATCTCATAGCTGTAGGTCACCTCGCAGAGACCAAGGGGAAGGGGACGGTTCTTAAACCAGTGAAAGTGCTGGGTACTCAGTAAGGGACGAGGAGAGTTGTCGATGCGAATCATTAAAGGTCTGGAGAACTATCATAAGGGCAGGCCCCTATCGCTGGCTTTAGGAAATTTTGACGGTGTTCACCTCGGACACCAAAAGCTCGTCAAACTCAACATCCGGGATGCTAAGGAGAGGGGGACCATCGCCGCTGCCCTTATTTTTGAGCCCCATCCTTTGCGGGTGCTTTACCCTGAACGTACCCCGCGGATGTTGATATCCACTTCACGCAAAATAGAACTGTTTACCCTTTTGGGCCTGGAGATGGTCATTCAAACCCCGTTCACTTTGGAAATAGCTAGGCTGATTCCGGAATACTTTGCCCGACATGTATTGCATGAAACCCTAGGAGTGGCGTCAGTATCGGTGGGTTTCAATTACACTTTTGGGCACAAAGGGATGGGAACACCCGAAACACTCAAGCATCTTGGGCAGGAGATAGGTTTTGCGGTAAACGTTGTGCCTCCCGTGATGGTGGGGGAACAAGTGGTGTCAAGTACTTTAGTTCGACAGGCTTTGGAGGCAGGGGACATCGATTGGGCTTACAAACTGCTGGGATATTGGCCGATGTTGGAGGGGGAAGTGATAGAAGGCGAGCGCCGGGGAGGGAAGATAGGATTTCCCACCGCTAACTTAAAAATCGACGAGGACTTGATTGTACCTGGAGAAGGGGTCTATGCCGCCAAGGCTCTCGTCAGAGGAGAAGTCCATAATGCCGTGGTTAATATCGGGAAGAAACCGACCTTCCATAACACCTACCCGGTTACTGTGGAAGCTTATATATTGGACTTTCACCGGGTCATCTACGGCGAAACTATAAGGTTATATTTTATGAAACGCATCCGGGGTGAAATGAAGTTTAGCGGGGTCGAACAACTGGTAACTCAGATTCACCAGGACGTAGCCCAGGCCCAAAGAGTGCTAGCGGATACAAGGTTTCGCGCGTTTTAGATTTATCGATTCAAGAATAATCGCGAATGGGTAAGTTTACATCCATTGACAGCTGTGCTACAATGAAACTCGGCAATCGGGTGCCCGTAAATGAGCCACGGATGAACACAGATTTCCACTGATGTACACAGATTATTGTAAAATGGAATTATTCTATGGATGTAGGGTGAGCAATCATTTTTCGTTCTCTAGGGATGACACCGCCAGGCGTCATGAGCATTTGCTCCTCAAACTAGAGAGTGAATCATGCTAGGGTAAGTTTTATTTATCTCCACAACTATTTAGCAGTGTTTGGCTCGCCCAGGAACCACTGACTGGGGTTGGCGATACTCCGGCGCCTACTCCGGCAGTCGGCGATTAATCGAGAAAAGGAGGTGAATAGTCAGTGGCACTCACGCAAGAAAAGAAGCAGCAGATAATCCGGGACTTTCAACTGCACGAAACGGATACCGGTTCTCCCGAAGTGCAGATTGCCATGCTGACGGAACGGATCAATCACTTGACCGAGCACTTGAAGACCCATCCCAAAGATCACCACTCTAGGCGCGGGCTGTTAAAGATGGTAGGTCAGCGCCGGGCTTTGTTGGACTATCTTATGAAGAACGATTTCGACCGCTACAAGGGAATCGTTACTAGACTTGGACTGAGGAGATAAAGAGCGGTTCAGCCGCTCTTTCAATTTATTTTATTCGAAGGAGGGATAAGCTATAGAACACAAGGTTTACCAAACCGAAATAGCAGGGCGGCCTCTACGGGTCGAGATAGGGAAAGTGGCTAAACAAGCCAACGGAGCGGCTTTGCTTTATTATGGCGACACTGTTGTGCTGGTAACAGCGACCGCTTCCAAGGAGCCTAGAGAGGGCATCGACTTCTTCCCTCTAACCTGCGATTATGAGGAAAGACTGTACGCGGTAGGGAGAATACCGGGAGGTTTCATTAAGAGGGAAGGCAGGCCCACTGAAGCTGCTATACTTTCAGCTCGTCTAATGGACAGGCCGATCAGACCTCTTTTCCCTAAGGGTTTCCGTAATGATGTCCACGTAGTAGCGACTGTGATGTCCGTGGATCAGGATAACCCACCCAATGTAACCGCCATAATCGGGGCATCTATTGCTCTTTCCATATCGGATATCCCGTTTGCTGGTCCGATAGGGGCTGTGATTGTTGGGATGGTGGACGGGGAGTTTGTTATTAACCCCACAGTCGAACAATCAGCCAGGAGCCAAATGCACTTGACGGTGGGTGGAACCCGAGATGCCATCGTGATGGTTGAAGCACGAGCTAATGAAGTGCCCGAGGAAACGATGTTGGATGCCATTTTCTTCGCTCACGAAGAAATCAAGCGTATCATCGATTTTCAGGAAAAGATCGTAGCAGAGATAGGTTTGCCCAAACGAGAAGTCGTGGTTCCTGAGATCGATCCGGAGATAGAAGCGGCTGTAAGGGAATACGGGATACCGATACTGGAGGAAGCCATCCGCTGCTCCGACAAGCTGCAAAGGGAGGCCCGCACCGAAGCTGCGGCAGATGAAATTAAGCAGCACTTCGCAGAGATTTACCCGGAGCAAGATAAAGAAGTAGCCAGTATCATCGACAAGATTACCAAAGAGATAGTCAGGCGCATGATTCTGGACGAAGGTATACGGGTGGATGGACGTAGACTCAACGAGATCAGGCCCGTGTCTTGTGAGGTCGGGATTTTGCCGCGGACCCACGGTTCGGGCTTGTTTACCAGGGGCCAGACCCAGGTTCTGTCAGTGACTACTCTCGGTGCGGTTGGAGAAGAGCAGATTCTGGACGGGCTGGGAGTGGAAGAATCTAAACGTTATCTTCATCACTACAATTTTCCGCCTTACAGCGTAGGGGAAACCCGTCCGATTCGGGGACCAGGCCGCAGGGAAATAGGACATGGGGCTTTGGCGGAAAAGGCCCTAGAAGCGGTCTTGCCTTCTCAGGAGGAATTTCCATACACCATACGGGTGGTATCCGAGGTGTTGGAATCCAACGGCTCCACGTCCATGGGTAGCGTGTGCGGCAGCACTTTATCGCTGATGCATGCCGGAGTTCCCATTAAGAGGCCGGTATCCGGTATAGCCATGGGGCTGGTCAAGGAAGGTGACCGGTTTGCCGTATTAAGCGACATTCAGGGTATTGAAGACGCCTTAGGCGACATGGACTTTAAAGTTGCCGGGTCTGCTGAGGGTGTAACTGCTCTGCAGATGGATATCAAGATACCCGGGGTCACCCGTGAGATCCTGCATGCAGCCTTAAAGCAGGCCAAGGAAGGCCGGATGTACATCATGGATATAATGATGAAGGCTATTAGCCAGCCCAATCCGGAGCTTTCACCGTATGCTCCCAGAATGATAAGAATGATGATAGATACGGACAAGATACGCCAGGTGATAGGACCCGGAGGCAAGATTATCAAGAAGATAATAGATGAAACGGGGGCTCGTATTGACATCGAAGATGACGGTAGCTTATTCATAGTCGCGTCGGACCAGGAGTCGGCGGAGAAGGCTAAGTATTACGTCGAGTGTTTAACTAAGGATGTAGAAGTCGGTAAAACCTACGTAGGCAAGGTGGTGCGGATAGCCGATTTCGGGGCTTTTGTAGAGATAATTCCCGGGGTGCTGGGTTTGCCCGGCAAAGAAGGATTGGTGCACATTTCTAAGTTAGCCGAGAATCGGGTGGCCAAAGTCCGAGACGTGGTCGATATCGGCGATGAAATCCTGGTCAAGGTTACCGAAATCGACTCCCAAGGACGAATAAACCTATCGCGCAGAGAGGCTTTACAGCAGGCCCAGCGGGCCGGTTCAACGACCGGACACAAAAAGAACACAAGATCAGCCAAGTAAACCGAGTTTCTCGGTTTATTTGTTTTTTGCGGGATTTGAACCAATCGAATACATACGCTCACTGCCGAATAGAAATTTAAGAAGAAAGGTGGTGAGCTTTGTTTTTGTTCCCAGGCACGATGACAATAATCATAAGACGTCAGACCTTATTCGCGATCTGCTTTGTGATCAGCTTGACTCTTTACACCGTGTGGATCGAACAGGTCGAGCGTGATCTTTATGGAGTTAAGCCTGGGGTCACGGTCGAGGGGATAGACTTGTCTTACTACCTTCCCAAGGAAGTAGAAGTAATTCTTCAAGAATTGGCTCTGAAGCATAGACAAATGCCGGTTAATCCCATTTTTGACAAACAAACCGGCGAGTTACTACCCGAGAGAAACGGGTATGAAGTCGACATAGATATCTCGCTCAAGTCGATTTTTGCGGCTGGCCCTGGGCAACGAGTACCGTTAGCATTCAAGGTTATCAGGCCCAAATACACGACCAAGGACCTAGAAGGGGTTGATTACCAACTGGGATACTTCCATACCTGGCTGTACGGATCCAGCGGGCGCTGGCAGAACATAAAGCTAGCCTGCAAGGGCTGCGACAACACCATCATCTGGCCTGGGGGAGTATTCTCATTCAATGAAGTAGTAGGGCCTCGAACACCCGAGAGGGGATACGAAATAGCCCCGATTATAGGAGGTGTGGACACCGGGGGAGGGGTGTGTCAGGTAGCGACTACCGTGTATAATGCAGCCTTGAAAGCAGGCCTTCCCATCGTGGAGAGACATCCGCACAGCCGGCCTGTACCTTATGTAGCCCCAGGGAAGGATGCTACCGTATCGTACAATTATGCCGACCTGAAATTCAAAAACGACCGGCCTTATCCGGTAATCGTGAAAGCAGGGGTAGGCGGGGGAAAGGTCTATGCTTATATTCTGGGGAAAAGGGGGTGAGGCTTCTTGCGGGTGTATTTTTTGCCTCGCAGAGCCTTGAGGATCGCGGCAGTAATAGCGGTCGTGGTATTGTTTATGGCTATATTGGCTTATTTTTGGGAGAGTTCGTTAAACGCTTATAAATTGGAGGAACCAATATACCAGGGCCAGACCGGGCAAAAAGTCATTGCTTTGACCTTTAACGTTGACTGGGGCGAGGAGTATGTCCCTGATTTGCTAAAGATACTCGAGCAGAACGGAGTTAAAGCCACTTTCTTCTTAACCGGGCGGTGGGCTGAAGAATTTCCCGAACTGGTTAAGAACATGAAGAAGCACGGGCACTGTTTGGGAAACCACGGGTACAAACACCTTCATCTCAACAACCTTTCGCCGGAACAGGTAAAGGAGGAAATTACCCGGGCGGAAAAGGTAATCCAGACCATAACGGGAGAGCGTCCCTATTTGTTTGCCCCGCCTTACGGCGAATTCAATACCTCTGTTCAGAAAGTAGCCGCTGAATTAGGATATAAGATTGTAATGTGGAGCCTGGACACCGTCGATTGGCAGCGTCCCGAAGCCAGCACCATTGTCAACCGGGTTGTCCCTCGCATTCATAATGATGCGATAATCTTAATGCACCCTACCCAGCCTACGGTTGAGGCTCTGCCCAGCATTCTCAAACAGTTAAAAGAAGAGGGATATCGGTTTGCTACAGTTTCCGAAATCGTCGGAAACACGGCTACAGAAAAGGGGACTGAACCGTAAGATGACTTGTCACGGCAGGAAGAGTGTGATAGGATTTCTGGTGCTGGCATTAACGTTTGCGCTTCTGTTTATTTTGAGTCCAGGTAAAGCTGAAGCTGCGCCTTATGTGACATCTCAGGCTTACTGCTTAGTAGACTTGACTACTGGTCAAGTCTTGGGTGGTAAAAACGTGATGCAGCCGCGACCGGTTGCCAGCACCACCAAAGTGATGACTGCCATCCTTGCTTTGGAATATGCGGGGCTCAAGGAGGTGGCAGTGGTAAGTCCTAAGGCCGCCCGAACCGAAAGCGGTATGGGACTTAGGCCGCAGGACAAGATGACCATAGAGGATCTCTTGAAAGCGGCGCTCTTAGAATCGGCCAACGATGCCAGTGTGGTCCTAGCCGAGCATGTGGCAGGCAGTGAGGATATGTTCGCATACCTCATGAACAAGAAGGCGTGGGCCATAGGAGCTTATCATACCCATTTCGAAAACGCCTCTGGTTTGCCCGATAAGGAGCACCTCAGCACTTGCTATGACCTGGCGGTTATTACTAGGTATGCTTTACGTAACCAGGTTTTTGAGAAGCTAGTCGCCACCCGGCAGGCTGTTATCAAACAACCCGGTTACCCCGGGGGGAGAAAGATTTACAACACCAACAAGCTCTTAGGCTCGTACGAAGGGGCCTTCGGTGTTAAGACAGGCACCACAGATGCCGCAGGCAAATGCCTCATCGGTGCGGCCCAAAGGGGGAACCGTAAACTGGTGGCGGTGGTTCTACGTTCCTGGGACCGGTACGCTGACTGCCAGCGTTTGCTCGATTGGGGATTTACGTCGTTTACTCGAGAAAAAGTTGTAGATAAGTCCAACATGTTCAAGGTTTTACGCGTGAACAAAGGGACCCGGATAGAGGTAACCGTGTATCCGGACAGGGATGTCTATTTATGGTTGTCGCAGGACAAAATGGGATTGGAAAAGGTCGTAGATGTTGATTACCAGCCCACCGCACCCCTGAAGACAGGGCAAAAAATCGGAGAGCTAGAGATACGCTACCTGGGGACTACAGTTGAGAGGGTTAAATTAGTGACAGGTTGCACAGTGGGAAGAGAACCCGAGGGATTAATGCGATTGTTTTATCGGTTGTACTTACGATTGATGGAAACTTAAAGGGAAATTCGGAGACTATCGAAAACGGAGTAAGGGTGGAGGTTGAAGTTGTGGTCGATTATTGGGTTCTGGATAACGGGGCAAGACTAGTCAGCGAAGAGATTCCTCATTTACGTTCAGTAGCTATGGGGATTTACGTAGGGGTAGGATCGCGAGACGAAGCAGATGAGATGAACGGAACTACCCATTTTATCGAACACCTGCTTTTTAAAGGCACAGCTACTCGAACGGCAAAGGATATTGCCGAAGCTTTCGAGAGCATTGGCGGGCAGTTAAACGCGTACACATCGAAGGAATACACGTGCTTCTATGCTCGGACTTTGGACGAAAACTTCGAGGAAGCCTTAGATATTCTTTTCGATATGGTTTTTAATTCCGTCTTTATGGATAAAGACCTGCTTACGGAGAAAGGGGTCATAGTAGAAGAGATCGGCATGTACGAAGACTCCCCAGATGAGCTTATTCACGATGTGTTTTCCCAGCTGTTGTGGCGTAATCACGCGTTAGGCCGTCCTATTCTAGGAACCAAGGAAACTGTCATGGCCTTGAAAAGGGAGAGTGTTATCGAGTACTACCGGCAATATTATGTTCCTTCGAATATGGTTATCGCTATTGCAGGAAATATAAACAACAGCATGGTTCGGGATAAGGTTAGCGAGTGGTTACACAGGGTACAGAACCACCCTGTGTCTCGGGCCAAACTCCCTCCCGATATTCCGCCAAAGAACGAATTGAGGCTGATTACGAAGGACACAGAACAGGTTCAGCTGTGTATAGGGACGCCCAGTATTTCTTATTCCCACGATGAGCGGCATGTTCAAAACATCATGAACAGCATCTTAGGAGGAGGGATCGGGTCGAGGCTTTTTCAAACCATCCGTGAAGAGAAGGGACTGGCCTATT
>Ga0116192_1002195_pt1 | contig 13123 bp, 10 predicted proteins | sample AD_UKC113_MetaG_FD_89876 | JGI IMG/M metagenome (GOLD analysis project Ga0116192, IMG submission 89876) | Active sludge microbial communities of municipal wastewater-treating anaerobic digesters from Hong Kong - AD_UKC113_MetaG | ecosystem: Engineered > Bioreactor > Anaerobic > Digestate... | reverse complement strand
GATAATGTTTTAAATGGCATGTATCATAATTTTGAAGGTAAAATACTTGACAAAAAATATTTTGATATCGAACTTGGAAGCAATGGTTCTAAAAAAACTACATTTGCTGATAATAAATATTTTATGATTATTGAACTAGATACGGAAGAAACAGAAGAAATCAAAGAGTTACTTATTGTGAGAATGTTCACAAACAGTATCCAAAAGTTTCGTAAAGAGTTAGGATTAAAACAATGGAACAAAATCGAAATTTACTTCACAAGTGAAGAAAAGTTTACCAATACTATTTTAAAATATATAAATAGTATTACCAAAAAAATTGAAAATCCTGTTATCCATGGAAATATTCCTAATGAGTTTGAAAGTGATGCTAAAATGATTAATAAAAATATTGAAGGTTATATTACGACTATTTGGATTAAAATTTTTTAATTTATCAAAAAAAAATGAAATTACTAATTTCTATAAAACATTATTAATATATTCAATATTATTACAAACTTTATTATGAAATCTAATTATACATTTAATACATATTCTGTACTTAAGGAAATCGATCAATTAAAAACTAAAATTAAAACTAATAAACCAATGAATAAAAATATTAAAAATAACAATAAAAAAACAATTAGCAAAAATAATAACAATAAAAATAACAATAAAAATAACAATAAAAATAATAAGAATAAGAGTAATTGGAAAGAAATTTGCGAAAAAGCTGAAACTATTATTGCTACCTCTACGGAATCTTTAAATGCAGAAACACTACTTGAACTTTGTATTCAAACTCTTATGTTAATTACTTTGGAATTACCTAAAAGAATTCTTAATGAAGACAAAGAAGGTTTCGAAAAAATTGATAAGAATTTGACAAAATACTACGAAACTATCCAAAGCTCAATAAATACAATAAGATTAAACAAAGGACAACTTGATGTATTGTATAATAATATTTTAATGTATCTTAATACTTACATGACAATGAATGTTAAAATCGAAAATTCATGTGTTGATAATGATGATCAAGTAGATAATAACGACCATAAAATATGTAATCCGAATTACTTTTCAAACTATAAATTTAATTTTCATAGATTATTAAAATTATTAGACCAAAGATTCTACAAAAATAAACTAGGAAATTACATTAAACATTCTATCGAATTATCAAATGAAGAAAGAACAACTACGCGATTGTTTTGTATTAATTGCGATTCACGTTATGATGAAGTATATCTTAAAATGCCTTCATTCGAAATTAGCAAGCAAACTATTGCACAAGCTATTGCACAAAATAATGACGCCTAATTAAAAATTAAAATTTTTTATAATATCGTGCTATTTTAGCTTTTCACCTACGCTAAACTATATGTTATTAGATTAGTAAAAAGCATATACACACAAACCAAACAAACTATATATTAACCATTATGATAACTATGAATGTTAATCATTTCAAGATATTTTAAAGTTGGTTTACGATTAAATAATGATGATGATTTTTCTATCAGTTTTTTACTAAACTACGAAACATTAACTATTATGATGATATTAACTATTATGATGATATTAATTATTATGATGATATTAATTATTATGATGATATTAATATCATTGCTAACTAGGTGACATTATCACTCCTTAATTTTGATTTATCTGAAATATAAGTTTATGGATAATACAATATTAATTATTAACTTTGGTACAAAACATTTGAACAAAATTACTGATATTCTAACTTGTATAGATAGACACATTCTAATAAAAATCGTTGAATGGGATGAATTTAACTTGGACAATTTTGTGCAAGGGTCAATTATAGGAATAATATTATCGGGTAGTCCATATCATTTATACGAATCTGGATGTCCAACAATTAATCCTTTAATTTTAAAACAAAAAATACCTGTGCTGGGTATTTGTTATGGTATGCAATTCATTGCAAACATGTATGGTGGCATAGTTCATAAAATGGATAAAGAAGAGTTTGGCATTTACCAAGTTGACTTGTTACATAATTCAAAAATTTTCGATAATTTAACGTCACCATTAACAGTTTGTATGCAACATTATGATCAAGTATTAGATATTCCAAATGATATAAAAATCCTTGGACATACAAAGTCTTGTATTGCAGCTATTGAAAATGTTGATGAATCTACACATACATTTATTTATGGCGTTCAATTTCATCCAGAAATTGATAATACAGGTTCTGGCAAAATTATATTATCAAATTTTATGAAAATATGTAAACAATGTTTGGATTCAAAACATAAGCTATAATTACTAAAAATGATAAAAGTATTTATAATAGTAACTAGTTTATCTATTAAATATCTATAATGTTTAGGACATGAAACTAGGAGATATAACTTACATTGTTTCGCAATATAATTGTTTCATTTGTAGAATATGTGCAAATAAAGGCAATTTAATTAATACTGATTATTCTGAGCGTTTAGTCAAACCTTGCTCATGCACAGGTATTAATTTGTATTGTCATATAAAATGTCTCAAACATTACATTGAAACAAGTACATGTGCTAATGCTTACGAACATTGTTTGGTTTGTAATGATTCATATAAAATCCAAAATACACGATTTGATTTTTTAAAAAGTAACAAACTTTTCAAGTTAACATTTACGTTTGAATTAGTAAAATGGATACTTATAATATTAGGGACATTGTTCGCAACTGTTATTTTAATATTGCTTTTTAATAAGTATGTCTATGATTTTATAGAACAAATACCTGTATACAATTTAACTTTTACTGCTTCAGTTTTAATACTTACTATGATAATATTCTTAATTATTGGTAATCTAATTGCTGGAATACGAGCAATTAAGCTTTGGAGAAGATATAATATGTATGATAAATACAATGAATATACAAAACATAATTATGATTCATATCTCAAGTTATTAAAATTAAAATTTTGTAAAAATAATTGTTTTAAAATTATATTTGTATCGTTTTTTGTAGTTTTTATTTGGATATCATTTATGATAAGTATGTTTGTAATTCATCTCAATGATAAAAAAAATCAAATAAAAAATAAATACTATAATTTGACAAATATCATAATTTAGAAGCTATTATGAAGACAGATTAATAATGCATCACTAATTAAGTTTATCAGTATTCATAATATAACATAATTTACTATTTTTCAATGTCTGCAAGTTTACCGATAAGCCTACCAAAAACTCAATCATTTTTTTATATGCCTATAATAACGTATTCTTATTATCAAGCATGTAAATACGACATACCTGTAATCTTATTAGATTCATTACAAACGTTGAAGAATTTAACTAATATTACAGAAGAAATATTAATTGCAATGTGTAACAGTGTTACTAAATATTTGTTATGTGATAATAATAATTTGTTAATGTTAAAAAAATATTATGATCTTGATTCACGTATCGATGTTAATAATCCATGTGTTGGACATATTAATGGTAATTATCAAGAAAAAATATTAGAAGATGCAACATTTATTATTGATAATGAATGTTATAAAAAAAATATGATATCACAATACTATGATAAACAAAATATTAACGTCAAAGAAGCATTAGATTTTTACATTATTTCTACTTATCACCCAGACTTTTTATTAACTGAGAAATAATAAACTGTGAAAACATATTAACACATTTTCTACGATGCGACATTTCATGTTTTTCACTTCCCATTTCAGCATAAGTCTTACTGTAACCATTTGGAACAAATATATTATCCCAATCAAAACTTGTTTCACCTCTTGGCTCAACAATAGTACCTTCTACTGATGCTTTAAACAAATGAATTAGTTTACCTGGACCTTCAGAATACGCAAGACAACATACAGCTCTAGCACTCTTATCTGTATGTGCTGCTAATAAATCATATAGTCCTTGACTTTTAATACTTTTACTGAAATGTTTAATATATGGACCTGGCATTCCATTAAGAGCGTTAAATTCTAAACTGGTATCCTCAACTAGCACAGGACCACAAATTTTATGAGCCGCAATAGCACACTTGTACTTTACGATTTCATCAATAGTATCTTGTATTTCAATTAAATCGTGGTTTTCTCTTACAATATTAATATATGGACTCATTTCTTTTACTTCATTATATTTAGATTCATTGCCAGTAATAAAAGTAATAGGTATTTTATCTTGCATTGCTTATATTTGATTTAAATTATATTGATAAATTGGATTATACGCACATACATTTAATAAATCATTTTTATATGACTTATCATTATATGAATACCAACAATTATCCCAATATATCAAGTTTGCCTCCAATACTTAACTATTCACCACAACAACAACCACAACAACAACAACAATCATTTAGTCCTACAAATATGCCTCTCACATCAATCTATAATGCACAATATTATATTCCATTATGTATTCCATATTATCTTTATAATTATTACATAAGTGCATTTAGTAATAATAATAATATAAATTTTGACCTTATTTATCCACCTTACATACCATGTTTATAATATAACAAAATTAATGTCTCTAACTTTTTTTATTATATATTTTAACTTTTATTGTTAACTTATCATCTTTCTTTTATTGTTAACTTATAAAATTCTTTTGTTATTTCAACTAAGTTTTCAAGCTTCATTATTTGTTATAATTACAAGTACAGTCCGTCCAGTAGAAAATGACCCTTTTTATAATTATTAATAATCAATAATATCTACGTTCCCGTTCAATTGTCCTTGTAAATACGGCAAAATAAGGGTCATTTTTTATTGGACGGCCTGTATAAATCTAAGATATTGAATATTAAAATTATGTCATAATTTATTTATCCTACTTTTTTGTTAAATAATGATACTTAAATGATCTATTTGTATTAGACAAATATTACAATTTATTAAATCTTTTAGTCCAAAAATATCCTTTTATAACTTCGTAATTACTTCATTTTATTTGGTTATTATTCAAAATTAATTTTATTATCATTAAAAAAAATACTATAATTAATGTTTTTTTACTTAAAAAATAACCAGTTATTATAAAAATGTTTTGTTTTTCATATCCTCTTTTTGTATTATTTAATTTTATAGTTATATTATTTATTAGTATTCATATCAACTTTTTATTTTTAATATTTTTTTATTAACTGGTCATTTTTTTTTGTAAGGTGAATAATTTTTAATTTTTTATAAAAAGTTATATGTAAACGAATATAAAAATTCTAAAAAGCTCAAAAAGTGAATATGTAAATTAATTATGTAAAAATATCAAGTGGTTATTTTTTTTTCTAACCACTGAATAAAATATTATTCAAACATAAAAAGAGATATGCACAAACATTTTTTAAATACAATGAAATAGTTATTTTTTCAAAAAAGATATATACGAATTATTTAATTAATTTTTAGAACTGGTTATTTTTTATATTTATTTAATTTTTGAGAAATTAGAATTTTTGCCCTATAAAATTTTAAGGGACCATAAAAAAACCAGAAAAATTGGAGTTTTTTTATTTTAATTAAACGTAAAAAAAATATAAAAAAGAAACATGATGACACAAAAATTTTCATTATTGCAATAAAAAAGAAGAAAAAATAAGTAAAAAATATTGGACTTTTAAATATTGAAAATTTTACACACAAAAATTGTGTGTAAAAATGGAAATTTTTTTGATATTTTTTTTTAAAATCTTAAAAAATTTTTAAAATCTTGAAAATTTAAAACAATGTTAAAAATGGAATTTTTTTAGATATTTTTTTAAATCTTGATTTTTTTTAAATTACATAAAACATAAATAATGACAACATAAATTTTTATTGTAGACTAAAATATGCATAAATAACACATATGATGTTAAATAGTATGAATACAAATATATTCAATATTAGTATATACGTAGATGAGTACAAACACCAAAAATGATGATAATAATGTAAATAGATATTTTTGTTCTTTATGCAACTATGCTGCAATAAATAATAGTAACTTGCACGTTCATTTTAGAAGTAAAAAACATATGAAAAGAGAGAAGGCAAAAAAAAGTAATAATTTATTTTTACAACTTTCGCAAGTTACCAAAGATATTCGTAATGAATTAGAGATATGTAAAGAATCTTGTTTTGTAGACAATATGTTAAACCAAAACATAGAACAATTAAAGAAAGAATTAAATGACAGTAGAGAATTTCAATGTGAATTCATAACAAAAACATCAAATGATATTAATTATATATGTACTGAATGTAGTCAAACGTTTGAGCATAAGAATTCTTACAAAACACACACATATAAATGTCAACAAATATCAAATAAGTACGAATCATTAGTAGACGCTAATATTGAGTTGATTTGCCAAATAAAATTACTATTAAATGTTCGAAAAAATAGTAGAACAAATGAACAGTCTGATACTCACGAGTCACAGAGTACAAAAACTGTTGAAAATTATAATCATATGTCAAATGTAATAAATGAATTAAAAAAATCTAATGAAAAATTAAAATTTAAAAATGATACCTTTAAAAAACAATATAAAGATTTAGAAAATCAAATTATTCTACTCAAAGACAAATGTAATGTCCAATATGAACAAATTATTTTTTTAGAGAAACAAATTAATACATTAGAAAACAAAAAAAATACACTTGAAAATCAACAAATAATACATGAAACAAATATTTCTCATTTACATTCAAAATATAATTATTTGAAAGAAAAATATAATAAAATTAAAATAAAACGCGAAATAGATCTTGAAAATAAAATAGACGAATTAAAAACTAAAGTAGAAAATTCGAGCATCAATAGGAATTTTAATGGTAATTTTAATGGTAATTTTAATAATAATAATGTAACAATAGTTCTAAATAACAACCCACCTTTTGAATATATTAACCCATTTATTAATAAATCTACTAAAATGCCTTACAATTATGAAAAACCTGAAGAGATGCGTGTCTTAATGGATAATCAAAATCAAAATACAGAAATTAAAGCAAAATTATGTAATGGAATAGCTTTTTATACTTCTCATAATAATAGAGAATTTTATGATTTAATAGCTACATGTATAACAGTTGCATATCAAAAAGAAGATCCAAAAGCAAGATCAATTGTAAATACTGATACGACTAGAAATTCATTTCATGTGAGGATGACAGATGAAACAGGGAAAATAAATTATTGGCATTATGATAAGATGGGAGAAAAATTAGGATTATTACTTTTTAAACCAACAAGAGAATATATTATTGAAGCAGTTAGAGCTTATGTTTATTATTGTTCACAAAAATTTTTATCAAACAAAGAAGAGTTTACGTATCCATATTCTGTAGAAGATCATAAAATTTATCGTGATTTTGTAAATGGAAACTCAGAATTATTTAGTGATGATCCAGTAACCTACAAAAAATATAGAAAACTATTTGCAACTTTAGATGATATTCAAGGCATCGTTAGAGAAACTAATTTTAATAGTGAAATTTTATCTAAAATATCAACGAAATTCTTTTTAGACAAAAAACAACACAAACTTATAAATGGTAAAAATACTATATCATCTGCTTATCCTACTTATTCTACTTTTGATTAAAAAAAATATGAATACAATTTATATGTATTAATTGATTATTTTTGTGTTTTAGTTTAATAACTATTTATATATTTTAGTCAAATGATATTACCATACTCGATTTTCCTTTACTATTGCTTCTTGATATTTCTACACTACTACTATTAATTGACGTTTTTAATTTTTTATGCTCATTTTTTGTTTTATTTTTTTTTATTCCATTCTTTCGATCTTCTTCCTTTTTCTTTTTTGTTAATCTATTATCATGTTCCATTGCAGCTTTAATACTGTCTAGATTTTTAATCATGTAATTTAAAATATTATTCTCAAATAACCATCTAAAGAAATGAAGTTGACCCAAAGTAGTGTTAACCTTGTATACATTATTATTTTTAGTACACAAATAACAAAACTTTTGTTTCCTTTCTAACTGTTTTTGTTTTTGATTTCGTTTAAATGGATCAAAATATCGCTTCCTATAACTTTTTAATGCTGCTTTGTAACCTACAAAAATTACAAAGCTTTCTCCATTTTCTCTTGTACATTTAGTAGTTTTATATTTATCACAATATTTAGTTATAAACCATTCAAGTAATCGAAGAGAAATATTTGAACTACCATTAAGTATTTCAACCATATGCTTAAATTTTCTTTCTTCTAATGTTTTAAAAAAACTATTTACACGATTGTAGTAAAGAATCTCTTGTGGTGTAAATTTAATATGTTTTGCTCCAAGCACTTGATCTTCAGATCCTTCCTCTTGTTCTAATTCTAATTCTTGTTCTTGTTCTAGTTCTTGTTCTTGTTCTAATACTTGTTCTTGTTCTTGTTCTTGTTCTTGACCTAATCCTAGTTCTTGTACTTGTCCTAATCCTTGCGTTTGTTTTTGTCCTTCTCCTTCACCATGTTCTGGTTCTAGTTTTTGTTCTAGTTCTTGTTTTTGTTCATATTCTATTTTTGATATACTCATTACGTTAGTACTTTTATGTGATGTTGTATTAGCATTATTATCTTTGATTAGTGATGTTAAATTTAGCCCAATGTTTTTCCCATCTTCTTTTAAAGTTTTAGTAGTGTATTGTCTTCCTTTAACTTTTTCTTTGTTATCTATTTTACCTTTATTATGTTTGTGTTGATTTGTGTTGTGAACAGTATGAATATTAGTATGTGTTTTAGTTACTATTCGTTTATGATTTGGTTTACTTGTCATTCTGTTCTATATACTATTTATGTGCGTTTATTTTTGTTTAAATGATAATTTAGTGTTATAAAATAATATTTAATAATTTTAGTATTATTAATAATCTTAATGTTTTAATTTAAATTGACATCTTCATGATTATTAATTTCTCCCATGTTTACTTTTTGTGGTATTATGGCTGTTTCAATGTAATTGCCATTACGTTCGCGATTAGAATAATATATTTGTTCTTCAATAGAATCTTTAATGATGAGTCTAACGACAGTGACAGGTTTAGTTTGTCCAGTACGATATGCACGACCAATAGCTTGTTTTTCAAGTTCAATTCTGTATTCGTAAGTTCCATATGCTGGGTCAAGAAATATGATTTGAGTTGCTTTAGTTAAATTAGTACCTGAAGCAGTATTGCCAGAAGATAACATTATTACTTTAATATCATCTTTTTCATTAAAGTCACGAATACACTTATCTCTTCTAAACACAGTACCTTTACAAAAGATATTTGGTATTCCATGTTCACTTAATATACGTCCTACTTTAGTTAATAATTCTGGCCATTGTGAAAATACTATTGTATGTTTATCAGTATTCTTTAACATTAAAACTAAATTAGCTAATTTAGTACCTATTTTGGTTATTAATTCACTTAATGTTTTGCAATCTTCCTCATTATATTCTTTTTCTTTTTTACATGCGACAGTAAAATATTTATCTTTCGTCAATTTAGTTTTACATATTGGGCAACTATTGGTATTTTCAATAGATTTTGTTAAACATTTATAACAAAATACATGTCCACATATAGTTACTCCAATGTCTTCTCTTGTAATTTCAGCCATACAAATTGAACATTCATCTTCAATTTCTTCATCAGTAATTTCATCAATCAAATTATTAATATTACCAGATTTTAAAATAGCTTCTAATTCTGCTTCTCTATCTATATTTTTTGTTTTTTGTGATACTCTTTTTAGTTTATCAACAATACTTACAAAGAAATTATATGTATTTTGTTTACCTGTAAGTATATTTTTCTCAGATGTAATTCTTTTTACAAGTTCTGCTTTTCTATTTTGCAAATTTTCTAATGTTGCGCTAGGCTTAGTTTTATCCTCATATGTTGGATTATCTTCGACTAATTTTGTTAATATGCTATCAATATGTGCGATATCTATATTTTCTAATTCTTCTTTATCGTTAACTTTTAGATTATCTTGTTCAATAATTTCTCCATTTTCATCTAAAACTATTTCAGCATCATCATCATTATTTTTAAGTAATTTAATTAATTCTTTAATAATAACTAAATTATCTTCTGTAAACGGTTTTTGCATTTTACGTTGATAGTTGTAAAGTTTTTTAATTTTATTAATTTTGACTTTTTTAGTAACATAAATTATTAGAGAATCTACTTTATTAATTTGTTTTTGCGTACCATTAACAACATTACTAGCAGTATTAACATCATTGCTATAATGTTTTAACATTAGTGTTTCAATTTCATCTAAAGTTTTACAATTAGAGAGTAACAGTTTAGTTTCCTCAGCTAATTGAGGATGGCAACAGAGTTGTCTAAGATACTCATCATCACAAAAATTATTATGATTTTGAAGATATGCGTCATACATTAATCTTTCTGTAGTAGAGAAATTTAACCATTTAATTTCTTCAGTTAAAGGGGGCAATCGAACAGCTTCTATTGTTTCAACAGCCTTTCTTGTAATTCCTCTAAAACATTCCATCGCAACAAAATCTAATATTTCTGGTATTGTTAAAATATGACAAGGTTTAGGTTCTTCATAATTAGTTAAAAAGTTTATAAATGGTCCGACATTATTAATATCATTAAATGGTGTAGCTGTTACTATCCATCTAAAAGTACTTTGCATCAATCTAAGTAAATTGACAATAGCGGTATAATTACTATTAGTATAAACTTCATGAAATTCGTCGATAATAATACGGTGCCAATGTATTTTTTGAAGGAATACATTGGTATCATTTATTTCTTTTTCACTAATAACTGTATCTGCCATAAGTTTTAAAATTTGTGTCAAAATTATACCTTCCCATAATTTGCTATGAAAGTTTTTTTTTCCATGAATCATGTCACACATTTTTTTGAAATAAACTGTACCTGTAATAAATGTGAATGATAATATTACAAAATCAGCATCTATTAAATTTTGATAAGTTACTTTATCATAATCTGTTTTTACAAGTAATTTAATTATTTTAATTGTTTGTTTACCATTTTCTGTTTGGTTAGTAGTATTTATGGTAGTTGATTTTCTGCTCTTGGTTTTTGGTTCATTAATAATCGTAACATTATAAGATTCTTCTTTAAGTTTGCTAGTTATTTCACGTATCCATTGTCCACATAAGTTGTTTGGACAAATAATTAATGTGCCTTTAGATTGTAATAAGTTAGTTTCTGGTTTTTTTATAGTATCTGTCAAAGTTTTTGGATTTAATAAGGATAACGTAATCATTTCTATTGATTTTCCAAGTCCTACTTCATCAAATAAACCTCCGCCTTTAAAAATAACCCTACTTCTCTCATTAAAATTTCTAATTTTTTGAGAAGTCAATGAAAAGTATTTGTCTCCTAAAGTTATTTCTTTATCATAAGAATAATTAAATACTGGTAGATTATTTTCTCTATTTATCATCCAATTAATATTAGCTTTTTGATATTCGAATAGATTAATAGTAAGCTTGTCAAAGTTTTGTATTCTAATATCATTAGTATAATCATGTGGTATTTTACTTTTTTCGATTACATAATCAACACATTTTTTGATTTTTTTATCCATTGGCACCAAATCGGAAAAATATTGTTCATTCTTACGTTTTTCAGCATCAACATAAAACTGATGCCATTTGCAAGTATTAAAAAGAAATTGTTTGTGTGGTATGTCTAATTTATTATCAACATGATAATTTATTACTTTTAAGTTTATTTCGATCACTGTAAGAATAGCTTCAATATTACTAATAATTTTTTGGTACACAAATAGTTTAAATATTGCGGCTTGGCTTTCTGGTAATATTTTAAAATATTCACTATCAAAATCTAAATCTTTTTTATTATTAAATTTTTGTCGTAAAAATACCATAGCATCTTCATTAATATACAAAGTAAAACTACCATCATCTAAACTATCAATATCTAAAGCATCAACTACTGTTCCAATACCATGGTGACCAGCAAACTTGTCATAAAAAAGTCGGATTGACATGGTTAATATAATTCAATACTTCTTAACCATATATTATATGAAATTTATTATAATTTCATTATAATTTCATTTTTAATATTTAATTAATATAAACTATTGAAGGTCTCATATACATCTGTATTACACCTTTATGTCTCCACAAGTAAAATGTTACAACACAACTAGCATAAGTTGCACCTTTAATTGTTTTATCATATGAATCTGTTTTTATCAGGGAATTTTTACCATCATAAACTTTAGTTTGAAAACTTTTACTATTGAGTAATTTTATTTTTATATTACCATTACAATATGGTTTTATCCCTCTTGGATCATGGATAATAGTTTTAGAATCTGAATATTCAAAATATGCTTTATCTGATTCAAAATGATTACTTGTTGTTGATGCGTCTGTTGTTGTTTTTGTTGTTGATACACTAATTGATTCATCTACATTATCATCTACATTATCATCTACATTATCATCTACAATACTATCTGTATGGTCGACGGTTAGAATTCTGGATTTAAACATTAGGGATTCTTGAGTTTTGAATAAACTATTTTTATTAATCTTAATGTAATGTATGCACATTGCTTCTAGTTTTGATAAAAAATAGTTAATCATGTTAGTTCCATGTTCAGTAGTGCTCATTAATGAAAGCAATATTTCATGACAAATATATTTATTATCACAAATTTGATTACTTGCTATATATAACGGTGGAAATTTAACCGTTAGTTTACAATTATTACTTTTATCATTATTATCATAACTCAAAAGATCAATAATATCATGAGCTTCAGAAGGAACAATAATAATATTTTGTAATATTTCGTTAATGACTTCTATAGATTCTAAATTATGGACTTTTTTCATGATCACTTTATACATTAAAATGATCATAAATAAACAAACTTATTAGACACAGTTTTTATTTTCCATTTTTACCTGTTCTACTAGTAGAAGTCGTAGCTGCTTTCGTAACTTTTTTTGCTGCAGGTTTAACAGGAGGTGGTGGAGGTAATTCTTCTTCTTCTTCTTCCTCTTCTTCTGCTTCCTCTTCTTCTTCTACTTCCTCTTCTACTTCCTCTTCTTCCTCTTCTTCCTCTTCTTCTTT
>Ga0116192_1002194_pt1 | contig 13123 bp, 11 predicted proteins | sample AD_UKC113_MetaG_FD_89876 | JGI IMG/M metagenome (GOLD analysis project Ga0116192, IMG submission 89876) | Active sludge microbial communities of municipal wastewater-treating anaerobic digesters from Hong Kong - AD_UKC113_MetaG | ecosystem: Engineered > Bioreactor > Anaerobic > Digestate... | reverse complement strand
TTATCCGAATGGGAATGCCGCTTTACCTGCCCACAAAGATAATTATGGACATTGGGTTTTTGGGTTGAGTTTTGGAGAAACAAGAACTTTTGATTTTGTTCCTAATGGTGTTAAAGACAACATCAAAAGAGATAGCAGAATAGTTTCTATTAGTATGGAATCTGGAGATGTTGTTCTATTTTCTCCTAAAATTAACCAGACTCATAAACATCGTATTTTGAAAGAACCAAAACAAATGGGTCCAAGAATTAATCTAACTTGTTTTTTGCAATTGGAACCTGGACAAGATGAAAGGAAAATGTATACCCCTCCAGAAATTCTTAAGGATATCCCGACTTTTGAAGAAGCTATGGAATCAGTTAAATTAGATAAAGGCAAAAACGAAGAAAGTTATGATATTACAATCATAACCGATGATGACGGAAAACTTTATCAAATTATTAATGACGTTATTATTCCAATCGATTCTATTGAAGAAGCTATGCATAACCATTTGGCGAATAAATAAAAAAGTAAGAATCCCTTCAATCATGAGGGAACTTGCAAAAATGAATTTTGAATTTGAAAAATTCAAAAATATAAAATCCTTCATGGAAGACGGATTTCAAAGAGTTACCGGATTTCCATATCGTACAAATGAAATCGTAGATATCCAAAAAGAGAAAGCTTACGGATTCTTCTATTCCATTATTGAACTCGAATACGTAAATGAAATTAAAAGAGGAGAGTTTATAGGAAGTTTCAACTATCTCTTGGGAATCTGTCAAGGTTTAATGACAGCTTTTGAAGATTCCGAAACTCATAAATTGTTAACTGTTTTCTATGAACTCGAGGGTAATCTCACTACCAGTTACGCTGAAATGGACCCTAACCCCATAAGGGTTATTCATCATGCAAGAATAACAGGAGATTTAATTAAAGAATCTGGAGATTTCTTTACGACAAATCAAAATGATGTAAAACATCTTATAAGAAGAGATTTGACAAATATCGATTCTTTTGACCATCTGAGCATTCTTCGACCGATCAACTTCGCCTATAATTTTTAAAAAAGCGCTTTAAAGAAAACATTCTTTAAACAAAATGAGAAGGGGAGACAAAAAGAAAGGAGTTGTTATAGTTTCGATAACAATGGGCATAATAGGAATATTTTTGATGAATGTTTTTAAGCGAACCTTAGAGCAGATTCCATTTGTTAAGAAAATTTCTAATTATAAACAGGTTGGAGTTAATTCACTGAAAGATTTTTTCGAATTAGGAGAATTGCATTTGAGATTGGAAACTTTTGAAAATGGAATAATTCCTTTATATGATGGAGTTAAAGTAGTTTGGGATAGTGATGAATCTAAAGAATATATCATTATTCTTTCGAACGATCATATTTCTAAGATCGATATGCTTAATTGTGAAAAAATCGATATTTTTAACCTAGAAGACGTAAAAGATGATGTAATTTGGAAAAGAAAAATAATTTTGACCAATAAGGAAATCGAAGAAAGAGAACAATGGGATGAAAATTCAGAAGAATGGCATACAAACATAAAATTGGAAAAAGCATTAAGTACCTATTATGTTATACCTTTAGAGAATTTTTATTGTAGGATACAGAGCTCAAACGGTAGAATAAGTAACGAATTAAAATATCCTACAGGTGGAAAAGTAAATCCTGAAGAAAAGATAATCAACGCTTGGGTAACCAAATCTAAAAATAAATTCTATTTGCATTTGAAGGAAAATAAAGATTATAAAATTTATAATTACAAAATTGTTCTGTATATGGAAGAAGAAAAAGGAATTATACGAAGTGTTCCTCCATTCGAAGATTATATTAAAGTAAAGTTAGGAAAATTACCTCCTTGCTTGTGTTATATTAGAGGAACGAGAAGTATAGGTGCTCAAGTAGAGGAATTTATAGCGTGGATTAATCAAGAAAAAGCTTTACAAATCGAATTTAAAAAACAAAATTAGAATAATTCTTCTAATTTAAAATAAAAATGGAAAATCGAGTTCTTGAAATAACGAGGAACGTTTTGAGAGAAATAAATTCTCTCTTTCTCAATGATATCTATCTTTCAAGGACTGTTCCTACAAAAAGTTATCCGATAGATGAGAATAAATTGAACCAATGGAAAGCTGCACAATGTAACAAAACAATGTTTGATCATTTACAGCAATTTAAACATTATCATATCTCATGGGAAACTTGGAAAAAAGCATTAGCTTTATCTATAGCGCAATTATTGCAACAAACTGAATATACTAATGGTCATTTCTATTTAGTTTCCAATGGAAAATGTTTAGATTTGAATCAAACTATTTTAGCTAGAGGAATTTGGATAACTTATATTTTTAGGGAAGTTGTAAAAAGATTGGGATACATAGTCAACGATTTAAACGATTATTGGTTTACTGTTAGTAAGTCACAAAACAAATCGGTAGAAGAAATTCTGTTTCTAGAAGATTTTATTCGATACGGCGATAAAATCTCTATAAGAATATTTAACACGCCAGCCTTGAATTATAAGCTTAAAATAAAAATTTTGGCAGTCATGAGTTTAAATTCGGAAATGCTGAAAGAGACAGCTCAAGACACTATGATGGAAATCGCAAAAAATGAGGAATTGGTAAATCTTATTCTAAATAATTTGAGTTTGACTTCATCTTTGATTTATAATCCTCAAGAAACAGAACATATCATTTTCGATCATGCAGGATCCGATGCCGATGATCTTATCGTAAATTACGGTTATATTTATAGCGTATTTAATAGTAAGGAATTAAGAAATCTTCCTCATTGTAAAGTAAATCAAGGAACTCCAATACCTTTAAATTTTCATCCTGATGATTTATTTCTTGGATCGCTAATTAAAGATGCAAATCCTTTATCTAACGAATTGTATCCTCCTCCTCTCTATTTTCTTATATTCGGTGATGGTACTATACCTAAACCCAAATATAAACTAAAACCTGCATCAGGCAATCCAGGATTTTATGTTGTAGATTTCGATATTCCAACTTCTCCGACTATGAAAAGAACAAAATTACCGTCTAGTTTAGGCAATAAATCTATTGAGTTACCTTCATCTAGACAATCGGTAAAGATTGTTCCTAAAAGCTCAACTATTCAACTCCCTAAAACGTTTCCTGTAGAAGAACAATGGAACGAAAAAGACGTTGAAGCTTTTTGTGAAACTTGGTTAGAAGAAGAAGATTACGATGACGAACAAGGAATAAATTCCTTTCTGGGATATGCCTTACAGAAAGGATGGATTGGAGAAAGAACTAAACCAGAAGATATAGGAAAACTATGTAAAACTTTTAAAGAAAAAATGGCTCAAAGACCTCCAAGGATCAAAACTCAAACCAAACAAACAACTAATCCTATACAAATAGTAAAATATAAAACTAGGCAAGAATTAGAGAAAGAAGAAATGGAAAAATTAGTTAAAGAAAGAGAAAGACAATTAAAGGTAAAAGCAGTTTGGGATAAAATTACTTCCGGTGCATATGATTTCCTTTTGAATAAAAATAGATTAAGAGAATGGGAATCCTATCGTACAATGATGGTCAATCTTTTAGATCAAGAGTATGTGAATCCAACTTCAGATTATGAATATAGATGGACAAACTTAATTCCAAAATAACGAGTAGAATAAAAATAAATAGAATTCTATTTATTTCTTATAGTGAAAAAGTTGATCATTGATTTTCCATTTTTCATTTTTAGTAATCTCTTTTCTGAATACAATTTTCTGAGAAAATTAAAATCGGCAAACAAAATAAACTTTAAATAAAATTAAAAAATTAAAACCCGAGACAAAAGAAAATATTTAGAATGGAATCTTCTCAAATCTTGACTGTGATCGTTGTCGTGATTGTTGTATTGGTTGTCATCTGGCTCCTATTTGCATTGGGTCGAGGACATGGTAGCCCTCGAGGAAGCCGTAGAGGAAGTAGCGGAAGCGTTAGATATGTCGATCTCCAAGTCGTCGACAAGTCTAGCGACTCTTCTTCCAGTTCATGCGATGATTCAGACAGGCCGAGACCTCCTCGTGAGGTAAGATGCCGATCTCAGAAAGATTTCGAATTGGAAGTTCAATGGGAAGCTCCGGCACGTTGCGATGTCGCAAAATACATTATCTATCTTAAGCACAAGAATGATTGCGATCAAAGCGGTAGCAGTGACAGTAGTCACACCGTTGGATGCGGTTGCAGCTCTTCGTCGAGCTCTTCGTCTTCCAGCAGTTCCTCGTCGAGCTCCTCATCAAGCTCTTCCACCCGGTCTTCGTCCAGCTCGTCTACCCCATCTTCGTCTTCCAGCTCGAGTTCTTGTTCTCCTTCGAGCAGCTCTTCGTCGTCGTGCTCTTGCTCTCCGGATTGCGGATGTGGACCCGACAATTTTGACGAAGCCATCGAAGTCGCGGGTTCTCGTCACTACCTGAAGATCGTCGACCTCCACGTTCCCGCAGTTTGCGTTGCTGTTACTGCCGTTAGCTCTTGCGGAAAGGAATCCAAGCAGTCTGATTGCTGCACGACTTGCGTTCAGTGCAATTGTCCGATCGAAGCATGCTTGACGGAATCGGATTGCAGAGGAGTTACCTTGAAGTGGGGAAAGGTGAGATGCGCGGATAAGATCCGAGTTTATTACAACGATGACCTTGTGGCTACTCTACCTGGAAGCGCACAAGGAGTCCGCCGTCTTCCTCCATTGAATAACGAATCTCCTCAACAGATTTTTGTCACAACCGTCAGCGAATGTGGAGAAAGCGACAGAGTTGAAGTTACAACAAGTTGCTCTTGCCGTGGAAGTGATTGCGGTCGTTGCAAGCGATGCCGTAAGCCGAGCCGTTCTTGCTCGTGCGGAAGTTCGTCGTCTTCTTCCAACTAAATTCATTAAATAAAAAAGTTTTTAACATCTCCAGATGTTAAAGATTTAAAGCTTTAAATTATTGATTTAAATGGATGATCCCAAAAAGAAACAATGTCCGCATTGTAAAGAATTTTATTCTAAAAATTATCTAAAGACTCACATAGCAAAACAACATGGCATAAGTAAAGAACAACAAAAAGCTAAAACGGAAATTAGATCATATGATGTCCCTATCAATTTCGATCCCATGTCGATATCTTTGGATGAAATAGATAGCCCGGACGTTACATCTAAAATCTTCGCTGAAAAGAAAATTAGAAATCAACCAGAATTTCTCGTTCAAAAGAAGTTAGAAAAGAAATATAATGGTACTCATCGAACTACCCCTGCAGGAGTTATAGATGTAATATCGGATGCTAATGGCGGTGTTCTTATAGAGGCTAAAAATTGGAACGACTGGAAAGCAGGTATAGGACAATTATTTGCTTATGGATATTATTATCCTAAGCATATGAAAATTTTATATTTATTTGGTAAAATTCCAAGTGACGAATTAAAAATAGTAATTATCACAATCTGCACTGAATTAAGAATCAAAGTTGATTGGGAAAAGTAATTTTAGAAAATAGATATAAGAAAATTTTTATCATATAAAAAATTGAACGAAAAATGGAAGTCAAAGATGAAGAACTGCCATCAAAACAAGAAGAAATCGTAGAACCGGAAGCTTTAGAAGATGCAGAAGGGTTTCTTAATAAGTTAACTACAGCAATCGAACAGGGAGACGTTAATAATTTTAAGGATTTGGCTACAGATTTGATGAAAGATATGAAGGGAGAAATTCCCGCAACATATCAAGAGGCATTCGATAAGGTAACAAAAGGCGAAATTGATTTGAAAGGAGTAAAGAAAGAAGCAGAAAAGATTCAAAAAGAACAAGAAGAAGCGGAAGAGGAGGAATTAAGCCCAGAAGATAAGATGAAAGAACTTAAGAAAAAGATGCGCAATAAGAGACAAGAAATGATTTCTAAAAGGAAAACTAAGAATAAGAAAGGAAAAGAGCAATCTGGTCCCCTCACTCCCATTGTTTTTTGTGATGCTCCTGGTTGCAAAAATATTATGGACGTGGTTGAAGCGAAAACTTGTCCAGTTTGCCAATCTTTTAATTATTGTAATGCAGATTGTCAACGATTGCATTGGGACAAACACAAATTTATGTGTGGAAAGAATGCATTAGAAGAAAGTAAAGCCAAAATACCATTGTACCAGGAAGCAAAAGTAGCAGTGAATACAATTTTCGATCATGTAAAGGATGGAGAATACACTACTGTCGTTCATGAACAAGGAGAATCTCCGGCATGTATTTTTTGCACTTTGGCTACAGAAAAGTCTAATGTTTTGAATTGGAAGACCTATTTGAAGAATCCTCTTTTTACGACTTCAGACATTACTGCATTCGGGTCTTTACAAGATAAGATTAGAGCAGCCATGCAAAGATATCCAGATAAGAAAATCTTTGTCATCACTTGTATTTTTTCTCGCCTTCAAGATGGTCAAACTACAGAAGCTATCGTTAGGACGTTCTATGCTGATAGTTATGGTAACACCATGTCAGCCCCCGGGAATCGTATAACCAAGCAAATCGTAAAATACAAACGTAAGTAAATTGATATTTTTAACATAATAATATTATGTTAAAATTTTTTAGGTAAAGGCCAATCAAAATTAAGATAATTAGTATAATCTGTACAGTGAGAATAGTGATTGTAACTAAAATATATTTGCTTTTTATGTTTTATATTAGATATTCCAAATTCGAGGACTTCTATTATATCTTTTTCTTTAGCCCAATATGGAATTCTGATTATATTAAAATTTTTTGATAATGCATATTGCTCTTTTAATACGTCTCTCATTAAAGAGGCACAAAACTCTTCATATGTTAGCCAAGATGGTTTATGAATAAAATGCTGAACTCCATCTAATTCTATTATTAGGTTAAATTTTTCTACATAAATATCGAAAGGTAAATATTTATGTCCATTTTTACCCCTCAAATCTTCAAATTTCTTTTCTGATTCATAACCTATTTCACTATTATCTAACAATTCTTTTACAAATCGAACGAGCTTTGAATCTTTTTCCAATTCTGAACATTTTGGACAGTGTAATCCACGATAATGATGATCTACTCTCATATTAAATTCAGAATGTTGTTTACAAATAATTGTCATTTTATTTCTAGTACCCCTATATGTTTCTTCTTTATATTCATATCTATCTCCATGAATTTTTCTCAATCGTTGTGTTACTAAATTCCACGGAACCATATACGATTCATGTACGCATTTTGGACAATTAGATTTACTTTTATGATGTGCTCTTACCGTTTGTTCAAAAATTCCATGACTTTTACATGATATTTTTATTTTACTATTCATACTATTATAATTAGTCATGTCATATTCATATCTATCTCCGTGAATTTCTCTAAAATTTTTAATCATAACTTCTGCACTGTAAAGTTTTGGACACTCAGGACATCCACTCCCCTTTTTAATATTAGATGCTGTAGCTGACCATTCATGACCGTTTTCACATATCCAAAGAAATTTATTTTTACTGTATTGAAGGATAGTTGATGGATCTTCTTTATTAGATTTGCTCCATTTTTGCATCATTTCATAATTTCCACCTATCGTTCGAGAAAGCAATACTTTGCCTTTTGTTCCGCAACACATGGAACAGCCTTTAGTGTCTATGAATTTACGCAACTCTATTTCTTTTGCATCTGATCCGCATTTTAATTTGCAAGCTAATAATACTTTTTCATTAGACGTCGGTGTAAACTCTTTAGGAGATCTCGAATCTTTCCATATTTCAAGATCAATGAATTCTGGAAAAATTATGGCAAAATTAAAATGCTCACATAAATAACATTTATTTTTATATCTATATTTACCCGATTTTATACATCCACATGTTTTTTGAATTTCTTTGGCTTTGTTTATTCTTTCTCGATTTATCCTTCGTATTGCTTCTCTATTCATTTTTTTTTACAATAAATTTAAAAATTAATTTTCGATTTTGGGCAAATTAGTTAAGCAAGTTGTAAAATATAAGCGTAAGTAAAAAGTTTAATATTAAGTAATATTAAAATATTTTTTCAAATAACTCGACTTCATGGATAGCATCGATAAGTTCTTTTTTGTTTAACTGATTTGATAAAGAAGAACTTATCCGATTAATAAGAAAATCTATTCGAATTAGAACATTTCTTAATATAGCTAATTCCTCAATCTTTTCAATATTTTTAGTTTGGCAGATGTTGTTATAAGTTAAGATTTTAGTTGAACAAATCTCACATTTACTTTGAATTTCATGTTGTTCAATCATTCTCTTAATCATAGTCAATTGGAATTTGGATCTATTATCTTGATTTAGATTCTGTGTTTTGGGTTCCATGATCATGGAAGTTTCAATTTCTTTCAAGGCTTTCTTGATTCGATTAAGCGTATCTAAAGCTCTTTTTCTCATTGGTAGGGTAACTTCTTTTACGGTTAAATCGTTAGCGAATTTAGGTTGCAATTCTTCCGAATATTCATCTTTGTTCTTTATTTTTCCCTTGAATTCCATTTTAATAAAGCTTTGATTTGACTTTTTATATGTTTCCTATCTTTTTTCGATCTTTCAAAATAGAAATCTTTGGCCAGCTCTAAAATTTGGTTTCTGATTTCAGGACTTATTTTTTGATATTCAGTTAAGGATAATCGATTAGTTCTAAGTTGATCTTGATCTAAATTTTCTTTTAATGCCCCTTTAAAATAATGTTCATCGAAATCTTCCATTGATATAATAATGCCTACAATTTTACTTTCTATAACTTTCGGTTTATGTATTTCAAGAATATAAACTAATTCTCGTTTTCCAAAATCCCAATAAGCTGGCATTTTAGCATTAAACATATACTTTGTTCCCTTTACCCATTTGAAACAAATTACATCTCCAAAAACATAATCTATTTCTACATCACATTGAGTTAAGTTGAAAATCCATGTCAATGAAGATTTACAATAAGGAACTCCCCATTCTTCCATCAAATCGGTTCTTGTATAAAACGATTCTCTCAAACGAAATTCATCTACTTCCATTTTACTATTCTGAAATTCGATTATGCTCAAAGTATCCCCATTAATAACATTGATACTATCTGCTATTTTTGTAGTTTTTACAGAAACTTCAACTGCATCATTGAATTTAGATTTCTCGATCTTTTGAAATCTAAATTCCAAAGCTTTAGGTAATAATCTTGTTTGCCACCACAAGTGCCAAGATGTCTTACCATCACTTCCTTTACAATTTTCCCCCTCTTTTGATTTATGGGAGAAATGATGTTCTCTAACATTTCCTCTTTTTGCAACTAAAATATGACCATCGGAACATAAAACTTTTCCGGCATGGATGGTTTCATCATATTCATCGATGTGTAATCTATTGCCATTAAAATATCCCACCTGCAACATTTTTACTTTTTCAAAAAGTAAAAATTTGTTTCTCTGCTTTTTTATTTGAAAACTGCAACAATATTCAATAATCCTTGGACTGCATCGTTTAAAGGATAGTAATCTGTAGTTCTTGTTTTATTGATAGCCGCTAAAGCTGAAGCGTAACATGAATTAGAATCCTTCAAAGTTTGATCGTCAAAAACTAAAATCGAAGGAAAAAATCCATCTTGACCAAGAACAGAGTTGAAAAATTGAGATAAAAGACTATAGTTTACTCCAATTGATTGCAATTTTTGTAAAACAAGAATCAATTGAATTTTAGTCAATGCTGATGTAGGATCAGCAATATGCTGTCCCATAACTTTTTGATGAAGAGGCGGAGTTGATTTTACATTCACTGCAGAAACTATTTTTCTTTCTGCTTCAGCAAAAAGATTTTCAAATTTTTTGTATTGAGAGGCTCTTTCTGCATAATCTTCAAATTCTCGATGTTGAACTATCGGTAAATCTGTTTTGGATACGGTAATTTTAGGAGAATTGTTAGATTCATTGTCGTTTTTGTTAGAAATAGCTGAAACTTTAGGTTTCAAAGAGTTTTTACTTTCTTGTCTCCCAACATGAACTGCAATAGGAACAGAACCTGCAGGAATGTAACAAGTCCCTTGTTTTAAATCTCCACAAAGGCGATTTGAAGGATTCATTTTATTTCTCTGGAGAAATAAATTTTTCAATTCTTTACATGGTTTTGGCCAAAACGGATTCTTTGTAATCAGAATAAGTTTGAGGCAAATTAATTTGAGAAATATATTCCCTCAATTCGCCTCTAGATTGTTCAAAAGATTGATAAAGGGGAGTAACTTCGCTCTCGTTAAACAATCTTAATTCTTCATCAAAAGGCATTCCAGAAATTAAAGCCATATCTTCGGCAGCTTCGTAGAATTCTTTGTATTCGACATAAGTTTTAGCAAAATCTCCCATCCTATTCAATGCTGCATCAAACATTTGCATTTCCATGATTGCTTCTTCTAGATTACTAAAAGTCTCAGCATAGATCAATGGATATCCAATATTCATGTATGCCTCTCCAACATCTGTAGCTTTTTCGTAAACTTTTCCAATAAAACCAGGAATCACTTCAGGGTAGATTTCTTTTATTTGTTCGTCGAGTCTTTGAACTTCAGCTTTTAATTTCATTCCGTGTTGCGATTGAGGAAAATTCTCCATAAAATATACAGCTCGGTGATCGAGGTTGTTTCTAAAACGAATAAAATTTCTAAGATCGCCTAAAGCAGAAAGTTTGTTTCGATCAAGAGTTTGACTATTTTCTAATTCTTCCATTTCAACTACGGCTGTTCCACATTCTGCACCACATTTCAAGACTTTCTTTCCTGAAATAGGATAATTAAAAACTTTAGCTTGCCAGATTTGAGGAAATTGAGCTTCGACGTATTGAAGAAAATCGTACATAGTAGCGGCTTTTTCCGGAAGACATTGTACAGTATTGTTTATTTCTTTAGTTAAGCAATATCCAACTTTTTCTACATCATCGGTTAAAGAATAATATCTTCTGAGTTCTACATCTAACCATTGATCGACTACTTCTTTAGTTCTCAATCCAAAAAATCCCATGATCGGCCAAACTTCTTCATAAGTAGGATTTTTTGAGGCACGCATGTGATACATACTAAAACCTAAGAGTTTGTAAAGATCGTAATATGGTCTAGGAGAATCGGCTCTGATACCCCATGCTGAAAGTGGAGAATGAAATCCGAAATGATCTGCTCTATTTCCACGCAATTCTGCAGCTCTCGAAGGAGTTTGAATATGAGCTCTTCCAAAATCGATAATGGTCAAAATATGAGAAGATTCAACATAATAAGTCAAATTATCGGCTACGACGAATGGAATTAAAACTTCTTGACCTGCATCTCGCATAATAATGTTCTCATCATGAAGATCGTAATGTGTAAATCCGTTGTATAGTTGAGCTATTTCTAAGGCCAAAGCCAATTGAATCATAGTTGTAACATATTCTGCGGGAGAAATCGTTTTAACCAATTTTGCCAAATCTGGACCATCTATCTTTTCGTAAATCACGTAGTTCACAAATGCTCCACTATTTTGAGGACTACACCAATTTCTAAGCCTTTTGCTCAAAGGATCCAAATCTGGAGGTCCACATCTAAAAGCTCCTAAAATCTGAGCATAGTTTAGACAAAATTTCCTAAGCCAATTCGTTCCAATTACTGTAATGGGATGTCCTTGAGAATCCATTACGGTACCGCCTGCAGCAATAAAATATTCATGAATGAGATTATCATTAGCTGGATCTCGAGGCGCCTTTACAACAAACATATCCTTTAATCCTTTTTGTCCTACCATTAAAGCCACTCCTTCAACTGAAAGACCTCCGATTTGTTTTTGATCAGTCAAAAAATCTTTGACATACTGGCCGGCACTCAATCTATTATCTACGGTTAAACCAACTTTCATGATACATCCAAGCAAATACATAAAAGTAGTATCGTAATAATCATACTTTAATTTTTCTTGAACTTTAAATTGATTAATGTTGTCTGCCAAGATTTGCATATTCTTTTCATGAGAATCTTGTTCGAGTTCAACCCTGCAAGTGTTATCTCCAACTAAAATAGCTGCTTCTCTTAGCATTTGGGCGCGCATTTTTGCTCTATCGTCATTTGGATCAGTTTGGCTGGAATTGGATTGTCCCATTTTTCTTTAATTTTATTTTTAATTTCTCGATTTTTTATTGAACGGGATTTAAATTCAACTTTTCTGGAATTTGATCGACGATTCTTTTTCGAAATTCGTTTGAGAGATCGCCTAAAAAATTCAAATCGGCTTGCCGATAAAGTTCTTGTTTTAGAGGAACAATTGTTGATTTCCAAAATGCCAAAACGCGATTTATAAGGTTAATTAATTCAGTTTTGTAGATCGATCTATGTTGAAGTATAGTTATTCCATTGTTTATTTGAATAGCATCTTTCAGTAATTTGACAAATTCAAAAAGCGAATTAATTCGATCAATGTAATATTCTATCTCAAGATAGTTATCTTTTTGATCGAATGTTCTAACTTTAGGCAATAAAGGATTGTTTAACCACAAATTTATACTATTGAGTTTAATTAAAAGCAATTCGTTTTGCGCTTTAACCAATTGTTCGTTACTTTTTGCTTTTAATTCTTCTAATTCTCGATCGATGTAAGCTTGGTAATCTTTGTCGTTTCTAAATTTTCTAGAAGAATCTTCTAAATTAACAGCAGCTTCAGTCGATCCCATTTTGTATTGTTTGAATTCGAAGATTTTAGAAAAAGTTTCGCAAAGAGTTAAACATTTTTCGTCGCATTCGAGTAAAGGAAATTTAGGATCTTGCTCAGTAAGGATCAAATTTAAATCTTGAGAAGGAAATACTCGTTTAACAACATCGATAAAATGATCAAAATTTAAAATGCCGGCATCGATGTAAGGTTCTTGTTCTTGAGTTGGGTTAAAATAATTGGCTCTTTCAATTGAAAGTTCTTCTAATTGTTTGACATAAGGTTTAGTTGGTCTCCACGGATATAATGTTTTGAAATACAAATTTGTCATAAATTCTTTGAATGGCTTACTTGTAAGATCTTCTCCTATTATATATGCCGTAAATCCTATCAATTTACCCAAATCTTTAATATGTCCGTTGTAATCTAAATTAAGTAAATTGCCAAACCTTACGTCATTGCCTTTTTG
>Ga0116192_1002192_pt1 | contig 13133 bp, 13 predicted proteins | sample AD_UKC113_MetaG_FD_89876 | JGI IMG/M metagenome (GOLD analysis project Ga0116192, IMG submission 89876) | Active sludge microbial communities of municipal wastewater-treating anaerobic digesters from Hong Kong - AD_UKC113_MetaG | ecosystem: Engineered > Bioreactor > Anaerobic > Digestate... | reverse complement strand
GCGACCTTCTGCTTCTGGCCCCCTGACAGCTCATAGGGAACATGGAGCAGGAAATCCTGCATGCCCACAAGCTCACTGGCCTTTTGCACCTTGGGAATCATCTCGCTGCGGGGCATACTCTGGTTTTCCAGGGCGAAGGCAATATCCTCCCCCACGCTTAAGCCCACAAACTGGGCGTCAGAATCCTGTAAAACCGTTCCCACAACCTTGCTCAAAGCAAAAATGCTGGCAGACTTGGTTGCCCTGCCAGCAATTTCACATGTTCCGGTGATAGTGCCATCGAAAGAAAAGGGAACCAGTCCATTGATGCAATTGGCAAGGGTCGATTTCCCGCTTCCACTGGGGCCTAGAATTAATACCTTCTCTCCCCTGTTGATGGCCAGGTTAATATGATGCAAGGTTGGATTCGATTGGGATTTATACTGAAAACTGAAGTCCTTAAACTCAATGATGGGTGTATCCATTGCTAATCCCTTTTAATCTTCCTTCTCTTCAAGCTTCAGGTTGGTCCTGCGTGAATTTCTGTTAGCTAAGACATACAGGATAGGAAGACCGGCAACAATCAAAACGACGATATTGGCGATGCTGGCAGTCCAAGCCTGAGCCATGGTAACCTCCAGCTCACCGCCGTAGAACAGGGTTGTCAGAATGGGGATAACAATGCCCAGCGCAAACAGGTTGCCTAATACACATACGATGGAATAGATAATGGCATGCTTAACCTTGAAAATACCTTCATTAATCTTTGCACCATAGAGAGGCAGCAGACCAACAATGAAGCCTAAAACACCATTACCCACAGACCAGTCAAACCAGAAGCCCCATCCGCCAATTAAGTCTGCAATAATGTTACCGACCGTACAGGCCACAAATGCGGGCAGTGGACCAAACATACCTCCCACAATAACGGGGATAATCATGGCAGTGGTTAATTTTGTGTTGGTGTAGATGGGGATTCCTGCATAATTCATTAATACACCAAAGAGGGCTGCACCGATGGCTACAACAACCACGGTCTTGGTATTCCAGACACCAAGCAAAGTTTTCAGAACCTTTTTCATTTGACTGACCTCCAAACCCTAAAAATTAGTTTAATACAATGATAACCATATAAAAGGCTCAGAGCTTATTTATATGGTTACCACTAATTTCATATTGACATCTTTCAATGGTATAGTCAATATGCTTTATTAGATTTACAGCTTTAAGGGATAATCTTTACAGATCCTCGGGAATCACGTCGTTGCGGATAATATCCTCGTAGGTCTCGCCCTTGACAATAACCTTGGCCTTCCCCTGGTTGACCAGGATGATGGGAGGCCTGGTGTTGCGGTTATAGTTCATGGACATGGAGTAATTATAGGCTCCTGTGGCCAGCACGGCCATAATATCTCCGGCCTCCACCTCGGGAAGCTCCACATCCTTGCCGATTAAATCCCCCGATTCACAGCACTTGCCGGCGACAGTGACCTTTTGGCTTACAGGCGCACTCATCTTATTGGCCATGACAAAGGAGTACTTGGACTGATACAGGGCATAGCGGGGATTGTCGAACATTCCGCCGTCTATGGCCACATAGGTGCGTACATCCTTAATCTCCTTAACCGAACCTACAGTATAAAGCGTAATTCCTGCCGGAGCCACGATGGAACGCCCCGGCTCCATCAGCATGAAGGGCTGCTGTATCCCCTTTTCCTCACAGACCTGCTTCACGGTTTGGGATACGGCCTCAATATAGCGGTCGTACTCCACCGGATCGTCTGCCTTCGTATATTTAATGCCAAAGCCACCGCCCAGATTCAGCTCTGTAATGATGATCCCGTACCGTTCTTTCAAATCGGCAATGAGGCCCAGCATGACCTTGGCCGTTTCGATAAAGGGATCCAAATCAAAAATCTGGGATCCAATATGGCAATGAAGCCCTACCAGCTCCACATGGCTCAGCATTTTGCATTGCTGTGCAAATTCAAAAACCTCTCCGTTCTCAAGGGCAACGCCGAACTTGGAATCAATCTGTCCGGTTTTGACAAAGTCATGGGTATGGGCGTCAATCCCGGGCTTAACCCGCACTGAAATCTGAGCCTTCACACCCTTCTTTTCACACAGGGCATTGAGCATCTTAAGCTCATGGGTATTGTCCACAACGATACGTCCTATACCTGCATCCAACGCGGTTTCCAGCTCGGCCTGAGTCTTGTTGTTTCCGTGGAAGAAAACCTTTTCCATGGGGAAACCGGCTTTCATGGCTGTATAGAGCTCGCCGCCCGAGACCACATCCAGCCCCAGGCCCTCCTGTTGGGCTATTTTACACAGGGCCATGGTGCACAGGGCCTTGCTGGCATAAAGGACCAGGCCCTTGCCCTGATAATACTTATCCATGGCATTTTTATATAGGCGCATGTTCTCACGAATAACGCTCTCATCCATGACATAGAGCGGTGTTCCGAACTCCCTGGCGAGCTCCACACAGTCGCACCCGCCAATAACCAGATGGTCTTTCTCGTTAATTTGAAGTTTAGAATTCTCAATCATTTCATTTTACCCCATTCTCACACTGTGTACATAACCGATATTATTTAAAAATTGTAACATTCACCATGCATTTTTGCAAGTTCTTAAATCAAATCCTTCAAATTTATATCGGTATGCCTATAATAGGGGTTCCACAGTGCATAAGCTCAGAGAATGGGATTCAATTTCTGGGCCAACTCCAACAGACCCTGCTCAAAGTTGACGCCAAAGCGGATATCGGTGCCTGCTTGCTTGGTGCGCGCAATGCTTTTGACCGTGAAATCCACAGCCATGGATACTGCCTCAGAAAGGCTTTGGTCATTAAGAAGTGCAGCCACTAAAACACTTCCGAACACATCGCCGGTGCCATGATAATAGCCCTCAATACGCCGGGCAAAGATAAAATCAAGCTCATCCTTATCCGCATTATAGCAGGCTGCACCCAGTTGGGTGTCATCAAAATAGACGCCTGTAAGGACCACCTGACTGGGCCCCAGTCTTGAAAGGCTGCGTACAAGCTTTTCAATGTACTCCCTGGTATAGGGACCTTCCTTATAAGGCTCATCCAATAGCAAGACAGCTTCAGTGATATTGGGAATAATCACATCGGCCTGGCGGACAAGGGCGCGCATTCCCGTAGGAAAATTGGACGGGAAGTGCTTATAAAGCACACCATTATCGGCCATGACAGGATCCACAATCAAGAAATTGTCCTTCTTTCGAAACCTGCGAAAGACCTCGGTAACAATGTCAATTTGCTCAAAAGAGCCTAAATACCCTGAATAAACAGCATCAAACTCAAGATTCAGCGATTGCCAGTGCTCTGCAACAGGCAGAATATCCTGGGTCAGGTCCCGGAAGGTATAACCCGATATCCCGCCGGTATGGGTAGAAAGCACAGCGGTGGGAATGACGCTGCACTCAATGCCGCCTGCCGAAATGATGGGCAGCGCAACGGTGAGAGAGCATCTTCCAAAGCATGAGATATCGTGAATGGCTGCAACTCGTTTTTGCATAACTTCTGTAATGCCTCCTGGCAGATGTGTTGTCAGAACACAACAGTAACTTAAGCTAAGTACGCCTCAGCATCACCGCTGTATCGCTTATCTATACCAAACAGGTTTAGTCAGAGAATAAAGGTGTGGACAAATATCTTTCGCCTGTATCGGGAAGAACCACTACAATGACCTTGCCAGCGTTCTCAGGACGCTTTGCCAATTGGGTTGCAGCCCAGGCTGCCGCACCCGAGGAAATACCCACCAACAGACCTTCGGTCTTGGCAAGCTCCCTGCCAGTGGCAAAGGCATCCTCGTTCTTAACCTGAATAATCTCATCATAGACGGTGGTATTCAAAACCTTGGGAACAAAGCCTGCTCCAATACCCTGAATCTTATGAGGACCGGGCTTGCCGCCTGACAAAACGGGAGAGGCTTCAGGTTCAACAGCCACAATCTTGATGCCGGGCTTCTTTGACTTCAGATACTCACCGGCACCGGTAATGGTACCCCCGGTTCCGATGCCCGATACCAGAATATCAATGGCGCCATCGGTATCCTCCCAGATTTCAGGACCCGTGGTATTGCGGTGAATTTCGGGGTTAGCCGGGTTTTCAAACTGACCGGGAATGAAGGCATTGGGGATCTCCTTGGCCAGTTCCTGAGCCTTGGCAATGGCCCCCGACATGCCCTTGGAGCCCTCGGTTAAAACCAGCTCAGCGCCATAGGCCTTTAAAAGATTTCTGCGTTCAATGCTCATGGTTTCGGGCATGGTCAGTATAATCCGATAGCCGCGAGCCGCTGCCACTGAAGCAAGACCAATACCGGTATTGCCGCTGGTGGGCTCAATGATTACCGAATCGGCATTGAGCAAGCCCTTCTTCTCAGCATCCTCAATCATGGCCTTGGCAATTCTGTCCTTAACGCTTCCTGCCGGATTATAGTACTCCAGCTTGCCAATGACTCTTGCCTGAAGTCCGTGCTTCTTCTCATAGTTGCTAAGCTCTAACAACGGTGTTTTTCCAATTAAGTCGGTGAGATTCTTGTAAATTCTGGACATGGTGGTATCCCCTCCTGTTAGCGTTCTATTCATATATGTTTTATATGTTTTAATCATACATCCATTATGCGTTCTTGTCAATACAAATCATTTTAATCTTATGTCTTTATTATACATTGATGATGTATTTTCTTAACGCATCTACTTTTCCTATAATTCCTATATGTTTTGTATAATCCTTCTATCCCTGCCATCCCTCCTTTTGTGTAGATTCACAAAAATAGGTAAATTGCCTAAAATCCCTTTGACAGCATTGGGCATATTACATATAATGTATATAAGTTTAGTATGTTTTTGGTCAAGAACTCTAGAAGGAGATGCGGCACGGCTCATACCAAGCTATGCTGCACAGCCAAGTATGATGGATGCATATATTCAGATTTCAGACCTACATAAAACCTATCATACCCATAATGGCTCCCTCAATGTACTTAAGGGGATTAATCTCACTGTTCACAAAGGAGAGATCTTCGGCATCATTGGCTTCAGCGGAGCGGGAAAATCCACCCTGGCCCGTTGCATTAATCGGCTTGAAGTACCTGATTCGGGCAGTATCCGGGTGGCGGTGTGGATATTCTGAGCCTATCCAAAAAGGAACTCCTTTTGGAGCGCAGGAAAATCGGTATGATTTTCCAGACCTTCAACCTGTTTGAGGCGAAAACGGTCTACCGAAACATTGCCTATCCGTTAGAAATCAGCCGGGTACCTCAAAATGAAATTCGGCGGCGGGTTTTGGAAACCGCTGAGCTGGTAGGCCTGATGGATAAGCTGAATGCCTATCCGGGCGGGCTTTCAGGCGGTCAAAAGCAGAGGGTTGGCATTGCCCGGGCCTTGGTCAGCAATCCCGATCTCCTGCTCAGTGATGAGGCCACGTCAGCTCTTGATCCGCAAACCACACTGCAAATTCTTGATCTTCTTAAGCAAATCAATCGGACAACCGGCATTACCATCTTAATGATCACCCATGAATTGGACGCCATACGCTACACCTGTGACAGAATGGCCGTACTGGAAGACGGTCAGATCATTGAAACCGGATCGGTGCGCGACATTTTCAACAATCCCCTCAGTCGGACAGGTTCCATTTTTGCCCGTGTTTATACCGAATTCCAGCGAGCCTCTGAGGAAAATGGCAGCGGCATTTAATTTCAACCGCTAAAGGAGTGATAGGATGAGTCTCTTGGATACCCCCCTTTGGGAAGTGATTAAGGGTTCCTTTGCCCCCGAGATCTGGCAGCGATTAAAGCCAGCCATTGGCGAAACCCTCTACATGGTTACTCTGTCCTCGATCATCATGCTGGTCCTGGGACTTTTCTTAGGCATACTTCTGACGGTGACCAATCCCGACGGCTTAATTCCCATGAAGATCCTCTATACCGGTTCAGGTTGGGTCATTAACTGCCTGCGCTCCCTCCCCCAAATGATTATGATCATTCTGATGATTCCTGTGGCACGGTTGTTTTTCGGCAAGTCCTACGGCGTCAATGCCTGTATCATCGCTATAGCAGCAAGCTGCATTCCCATGTATGCCCGATTGGTGGAAAGCAGCCTGTTGGAGATAGCCAAGGGCAAGGTGGAAGCCGCCAGATCCATTGGCAGCACCAATATACAGATAATCTTTCGCATATTGATTCCCGAAACTGCCCCTTCCCTCATCCGCGGCTTTACTGTAGCGGTAATTGCGGTCATCTCCATGACTGCGCTGGCAGGCATGTTCGGTGCAGGGGGCATCGGCGATATTGCCGTGCGGTTCGGGTATCAGCGCTTCCAGCACGACGTCCTGTTTGCAACGGTGTATATACTTATCATCCTTGTTCAATTGGTTCAATGGATTGGAAACTTTGCTTCCAAGCAAATTTTGAAAAAAAGAAATCTTATCTAAAAGGAGAAATGAATATGAAAAAACGTACCATCCTCCGCTCCATTCTGACTTTGACTCTGATTATTGGGTTATTGACTGGCTGCGGCAGCCAAAGCACACCGTCCGCCTCGTCAGCCACCCCCAATAACGATAATTCCTCAAGCAGTAAGCCCACCATCACCATCAAGGGTATTGTTGACCTGGTTCCCCATTCCGAACTGATTGAGTTCGTCAAACCAAAGCTGGCCGAACAGGGCATTATTGTTGAACTGGTGGCTACAGCGGCCGACAGCACCACCAACGAAAAGCTGGCCAAAGGAGAAATTGATTTTAACTTCTTCCAGCACTATCCCTATCTAAAGGAATGGAACAAGGCCAACGGCTATAATCTTGTCAACGCCGGTGATATCCATGTGGAGCCCATTACCGCATACTCCGACAAATACAAGACCAAGGAAGAGATTCCCGACAACGCTGTGGTGGCCATTCCCAACGACGGCACCAACGAGTACAGGGCTTTGCGCATCCTGGAGCAGAACGGCTTTATCAAGCTCAACGATGAAACAGCCAATTCTCTGAGTGCTTCGGTGGCTGATATTAAGGAATTCCTGCGTCCCATCGAGATTGTGGAGCTGGATTCGGCACAGATCATTCCGACCAAGGCTGATTACGATTTCTTCATCACCAATACCAACAAGGCACTTGAAGCTAAAATCACCTCTTCCAGGCTTTTCAGCGAGAGCGGCGACAGTCCCTATGCCAATATCATCGCCGTACGCGAGGAGGATAAGAACAATCCTGCCATTATTGCGCTGGTGAAGGCCCTGCAGGACGAAGACACCAGAAAATTCATTGAAGAAACCTATAACGGAGCAGTCATTCCCGCTAAACTTCCCAATTAGCCATTGTTCAGGAATGGCACCGCATCCAATCTACAGGTACAAGGGAGGCAGATTATGAGCAATCGATTATGGACCACCTTTCAGCAGTTAACCAGTATTTATAGTCCATCCTATGGTGAACGCCAATTCTGCGATGCCTTGCGCCAGAAGCTGACCCAGCTTAATATTTCGGTCTATGAGGACGATGCAGACCAGATCATTAAGGGCAACAGCGGAAATCTTTACGGATTTCTCCCGGGCACCTTAAGCGGGCCGCCCCTTCTCTTCTCGGCCCATATGGATACAGTGGAGCCTGCCAAAGGGAAGAAGCCCATCCTCCATGAGGACGGCACCATCACCTCGGCTGGCGACACCATCCTGGGCGCTGATGATGCGGCGGGAATCACCATCATTCTGGAAGCCATAGCACGGCTTAAGGAGCAGGGCATTCCCCACCGCACCATAGAGCTGGTTTTTCCCGTTGCCGAAGAGCGGTATGGCGCAGGCTCGGCGGTTATCGATTACAGCCGTATTCGTGCCAGGGATGCCTATGTATTGGATTTGGGCGGAGCCATCGGGGAGGCTGCCAATGCCGCCCCCACCATATTATCCTTTGAAATTCAGATTCACGGTAAGGCTGCCCATGCCGGATTTGCCCCCAGGGAGGGCATTCATGCCATAGAGGCCGCCGCAAAGGCCATTGCCCGTCTGCCCCAGGGTGAACCCGCACCGGGCTTCACCTTTAACATCGGCCGTATTGAAGGCGGCGGAGCCGGCAATATTGTCCCCGCCCTGTGCACGGTCAGGGGCGAGATGCGCAGCCTGGACCATAAGGCCGTGCTGGCCTATTGGGAAACGGTTAAGACCGTTTTTCATCAGGAGGCGGCCAATATCGGCGCAATAGCAGATGCCAAACACAAGATTGAATTAACGGCCTATGAAACACCGCTTCACACCTCGGTGGTGGAACGATTTGAGCGGGCTTGCCAAAAGACGGGTGTGCCCTGCCATATCCACAGCACCTTTGGCGGAAGCGATCAGAATAACTTTGCCCTGCATGGCATCAATGGCTTGGTCATTGCCTGCAGCATGCATGAGGTTCACAGCAATCGCGAGCATAGCCATCTTGACGAGCTGGAGTCAGGCGTGAAGTTGGTTATAGCGCTTATGACCGACTGAAGGGATGATGGACCATGAAAATACCGCTTCAATATCAAAGAACCGAATATGACTGCGGCCCCACCAGCCTGCTTAATGCCATCAGCTTTCTGGTGCACCGGGAGGATTTTCCGCCCGATATTCTGAGGCATTTTATGATGTACACCCTGGACAGCTATAACGAAAAGGGTGAGGCCTATAAGAACGGCACCTCCAAAATGGCCATGTTCTTTCTGGCCAGCTGGCTCAATGAGTATGCCAGAGTGACCAAATACCCGCTGCATGCTGAAACCCTCAGCGGCGAAAAGGTCTTTATTTCAGAGGACAGCCCCATTATAGAGGCCCTTCGCCAGGGCGGCGCAGTCGTCACCCGAGTCTTTCTAGGCTGTGGGCACTATGTGACCCTTACCGGCATCACCGAACAGGGCATCCGGCTCTTTGACCCCTATTACTACGAGGGGCCCTTCACCGAATCGGGGATTGCATTGATTCACGACGCTCCCTTTTCGGCCAATCGCCTGGTTGATTTTGAGCTGTTCAACCGCGAGGAGGATGCTTCCTATGCGCTGGGGCCTGTCAAAAACCGGGAAGCGGTGCTCATCTACAATACCAATACACGGCAAACACCGGAGAATACCATCGAGTACTTTCTGTAAAGCCATATAACCCAAACATGACACCATCCAAGGGGGCGCTTACGCATGAAAACGCTGACAACCGGAAAGATTTCCTTTCAAAACCTAAAACGGAAGCCCTTTCGCACCATCGCGCTGATGGTTGTGGCAGGCATTCTGGCTTTTGTGCTTTTTAGCGGAACCATTCTCACCCTGAGCCTCAAAAACGGGCTTAAAAGTGTTGAAGCACGCTTCGGCGCCGACTTAATCGTGGTGCCCCTGGGCTATGAGGGTGCCCAGGAAGCCATTCTCTTAACCGGGGAGCCCTCCTATTTTTATTTTGACAGGACCGTGGAGGATAAGCTCAGCCAGGTTGAAGGCATTGAGATGTTGACCACCCAGTTTTATTTAACCTCCCTGGGTGCGGACTGCTGCGACCTGCCGGTTCAGATCATTGGCTTTGATCCCTCCTCCGATTTTGTCATCCAGCCCTGGATTTGCCAGAGGCTTTCGGGCGGTGTTGAGGACGGAAAGCTGATTGTGGGCAGCGATATCCATCTGGACAATGACCTTTCGGTCAAGTTCTATGACAAAGTGTTCCCTGTTGCAGCCCAGCTTGATGAGACGGGTACGGGACTGGATCAGTCAGTCTTCGCAACCCAGGCCACCATTAAGGATTTATTCACCCATGCCAAGGAGAAGGGCATGAATTTCTTGTCAGACACCAATCCGGACACCCTCATCTCCTCAGTGCTGATTAAAGCCAAGGACGGTTATACGGTGGAGCAGATTATGACCAACATCCGCCGCAAGGTGGACGGCGTCCAGATTATTAAAACCCAGAGCATGATCGCCAAGCTTTCCCAGAGCCTGGATAAGTTTACGGGTTTTCTGTATTTCTTTGCCGCCATAGCCCTGGTCATGGCCCCCGTGCTTTTGTCAGTGGTTTTCTCAACTTCGGCCAACGAACGGAAAAAAGAATTCGCAACCCTGCGTATTCTTGGTGCCACCCGCAAAAAGCTGGCATCCATCCTCATCCGGGAGTCGCTTTATATCGGCGGTACCGGCGGCACTTTAGGCATCCTCCTGGCCGCTATGTTCGTTTTTCCCTTCAGTCTGTTAATCAGCCAGAGCATCGGCTTGCCCTATATTCAACCCGCTCCCCTTCTGATTCTTGCCATTCTTTTGGGAACGCTGTTGATTTCACTGCTCATCGGGCCGTTGGCCTCGGCCTATGCCGCTGTCAAAATAAGCCGTGTGGACACCTATCTGGCCTTCAGGGAGGGGGAATAGCATGCTTTTGGAAGTCAAAAATCTCAGTAAAGAATATAAGCGCGGCAGCAAGCCCTTTTTTGCGGTTCGCCATGTGAACCTGAAGCTGGATGATGGCGACTTTGCCATCATCATTGGCCGCTCGGGCAGCGGCAAAAGCACGTTGCTGAATCTCATCGGCGGGCTGCTTACACCCACCTCGGGCGAAATTCGCATCAGCGGAAGAAATCTTGCCCTGGTCAACGACAAGGAAGGCTCGTTGTTCCGCAACAGCACCATCGGCTTTGTGCCCCAGGGGCAGAGCATTCTGTCCAGCTTAACCGTCCTTGATAATGTTAGGCTCCCCCATTATCTCTGGAATCGTCAGGGGGATGTGACCGAAAGGGCCCTGTCCCTCCTGGATCAGGTGGGGATTAAGCATCTGGCCAACGCCTATCCCCAGCATTTATCGGGCGGCGAGCTTCGGCGTGTGGCCATTGCCCGCGCTCTTATGAACAACCCAAGGCTTTTACTGGCCGATGAACCCACCAACGATCTGGACAGCCAGACGGCGGGCGAGATTCTGGGCCTGTTGTCCAATATCGCCAGGACCGGTACGACTGTATTGATGGTTACCCATGACACACAGGCCATCAAATTCGGAAACCGTATCTACGAAATGATAGATGGGGATTTGCTTGAAAGCATCCCTGAAAATACATGGAGCAAGGTGGCATCCTCATGAGTCTTTACATACGCTTCGCCCAAAGGTCCGATGCATCATTGGTGCTTGAATTCATCAGAGAGCTTGCCGTGTTTGAGGGCATGGGTCATCTGGTAACGGCCACCGAATCCCATATTGAACATTCCTTGTTCCAGAAATATCAGGCACAGGTTTTAATCGCCGAGTACGAGGGCATACCTGCGGCCTTTGCCCTGTTTTATCCCGTCTATTCCACCTTTTCGGGAGGCCAGAACCTCTTTCTGGAGGATCTCTATGTCCGGGAGGCCTATCGTGGCAAAGGGATCGGCAAGACGTTGATGAAAAAGCTGGCCCAAATCGCCCTTGAGCAAGGGGCCCAACGTCTCGACTGGTATGTGCTTGAAGAGAACAAAAAGGGGGCTGAGTTCTACCAAAGGCTTGGAGCAAAACCCCTCTTGGACCGTCGGACCTATCGCATGGGTTTGGATGATATGAAATCTTTAGTAAATGGAGGAGGGACTCATGTCTAAAGTCAATTTATCTTTCCCCGAGGTACAGATAAGAGAAATCCGTATAAATTCCATTACCGGATACCAGGGGGATGCGCAGGAGCTTGTAGAAGCAAGCTACAGCGGCCTTAAGGATAAGGAGCGCACCTTCAGCCAATGCTTGGGCTGTGCTACCTCCAAGGCTGCCTGTATGACCGTATTAATTCAGGATGCCGCAGTCATCAGCCATGGCCCGGTGGGATGCGCCTCCTGTCTGCATGAATTCGCTTTTACTTATCGGGTGAACTCCCCCTTGCGGGGCGTCGTCAAGCCCACACCCCGCCGCATCTTCTCCACCAATCTCAAGGAGAAAGACACGGTGTACGGAGGTATGACAAAGCTGGCCAATACCATCCGTGAGGTCTATGAACGCACTAGGGCCAATGCCATCTTTGTTCTGACCACCTGCGCCGCAGGGATCATTGGTGACGACGTGGAGAGTGTTTGTGATGAGGCTGAGGAGGAACTGGGCATCCCTGTGGTGGCCATATTCTGTGAGGGCTTCCGCTCCAAGGTCTGGACCACCGGTTTTGATGCCGCCTATCACGGCATTGCCCGCAAGCTCATCCAGCCGCCCCGTCAGCGCCGGGATGACATGATTAATGTGATTAATTTCTGGGGAAGCGATGTGTTCGCCGAATGGTTTGCCGCCTTCGGCGCCAAGCCCAATTACATTACCCCCTATTCCACTGTCAATGGCTTAAAGTATGCCAGCGAAGCGGCGGCCACCGTCCAGGCCTGTTCAACCCTGGGAAGCTACCTGGGTGCTGTACTGGAACAGGAATTCGGGGTTCCCGAGATACCCGCTGCGCCTCCCTATGGCATTGCCCAGACCGATCGCTGGTTCCGGGCCCTTGGAAAGGTGCTGGGCAAGGAGGAAATCGCCGAAAACCTCATCGCCGAGAAAAAACGCAAATATTTGCCTAAAATAGAGGCCCTTCGTGAAAAGCTCAGCGGGAAAACCGCCTATGTGACGGCAGGCGCCGCCCATGGCCATGCCCTGCTGGACATTCTCGGGGAGCTGGGGCTAAAGACTGTTGGGGCCGCCATTTTCCATCACGACCCCGTCTATGACAGCGGGCGCAAAGAGAATGATCAGTTGGCCCAGCGTGTCTCCGACTACGGCAATGTGCCCAACTTCAATGTCTGCAATAAGCAGGAGTTTGAGCTTGTCAATGCCCTGAACCGCATTCGTCCCGATGTGCTTTTGGCTCGTCACGGGGGCATGACCCTGTGGGGCGCCAAGCTGGGCATCCCCTCCCTGCTGGTGGGCGACGAGCATTATTCCATGGGCTATGAAGGCCTGGTCAACTATGGAGAGCGCCTGCTGGAAGTGATTGAAAACGACGAGTTTGTCAAGAACCTGGAAAAGCACGCCATCAACCCCTATACCCAGTGGTGGCTGAACCAGCCCCCCCATTATTTCCTGAAAGGAGGAACCGGAGTATGAGCTTGTCAGGCATGATTGAACAGGAACGCTTCACCTGTGCCATTGGCGCCCTGCAAAGCGTAGTAGCCATTCCCAGGGCAGTCCCCATCCTCCATTCAGGT
>Ga0116192_1002191_pt1 | contig 13133 bp, 12 predicted proteins | sample AD_UKC113_MetaG_FD_89876 | JGI IMG/M metagenome (GOLD analysis project Ga0116192, IMG submission 89876) | Active sludge microbial communities of municipal wastewater-treating anaerobic digesters from Hong Kong - AD_UKC113_MetaG | ecosystem: Engineered > Bioreactor > Anaerobic > Digestate... | reverse complement strand
TGGATATTGAGGTGGATGGCGGCATCAATCTTGAAACCATCCAATATGTGACCGAAGCTGGCGCAAATGTTATCGTTACCGGTTCAGCCTTCTTTAAGGCTCCTGATCAAAGGCTGTATGTTTCTCAGCTCAAAAGCGCAAAGGCATAATATCAAGAAAGTTTTAGGAGCATCATGAAAGCGGTTGTCATTGGAAGCGGGGGCCCGCTGAGTCAGGAATTGCTGAAGGCACGCTGTTCTGAGGCCGATCTCATCGTTGCCGCCGATGGCGGGGGACGCTACCTGTATGAGATAGGCCTGCTGCCGCATATGCTTGTGGGGGATTTTGATTCCATTCCGCAGCACATGCTTGAGTTCTTTAGGAGCAAAGGCGTGAGGATTAGCCAGTATGCCAGGGAGAAGGATTATACCGACCTTGAGCTTGCTATTGCCGCTGCCATGGAGGAGGGTGCCGATGAAATCACCATTCTTGGCGGCATGGGCTCTCGATTCGATCACACGGCGGCTAATGTCTTTCTGCTCAAATGCTTGCTTGATAAGAACATCAGGGCCTGTCTGGAGGACGATCATAACCGGATTTTTCTGACTGATCGCAGCATAGAAATAACAAAGCAGGAAAACTGGAGGGTTTCCCTGCTTTCTATATCACCCGAGGTGACACATGTGTCAACCTCAGGATTAGCCTATCCGTTAAATGATGAGACCTTGCGCTTTGGAAGCAGCCGGGGCGTCAGCAATGAGTTTGCCGGGGACACCGCCTGCATCTGTTTTAAAAAAGGTCTTCTCATGGTGATTTTATCCTGTGGGGATTAATCATCCAGATTAGATTCCTTTGTCTTGAGCTTGGATTTTCTGTTGTTGCGTGTGGCGGCGGCTTCTTCCTTAACCTCAATCATTCTGCAATTGCCCTGGAATATTGCGCCCTCATCAGTCACAATACTGGTGACCTCTATATCGCCATAGAGCCTTGCCTGGGATTGAAGATGAAGAATGCCCTTGGACAGGATATTGCCCTTAACACGACCGCTTAAGAAGATATTGCTGCCGTAGATGTTGCCGGTGATAACGCTTGTGGGCTCGATGTAGACATCTCCTCCTGCCTTGATATCGCCTTCAACCTTTCCAAGAACCTTGATGGACCCCTCGGTTTCAATATTGCCGTGGAAGGTTGAGTATTCACCGAGAACTGTGTCCATTGTTGCGGGATTGTGCTTTTTTTTAAACACCTCATGACCACCTTTCTTAAGTTTATCAGGGATCGACAAAATAGGTCGGGTCGATAGCCACATCGTTTACCCTGACTTCAAAATGAAGATGCGGGCCCGTTGAATTGCCGGTATTTCCGATGATTCCGATTTCCTCACCCTTGGTAACCCATTGTCCCCCTTTTACCTTGATCTGTCTTAAATGGCCGTATACGGTTTTATACCCGTTGCCGTGATTGATCACGATACAGTTGCCGTAACCGCCGTTCCATCCGGCCAGGATGACCTTTCCGGTGCCTGCGGCGTATACCGGATCCTTGTTGTACCCGATATCGATTCCCTCATGGGTAAGGTATTTTTTATAGATGGGGTGCAAGCGTCTTCCAAAGGGAGAATCAATGGTGGTACCCCTTGTGGGCCACAGTGTGGGCAGCGCATCCAGGTATTCATTCAGCTCATCGGCCTTATCCGAGATGGCGGCGCTGACATTTTCCTCAGACAGCTTGGCCGTTTCCACCACATCAATAAGCGCTCTAAGCTCTGCCACGTCTTCCTTGAAGGATGCGGGCTTACGATCTCCCCGGCTGATGGTGGGGATTTCACTTAAGTTATTGTCCACATAGGCGAGGACCATTTCTTCATATTGACTCTTATATTCGTCGATGGCTTCCTGAGATATGGTCTTGCTGCTCTCCATGGTGGTGATAATTTCAGCATTCTCAGCCAGTTCCTTTGCTTGGGTGGCGATCAGCGTTTCAAGCTTTTGCTTTTCCAGAAGAATATCATTTAATTCTTTTGTATGTTGAGCCTTTAATGCCTGATTCTGCTTTACTACCGACAGGGTATAGCCTGTTAACATCAGCAAAGCGACCAGGAGTATGGCAAGAGTCGATAGCAGGGTTGTCCGATAATGATTGATTCTGATTGTTTTGACACCGCCCTGATGATGAGGAACATACATTAATGAAAGGTAGTTCCTCCGGATCGATGTCTTACCTCTCAGCTTCTTCATACCTTCACTCCTTTGAATGAGCTGGGTCGTGTTTTGTGCAATATATACGAAACAATCCTGTAACACAACCGTTACCATTATAATATATATTACATCCGATTAGAAGATGTATCACAAGATTTTGTTTTGAACTTTTTTGTATGTTGGTATATTATTAACTATATAGGCGGGCAATAATCATGCGGCCAATAAAGTACCGTTAGTCATGAGGATTGATTATGGATAGGATGACCATCAAGAGCAGAATTTACATAGGCTTCACGGTTTTGATCGCCATGTCCGTCATGATGTTCGGCGTTGTATCCTGGTTCACCGGAGATTACCTGCTAAGCGGAACCAGGCAGATCAAGTATAATTCCTCCCTGGCAAGAAAGCTGGAGGAGGTTCGCAATCTCTCAGCAAGCAAGATGATTCTTATACAGAGAGGCATGATTGAAAAAACAGATCAGTCGGCCGAGGTGGATAAAAAGGATGCAGCCATCGCTGAAAAATGCGGTGAGATCACATCTGAACTCGATACCTACGGTGCCGCAGCCGTAAAGGAGATCCAGGACTCCAAGGCGCTGATCACGCAAATCCTCGAAAATGAGAAGCAGGTCACCCAGATCTATAAGGAAAAGATTACTCCCCATATCTCAGAGCAAGCGCTAAGGGACCTTCAGAACCAGGCGCTTGCCTTCCTGAAGAACATTGCCTCGGTGCAAGAGGCAGTTCTCGCGCTTCAGTCTCAACAGGTCACAGCTCTGTCTGAAGCCATTACAGCGCTTTCAGAGGCCCTCAGCCAAAATGCCGGACAAGCCGGTGAAATCTACGATGCATACACACAACATCAGCTTGAGACGGAAGCCGAGCTCAAAGGATTGCTGGAGGCTCTGAGCGATTCATGCAAGGCGTATAACAGGCTCAGCCTCGAAGCTGTGAATGATCTGACAGCCTTATTGAAGGAAGCCGTTGATAGATTGAATACGTCGGTGGTTCTCCCTTCTCCGGAAGCAGAACCCGAGTCTGATGACGCGGTTACCCCAACCCCTGCGCCCACACCAACCCCTGAACCCATCCTGGTACCCTCCTATGACCTGTCATCCGCATATGTAGAGGTGTCCGGGAGCCTGGAGGGCTTATCAAAGGCCAGAGAAGAGCTGAATGCTACCTTAACCGAGCTTAATGATACCCTTTTATCCCTGAAAAACAGCGCAAGTCAGCTGAACACTCTCGCCATCTCCGAGGTACTGAAAAAGCTGAATTATGCCGATTCGGCCTATATACAGCTTGAGAAGGCGGCCATTGCGGTCATGTCGGGTGTTATTTCCCAGGATCAGACAAGCCTCAGCAAAGCTGCTGCTTTCCTGGATGCTGCTGAAACCAGCGCCATGAGCGTCGGCGGTGAGGTTGATACGGTAAGCCTTCGCAGGGATATTCAGAGCCTTTCCGATGCCATGACAAGGATCAGCGCTGATACCAGGCTGGAGGGCTTTAGGCAGATCAATGAAACCTCTACGGCGCTGGCAGCCAGCTTCGATGCATTCAAGAGCAAGGTGCAGGCCAGCTTTGATGAGAATATTTCAGCCTCTCAAGGCGTTAAGAGCTTTATCCTGCCAGCAGTCGCTGTTTTGGCAGTGGTCTCCATTCTCATAGGCATATTAATGGCCTGGGTCATTTCCTCCTCCATTGTGAAGCCAATCCGCCAGATGACAGGGCTTCTCCAGAAGGCCGAGAGCGGGGACATCAAGGCGAGAATCCCGTCTGAGGTTTCCACCGAGTTTGTTCCCATGGCCAACAGCATGAATAGGGTACTGGACACCCGGGAGCAGCTTCTTAGCGAAGCCGTCGCCGTAAGCGAGTCCATTGCGCTTTTGAAGAATGAGCTGGCCGGAAGCTTTATGCGCAACAGAGAGCTTCTAAGAGACATGGCAGGCGGCATGCAAAGCCTCTTGAAATCCTTCCCCAAGAAGAAGGTTGTTCTGCCCGACAATGCCATTGAGGCGACTTCGGTTGTGGTGGATACAGCCGCCACTCATGAGGCCATAGAGGTCACCGAAAAGAGCAGACAAACCGCACAGGAGGCCAAAGACGTTATCTTGAAGGCTTCTGAGACGGTTAAGGATATTGCAAACCAGATTGAAATGCTGGAGGGCTCCTCGGAGAAGATCGAGGAGATCACCAATACCATTACCCAGATTGCCAAGCGCACCAACCTACTGGCATTAAATGCCGCCATCGAGGCTGCAAAGGCCGGTGAGCAGGGAAGAGGCTTTGCCGTATTGGCCGATGAGATCAGGAAGCTGGCCGATGCCAGCGGAAGTGCCGCCAAGGAAATCAAGAAGCAGCTCAGCGAAATCCAGGATAGGATTCAATGGACTGTTCAGAATATGGATCAGGGCGTCAGCGGTGTTGAGGAAGGCGTCAGCAGGGTTGATTATGTCCACAGAAGCATCGAGGACATCACCGAGAGAGTCCGTCTGGTGGTGGGGGCTCTGGATGATTACGCAACCAAGAGCAACAAGCAGCTGGTCGCCAACCAGAAGCTCATGGAAACCATCAGCGACCTGTCCAACAGCACCTCAAGCCTCTATGAATCGGGGCAGAATATAGACCAGAAGCTGAAGAACACCTCCATGACCATAACCGACATGGAGAAGATCGAAGGCATGCTGAACCAGACCCACCAGCGCTTGAACGGGATTCTGGGCAAGTATAAAGGAAAGTGATCGGTCTGATGCACCAAATCGCAGAATATTGACATCGTACACCTTTTAATAGAACTAAACGGGTATCCCTTAAGAGGGGATGCCTTTTCTGTTTTTTGGCTTGATTGTTAAGTGGACAGGTTAAATTTCGGTGACCTGAGAGTGTACAGGTTAGATATTAGCCTTTTTGAGTGGACATTTTTAGAACTTTTTCGGATTTTTCCGAGGTTGTGCTGCTAATATTGCTTCTTTTGGTAGATGTAATATAATAGCTACTAAATAGGTTAACTAACATGGCTGAAATAATGCTTATATGTTTTTTAGCCGTTGTGCTGAATGTAAAGATAGAATACTCGCTAATCGGAAAACATTGCAATTTTCCGGATAACAGCAAGAGAATACTGATGTAGAGATGGCCGAAGGAGTAGTATTGATATGGATAATATGAAAAGAATTAAACACTTCTATGAACATGTCACTTCAAACAACCTGATTGATGAGATTTCTGAGTACATTGCAGATAACTGTATTGTAAGAATAGGTGATAGCATTATACCAGCAGGTATAGAGGGTATGAAGCAGCATATCATTGAGGTTCGGAAAACCTATCCCGACTTAAAAATGACTATAATTCGTCAGTATGCTGATGGTGATACAGTTATCTCAGAATTTGTTATGGAGGGTACTCACCTGGGTGAGTGGCTGGGTATGAAACCCACCGGCAAAAAACTGCGTATGACAGGTGTCGATATTGATAGGCTGGTTGATGGAAAGATCGTGGAGCATGGTGGGGCTGTAAATACATTTGAAGCGCTGTTTGAAGAAGGCATAATCAAACCGGCATAATAAAAAGGAGGAAGCGCGATGCAATATAGGATTCAAACCACAAAACCACAGCAATTCATCAATATAACCCACAGGGTTACCGACGAGGTTAGAAACAGCGACGTACGTGACGGGATCGCAGTCGTGTATGTACCCCATACAACAGCCGGAGTCACCATTAACGAAAATGCCGATCCGGACGTAGTGAGGGATATGATTGCTGCGCTGGATAAAACCTATCCCGTGAATGGCGATTATCTACATTATGAAGGGAATTCCCATGCGCATATAAAGGCTTCTCTCATGGGCTCCTCCTGCACCGTATTGATCCAGGACGGAAGGCTTCAACTGGGTACCTGGCAGGGGATCTACTTCTGTGAATTCGACGGGCCTAGAAACAGGGAATTCTATGTGAAGATCATGAAAGGCTGATTGGAGAAAACCGTAATATTTTCATAAGGAGATTGATATGGAGTATAAAGTATTAGGTAAGAAAAATGATATTGCTCTGATTCTTGCTGATGAAATTGTGATCAAGGACAGCCAATCGGCACTTGATCTCATGGCAACTGTGCAATACGAAACCGATTGCGATAAGCTTATCCTGTACAAGTCATGCGTGGTGGATGATTTCTTTATCTTAAGCACCGGAATTGCCGGTGAAATCCTGCAGAAGTTTATCAACTATCATAAAAAGCTTGCCATTGTCGGTGATTATTCAAAATACACAAGCAAGCCTCTTAAGGACTTCATCTATGAAAGCAATAAAGGAAACAGTATCTATTTTGTAACGAGTGTCGAGGAAGCCGTGCTAAAATTCGAAAGTGCTGAATGAGGCGGGAGCCTATGCTGATAACGAAAGGGTAGGATGAAGCTTATGTGGAAATGCCCGAACTGTAATCGTGAGTTTGAAAATGTCAACCAAAATCATTTTTGCAATGAAGCACCGAAAACCATTGATGCCTATATTGAAGTGCAGCCTCAGGAAGTCAGGCCATTTCTTAATCAGATACGAGATACCCTCCGTAAGGCGCTTCCCGATGTTGAAGAGCGTATCTCTTGGAGTATGCCGACTTATCGTGGCAAGCATAATATCATCCATTTCGCAGCACACAAAAAGCATATCGGCCTGTATCCCGGTGAGAAAGCCATAGTGCATTTTGCCGAACGTTTGTCCCAGTACAAGACGAGCAAGGGGGCTGTGCAGCTTCCATACGATAAACCGCTTCCCCTTGATTTAATAGCAGAGATTGCGAAATGGTGCTATGAAACCGGGAATCACCCTTGAGATGAAAGAAGCTATGTGGATTCAGCCTGGATGTTTTGGAGGTTTTGCATGCGCAGAAAAGATCTTGACTGGCTCAGGATATTTGGCATATTTCTTCTGTTTCCATTTCATGCCGCAAGAGTTTTCGACTCAAGGGAATTTAACTATATCCAAAGTGATACATCAAGTTCGGCTTGCGTTGTATTTATGAATGTCATCTGGCCTTGGTTTATGCCGCTTTTATTTTTAATCGCGGGAATGGCCACATGGTATGCCTTGCAAAAAAAAGACGCCGCACATTATGTAAAAGAGCGTGTTTTTTGGCTTCTCATCCCGCTGGTTCTGGGCATAATCCTGATTGTTCCGATACAAGGCTACATGGCACGCTTGCAGCAGGGCACTCTAAACGGCGGCTATTTCAATTATCTTTTCACCCAGTTCTTCCCGGATTTTTCGGATATTTCAGGGTATCGCGGCACCTTCACTCCGGCACACCTGTGGTTCATACTTTATCTTTTCATTATCTCCTGTGCCCTTTTGCCGCTGTTAATACATATCATACATGCAAAGCAGAAGAATGGCACAGGTTACATAGGGCAGCTCTTTGGTAAAGGGTGGTTTCTGATTTACCTGTTCCTTCCGCTGACGCTTGCCGAGGGATTGCCAAGCTTCGGGGGAAAGAACCTGTTTTCTACGGCTTGTATTTCACTATCGGTTTCTTCATTGAATCTAATGAGAAATCAATGAAAACCATTGTGAACATCAGATGGTGGTCTACCGGCATTATGGCCTTAACCATACCTGTATACTTGTACCTTTTGGATTTCGCAAAAGGATACCATGACTATGCCTGGCAGTCTATACTTTTAGCCTTTGCAAGAAACCTTTACGGGATAAGTGCCTTGATGGCCATGCTGGCCTTCGCGTTCAAATATCTTAACCGTGGTGGAAGGGTGCTCGACTATTTGAATCAGGCCGCTTTCCCCATCTATATACTCCATCAATCCATCATGATGGTAATCGCCTATTTCGTTCTGCAATGGTCCATTGATCTGGCTTTGCAGTTTATTTTAATCGTCATGCTAACGCTCATAGCCAGTATAGCGCTCTTTGAAGTGTCCAGACATTTTGCTCTCTTACGCATCCTTCTGGGTATAAAGATGATTAAGAAAGAAAGCAACGTGTCAGCTAAGTAGCTTTGTTGCTATGAAAAAGCGCTTTGACAAGTAAAATTGGTGGCTGTTTGACTCATGTAAAAGCCTTTTGACAGACAAAAGCCGCTGCTTTGATTAGATTGGAAACAGGAAGGAGGCAGACAAAAATAGCAAAGGCCGCAAATGCATTCAGAATGATACTTTATGTCGGAGCTTGAGACCATTCAATAGTGTCGCATATTTGAATTTGGATGATGTTTCTGTTATAATTTCACTTAATTTCAACGACACCAAAAGCATTTTTGGTGGTTGCCCGGCTAAGAATACATCTGGAGGCTGAGAACATGAAGCACCGCTTGATTTCGCTTGTACTTGCAGCTCTTCTTACCCTGTCATTGGCTGGCTGCGGTAGGGACAATACCGAAGACGTTACCGATGATAAGTCGCCGACAGTCAGCAGCGTCCCGTCAAACAGTCCTGATATCTCTGATGAACCAACTCAAACAACTGAACCCCTGAAATATTCCTTCGAGGAAGTCATCGCAGTACAACCCAAATATTTCATCGATGGCGGCGATGCATTTCAGGTGAAATCCACAGAAGCAATTTACTATGGAGAGATAACCGTCGGTCAGCGCAGTTATATTGAGGGAGCATCCGGCGATCTGGATGGTACATATGCCTTATTTGTCACTGAAAACGGCGGAACTGCTTTTATAAACATAGAGTTCACCAATAAGGGCTTCTCCTACAAGAATCAATCCCTGGGGGAAAAGGCAGGGGACGCAGTAAAATATCCTTTTGACAATAATGACCGTTTCAACCTGTTATTGGAGTGTCAATACAACCGGAAGCAATCCTTACCCATCAATAAGCTTTCCTATTTGCACATCGATTGGAGGAGCAGCAAAAGCGTATTCTCAGAAAGGGAATTTAACATGCTGGCTGTCGTCATATCCAAAGAGGAGGCCATCCGGTATGCTCAGGATGGCACATTGCCATATGTTTTAGATGGACTGACGGTAACCGGCATGGACAAGATCTTTGTAAATCCTGAGAACAAACCGCAGGCGCCAAAAGGAGCAGCAGAGGTTATTGAGATCGTGCAGCCGAAGTATGGCGATATCGGCGTCTTTTCTGAAGGCATGGCAGCAGTGACTGTCGATACCGGCAGGGATGCCAAGTGGGGTTATATCGATGAATCGGGCAACGAGGTCATTGAGCTGCAATACTATAATGCAGAGCCCTTCTCTGATGGTTTGGCCTTGGTGCAAACCCTCGATGGCAAATGGGGTTTTATCGATAAGACGGGTAAAGAGGTTATTCCATTCGGTACATATTATCATGCTTTCTCCTTCTCAGATGGCTTAGCGACTGTGTACCTCAACAATAGTGTCTGCTGTGTTATCGATACCACCGGAAATATTATTGTCCCAAGCGGTAAATATAGCTTTGTTGATTTATTTTCTGAAGGATTGGCTGCAGTACAAACCTATGATAAAAAGATAGGCGTTATCGATAAAGCCGGAAATGAGGTCATTGCACCTGATACTAAATATTCAAGAATAGAACCCTTCAGCGAAGGCCTGGCGGCTGTCAAAATCAATAATAAATGGGGCTACATTGACACTGAAGGTAATGAGGTTATTCCACCAAAGTACGATAACGCCTTACCCTTCTCGGAAGGCCTTGCTGCAGTAGGTTATGGCAAGCTTGGTGATAGCGGCAGTAATTGGGGGTTTATTGATAAGTCCGGCAACGAGGTAATCCCTATCACCTATTTCGGTTATTCTTACTATGGTGAATCCTTTACTGATGGAAGAGTGGCAGTGGTGGCATCTTTAGACAGCGGAGATGCCAAGAAGATCGTGATTGATAAAAACGGAAACCCTGTTGCATCATTAGAGCAATTTTCCCTTGTCGGGCCCTTCAGCGACGGTTTCGCGGTATGCCGAGAGGGCGTTGTTGACAAGCGAGGCATTTTAGTGGCGGCAAACGTAGAAGGTTCTTACTATTTTCCCCGAGACAAATATCATGCAGGTGATATCATTCCGATTTACGATGGAAATTACAAATATGGGTTTGTCAGAATTGCAAATAAGTGATCAGGCAACTCATTGAAATCAAAAACCTGCTTAACTAAAAGGCACTGACGCTTCTACAGGTTAGTGCCTTTGCGCTTTTCAAAAACTATCGAGTTGCCGATAAACCATGCAAATGAATTGAGTGCAGTTTCCACGAGGTAATAGTCTCGGGAGTGTTTGTGATGGCCGGTGACTACAACGGCCACTCTGCAAGATTGCTCAGGGAGAAGGTCGGCGTTCCGCCGACTTAAGTGCTTTCAGACATTCAAAGAGATAAAGCAAGCAGGAGGCAGGTGAATCAATCACCTGCCTCCTTGTGGGTGCGCCTGGTAAAGGCTCAAGCCAGTCAAAATTTACCCCATCTATAGAACGCATATAGAGTGCCCATCTCTGTTTGCCTTAGTTTATTCTTCTGCGCCATCATTGACAGGTTCGCTTGGTTCCTCAATAGGCTGTGCTGATATTGCGGTTTGAGTGGGTGCCTGATTCGAAACGTCAAAGGCTGGAGGCACGTTTATCGGTGAAGAGGCAGGTGAGGACGCTGGCTTCTTCTTCATAAGCATATAGACAAAAATAATAATAGCTGCAACGATTATCAACCAAAACGGGAATCCGCCACCTTTTTTGAAGACAACAAGAGGATTCTGTCCTTCGAAAACAGCCACGTTGCCTTTCTCGATCTCTCCACCGGAGGATATATATCTGATGGAGCCGGGAACAGTGACAGTTACTGTAACAATACCGTATTCGTCGGTACCGCCAATTGGGAAGTAAAACATTTGCAGGTCATTCGCAATATCCTTTTCTTTGACACTTTTATCCTTGGCATCCACAAGATCAGAAAGACCTGTCCCTTTATCCTTACGGTATTCCTTTACTGTGCCAAAGAAAGAGCCATTACCCATTTTATTGATATCCGATATCTGGATACTGGCAGTAATGTTCTTTTTGTTTTCTTTTACGCTCTTAAGCGTTGCAACCTTTTTCCCTGCAGTTTTATTCATGTTTTCAACAGATTCTTCAACGGATTGCTTAATGTCTTTAAATGAAAGCATTCCCTGTGTTTGTGAAGTGTCAATGGTGTAGGTCATATCCATGGAACCATTACTTTTGACATTCATATCAATGGAAAGGCAGCCGGTAAGCAAGAATGTTACTAGAAGGAGTGTAAAAAGGGCTTTCAGTTTCTTGGCTCTTTTCATAAAGAATCCTCCTCATAATAGAGATGAAAAAACTAACATATCTTAACAGTATCATAAATAAAGATAACATGTAAACTATTGTGTCACATTTTAGCAAAAAATTGCTATAATCCTGTCAGCTTTACTTCTTTCACGCTTCACAGTGAGAGTGAGGATTGATATGATAGAAGTACGTAGTATCAACGAATTGTGAGGTTTTGAGATGATCCAGGTTAACGATGCGCTGATATTGGATTATTTGAATGATGATTTACAGACACATTCCGATGAATGGTATTTCAACCCGCCCAGATACCTGGCTGTACCACCCGGTGATGATTCGACAAAAAGGAAAATATTCTCCTATCTTGAGGCCATACGAGCTCATTTGGAGCATTTCACTCCGGTTAATCAGCCTGTAATGGATAAGCTTTTCCCTCTATGGAAAAACGAGAAGCTTATGTTGGATCTGATTGCCGGCTTTCCTAACCCTTATGATGCCATTACGGAGGTGGCCCCGGATGGGAAAATCCATATCGTTCTGGATCTTTTTAGACTGGCAAGCTATGGCCTTTCTCCAGAACGGATATCGGCGGTTGTCAGTGACATGCTGACACATGAGTTTATACATGTGCTGATTCTCTCACAATTTCCTGCAATAGCTGATGATGAAACCGGATCGGATTATGTTTTGGCTATGAATGCCATAACGTTCAATGAAGGCTTCGCCCATTTGCTGTCTTATATGGGTAAAGATCTGTGTGCTATCGACTGGGGCACCCAGGAACTGAAAACGGTTTTTGATAAGAGTAAATCATCCCTCAGATCTGCCCTCGCTGAAAAAGACCGGGACAGGCAGGTTGCTATGCTTGAAGCAGCAAATACGGGCAGCTTCTATGACAAGTTCGCTGCAATGAGCGGAATGCTGTACTTGGCAAAGCGGTGGAAAGAGGATGGCATACAGGGGCTGAAGCTGGAGCTCGATCTTGGATACCGGGATATCGTCCAGCGGATATTGCAGTAAGGTGAAAGGAGAGTGACTGCTATGCAAAACACTATTGGAGATATGGCGAGATTTATCAAAAACATTATTCCGTCCAACATACCTGAAGCCTATACGATCAGAGCGAGTATTAAGCAGGTTGCAGGAGAAGAATCCATACGAAAGGGCGTTGCTGCATTCAGGGATTTTCTCTGTTTTATCTGCGATCGCCTCATTGTAGACGGTAGTAGATATGACAAACCGGCCAAGAACGCAGATAGCAATGATTCGCATCCAAGCCTGCCGGTAAGCTTTCCGTTCCTGAACAATGTGAAAAGCATATTGTTCAATATGGGCTATCATGGGGAGCTCATCGAGAACGGCGGGGCTATATTGCTTGACGACCTGAACGTGTTAACCTCGGTCATTGGTGCGGATGGCGGGCAGATGAGGGCAAAAATCACAGTGCCGAAGCTCATGGAAGCCTTGAAGTTCCTGACTGACTGCGGCATGTGCTTTGACGGCATCGATTTAAACGCTCGATCACTGGATTTGTCAAGAGCTGCCGCCCTTAAGATTACATATCCAGCTAATCCTGTTACGCTGATCGGTCTGAAGGTCATGGCCATTGCCCAAAAGGATTTGTATGCCAAGGGCAACCATGATATCTTTCTGCGGTGCGACTACAGGGTGCTGAAGGACGAGGAGACGCAAGCCAATGATTTTTTAAAGGATTT
>Ga0116192_1002190_pt1 | contig 13134 bp, 12 predicted proteins | sample AD_UKC113_MetaG_FD_89876 | JGI IMG/M metagenome (GOLD analysis project Ga0116192, IMG submission 89876) | Active sludge microbial communities of municipal wastewater-treating anaerobic digesters from Hong Kong - AD_UKC113_MetaG | ecosystem: Engineered > Bioreactor > Anaerobic > Digestate... | reverse complement strand
GTGGCGAAGTAGAGGAGGGACCCGCCGTGATCGACCCCCGTCTGGAGAACAAAGCGGGGTCTCGTCCGATGGATCAGCTCCTGGTATAGATGAAGATCCAGCGGGCATTGACGAATCCGGTATCCCAGGAAGGTGTTCTTCTTCCAAGTGGCCCGGTCGTGATACCAGAGGATATGAAACGCCGGGACGACCAAAGGCGCAAGGACCCGGCGAAGTTTCTTGACGACTCTTACGATCAGTTTTCTCATGTGCGTCCGTCTCCCCCTGAGCTGCCCGAAACCGAATTCCCCGGCGGTGCGTTTCCCGACCTTGATGATCCCGTAAGAAGTCCTTCTTCTCGCAACGGAACCTAATGAATTCAATCGGTTAGGGTCGAAGAAACGCACTCTTCGGGACTTTTTACGAAACCATCAACCTTGCGAGGGATCGCAGCGGTGCAGCGTGGCCCGTGGGCTGCGCGGAAGTCTTGATCCCGACTATCTGTACAGCGAAATGATTCCGGAGTTTAGCGAAAAATCGCAGACGGCCGGTTCAAAGACCCGAAACCACCGGCGATCAGGACCGAAATCGCTCCCGCCTGAGGGGTCCCGGGCAAGTTCCAAAGAAGGAAGCCCGTGGGGTGGGCACAATCCTGAGAAGCACCCGAGACGGGCTCCAACATGCGATGCAGTCTTGGGTGAAGCCGCTCTGAAGTTATTGTTGTACTTTGCCGAGCGAATTTGATATCAAGTGCCGAAATCGGAGAGGTGGACCGGAATCACACTACTTCACAGGAGTTTGGACGGATGAAAAGGGACAGAAGATGGATGGGATTGATCCTTTGTGCCGTGGTCATTGCCCTCGTGTCCTTCGTTTGGGTGAATCGAGCGATGGCCGCCGATGAGGAAACCGTGGTGGGAATGGTCATCAAGACGGAACGGGGAATTATCATCGAAGCGGACGACGGGGACTACCTGGTAAAGGGCAAAGATCTGTCCAAAATGGTCGGAAAGATGGTGGAAGCCACGGGCGTTATTACGGAAGGCGGTAAGGGAGAAACCATCGAGGTGAAATCGGTGGAGGAAATCAAGGAATGATCGGGTCCGGAGGAGGGGTCGCCGCGTCCCGGGGTGCGGCCGCCCTCTTCCCCCGAAGCCGCGGGTACCCCTGTTTGTTGTTGGATCTGTGGACCTCGCTGTAAAACTCAGGAGAGCAATGATGGAAGAAAATGTCTGCGTCAACAAAGAAACGGAACCCCCGGAGGAGGATTCCGAACCTCCCAGTAGGGCCTGTCAGGCCCTTCGGGTTCCCCCCGTTCAACCGATCCAGGACCCTCTTGAGTCCATTCCAGATGTAGCCCCCCCTCCCAACCAATCGCACCCTCCCAAGGTCAAGGTCTTGCACAATGGATCTCGATTTCCGGTGAGTGCTCGATCCGACGCCTTTCGGAAGCAGTATTTCCCCAAGGCCACTCTGGCCGATTGGAACGATTGGCACTGGCAGTTGAGACACCGGATCCAGGACCCCGAGTTTCTGGGACGGGTGCTGGACCTCTCTGCGGACGAAATCGAGGCCCTCGGTCGGTCGTCGACCTCCCTGCCTCTGTCCGTCACTCCTTATTATGCCTCCCTGCTGGACCGGGAGGACCCGGCGCATTCCCTTCGACGGGCCGTTGTGCCGGACCGGAGGGAACATCTCAGACACCCTTCGGAGGCCGAGGATCCCCTGGATGAAGACCGGGACAGCCCGGTGCCCGGGATCGTGCATCGGTACCCCGACCGGGTATTGTTCCTGGTTACGGGGTTCTGTTCCACTTATTGCCGGTACTGTACCCGTTCGAGGATGGTGGGAGATCGCCAAAGGAACCTCCACATGGGCTCCATCCGGCAGTGGGAAAGGGCGTTGGACTATATCCGGGCGACTCCCGCCGTTCGGGATGTGCTTTTGTCCGGGGGCGATCCGCTGACCCTGTCCAACGAACGGCTCGAATGGCTGCTTTCCTCGTTGCGCAGCATTGACCACGTGGAATTTGTGCGCATCGGCACCAAGGTTCCCGTGGTTCTTCCCCAGCGCATCAACGGCCTGCTTACGCGGATGCTCCGACACTATCACCCCCTGTGGATGAGCATTCATTTTACCCACCCCGACGAACTCACCCCCGAGGTGAGCTGCGCATGCAACCGGCTTGCGGACGCCGGGATTCCCCTGGGGAGTCAAACGGTGCTTCTGGCCGGGATCAACGACCGGGTCGATACCATGAAACGGCTGATGCAGGGACTCCTGAGAATGCGGGTAAGACCCTATTACCTGTATCAATGCGATCCCATCCCGGGGTCCCTGCATTTCCGCACCCCGGTGTCCAGGGGGTTGGAAATCGTTCAAGGTCTTCGAGGGCATACCACCGGTTACGCGGTGCCCTCCTATGTCATCGACGCCCCGGGAGGAGGCGGAAAAATCCCCCTGCTTCCCGAATACGCGGTGGGACGGGAAAACGGGTCCCTGCTCCTGCGCAATTACCGGGGGGACCTCTATCGTTATCCCGAAGAGGCCGAAGCCGGAAGTACCTCGCCGGACAAAGGCCCGGATGAGTTCCCCGCCTGCCTTTGCAAAGAAGGAATCGGGCCGTGAGGGTCATCGGTCTTACCTACGACCTGCGCCGGGATTACCTGGCCATGGGCTACGGGGAAGAAGAGACGGCGGAGTTCGATCATCCGGACACCATCGATGCCATCGAAAGGGTGCTCCGGGACCTTGGCTTCGGCACCGATCGCATTGGTCATGGGAAGGACCTCACGGCACGGCTGGCAAGGGGGGATCGGTGGGACTTGGTCTTCAACCTTGCCGAGGGCCTGCACGGGTACGGTCGTGAGGCCCTCGTGCCCGCAATCTTGGACGCCTACGAGATCCCTTACACCTTTTCCGATCCCCTGGTCCTCTCCCTGACCCTTCACAAGGGACTCGCCAAGCACGTGGTCCGGGACATGGGAATTCCCACCCCCGATTTCGCCGTGCTCGAATCCCACGAGGAAGCCCGCTCCATCGCGCTGCCCTATCCCTTGTTTGTGAAGCCGGTGGCGGAAGGAACGGGGAAGGGGGTGACTCCGGCATCCCGGGTCCGGTCCCCCGAAGAGCTGGGTGTCGTCAGCCGAAGACTGATCGAGACCTACCGGCAGCCGGTGCTGGTGGAAACGTTCCTCCCCGGCCGCGAGTTCACCGTGGGGATTCTGGGGACGGGAAAGGCGGCCGAGGCGGTGGGGGTCCTCGAGGTGCATCTCAACGACCGGGCGGAGCAGGAGGTCTACTCCTACGTGAACAAGGAAAGATGCGAAGAACTGGTAGAATATCGGGTTGCAACGGATCCGGAGGCTCTTCGAGCCCTCGCCCTGGCTTTGGAGGTGTGGAGGGGCCTGGGCTGTCGGGACGGAGGCCGGGTGGACTTGAGGTCCGACTCCCGTGGGAAGCCTCATTTCCTCGAAGTGAACCCTCTTGCCGGACTGCACCCGGAACATTCGGATCTTCCCATCCTGTGCAGCCGGGTGGGGATCTCCTACCCTGGACTGATCGAGAAGATCGTCCGATCCGCCCTGGACCGGGCCTCCAATTCCCCCTGCCCCGGGACCCGCAAGGAATGCCGCCTGGAATCCCGAGATCCCGGAAGAATCCCTGCATAAAGAACCATCCGTATGCGCATCGCCGTTCTATACAATGAATTGTCGCAACCGGCCACCCCCGATGAGGAAGACGTCCTGGTTCAGGTGGAGGCGGTTTCGTCGGCCCTGAGCGAACTGGGACATGAGGCCGTCGCCATTTCCTTCTCCCTGGACTTGCGGAAATCCCTGGCTTCTCTCGGCGATCTTCGTCCCGAGATGCTGTTCAACCTGGTGGAGGGCCTGGACGGGTCGGGGCGGCTCATCCACCTGGCACCTTCCCTGTTGGACCACCTGGGAATTCCGTACACGGGATCCTCCGCCGAGGCGATCTTCCTGACATCCAACAAGCCGATAGCCAAGACCTGGATGCAGGCCTCCAAAATTCCAACCCCTCCATGGTATTCGGGTCGCCCGGGGGAGGCACGGTTGCCGTTCAGTCCGGGGCAATACATCGTCAAATCCGTCTGGGAACATGCCTCCGTGGGGATCGAGGAGGATTCGGTGGTGGAGGTGGGGGATTGGCCGGAGTTGTGCCGACAGATGTCCCGACGCCGAGGAATCCTGGGAGGGGACTGCTTTGCGGAAGCCTACATCGAGGGGAGAGAGTTCAACCTCTCGATGCTGGCCGGTCCCTCGGGAATGAAGGTCCTCCCCGCCGCGGAAATCCGCTTCGACGACTATCCTCGCCACAGGACAAGGCTGGTGGGATACCGAGCCAAGTGGGATGCGGAGTCCTTCGAGTATGCCCACACTCCCAGGAGTTTTCAGTTTGCGGAGGCCGACGCTCCCCTGATTTGCCGTCTCAAGCGCATTGCTTCCCGGTGCTGGGAGGCGTTCGGCCTGAACGGCTATGCTCGGGTGGATTTTCGAGTGGACCCCGTCGGCAATCCGTGGGTCCTGGAGGTCAACGCAAATCCCTGCCTGTCGCCCGATGCTGGATTTTTCGCCGCCGCGGCCGAGTCGGGTCTTTCTTACCCCCAAATGATCCGGAGGATTCTGGAGGCTTGCCCGGCGCCGGACGGAGTGCCGGGGGAATGAGTGGGGCACGTTGTTTTGCCGTTGCCTCAAAGGCGGGCCTGCGGGCTTCACCGGCGATGGAGGATTCAAGAAAGGGGCTCCCGGGCGTCAGGCCGGAAGACGCGCCGGTTCGAACGGCGGTTGCGACCAATCGCTGCAAACGGAACGCCCTGTGTTGCGGCGGCTCACGGGACTCGGTCCAAACGCCCACCAGGTAAGTCGGTTCGAATTCGACCAGCACGGGATGGGACAAGACGCTCGAATGGGTGCGGGCCCCGGGGAAGCCTGCCGGACTCTTTGTCGGCAAGAATCCTCCGGCATGGAACTGCACTGAGGAGGCGAAGGTGTCTTCGGCGTACGAAAAACCCCGGCAACATTCGGTAAGCTTGGAGAGGGGAGCTTCCGTGAACTTTCGGGAGAAAGTCCGGGCCGGCGACCGGGAGTGGGTCCGGGAGGTTGTTGAATCCTCGGGCTTTTTCACCGACCGGGAAACGGAGGTTGCCGTCGAGTTGGTGGATGAGGCCCTGCAGCGGGGCGAGAAGAGCGGGTACTATTTCCTTTTTGCTGAAGAAACGGAAGGGATCTTGGGCTACACCTGCTTTGGGCCCATCGCGTGCACTCGATCCAGCTTCGATCTTTATTGGATTGCCGTCCGGCCCGAAGTGCGGGGAAGGGGCCTGGGAAGAGAGCTTCTGAAACGGACCGAGGCCCTGATTGAGGCCAAAGGGGGCACCCGGGTTTACGTGGAAACCTCGTCCCAGCCGCTCTACGAGCCCACCCGCGCGTTCTACGAACACAACGGGTATGGAAAGGAAGCCCTGATCCGGGATTTTTACGCCCCCGGAGACCACAAGATCCTCTATGGAAAGGTTTTGAAAGGGTCGGGCCTTTCCCCTAACTCCCTTTGATCTGGGGTGCCGGGATGTTCGGGACGGCGTCCGTTTCTTTGCCTTTCTTGCCGTCCAACCGGCTCTTCAGGCCGCACACGCTGCATAGATCGCTGTACGTCGGCTCTCCGCATCGAGCGCAGGTCCCAAAACCGGGCATCGAGGCTTCCCTTGCGGGCCTGTCCAGGTAGCCGAACAGGAAATCCCTCTTGGTTCCTCCCATCTTGTCCTCCAGGAATTGAAGGGCTTCCTTGAAGGCGTGGCTGGTGGCGCCCCTCGAAAGGGGGCATAGGGAATCCACCGGTTCGATGCCCCGAATTTGACAGTACAAACGAATCTCCCCGGCTTCCAGGCGATACAGGGGCTTCATCTTGATGGGGAGTCTCGGGTGCGGTGAGGGCAGAAACGGGGAAAGTTTTTCCAGGTATTGGCGGCGGTGACGAACCAGGTTTCCCAACAGCCGCCCGGCTTCATCGTCCAGGTTGTGGCCCGTGGCCAGCACCGCATATCCCTCACGGACGACCAGGCGATTCAAGAGCTGGCGCTTCAAGAGCCCGCAGACCGAACAGATCTTTCTGCGGGTTCTCCTTCGAATTTCGGGAATGGCGTAGCCGAAGATCTCTTCGAGGAAGACCTCCCTCCACGAGAGGCCCCGGGAGCGGGCAAACCGGTCCACCGCCCCGGAAGACGCCCGGGAAAAGTCGTGAATGCCCAGGTTGATGTGAAGACCCTCCACCGGATATCCCAACTGATGAAGGACGTCCCACAGGGCCAGGGAGTCCTTTCCCCCGGACACGGCGATCATGATGGGAGTTGCGGCGGAGACCCCGAATTCCTTCATGGCCCGGGAAACGGCCCGATGAAAGAAAACCAGGAAACACTCGGGGCAGAAAAGGGCATGGTGACTGGATAGCCGAATGGTGGCCCGGGACCGGCACCGGGTGCACTTGGCCTCGGGGGGTAGGGGGCTGGACAAGGAATGCATGGCTCCCATCATCCTCCTATTCCGTTCATGCCGGGTTTATGATCCAATAGGACGGTAAGGCGGGGCCGTCGCCCGGCAGCCGAAACGGAGTGTAGCCTTTCATGAAGGAAAAGACCAGAGAAGACCGGGGCCGCCGGAGCCCCGGGTTCGAGGAGGTGCCACAGAGCCTATGTCGGGAATGCATTACGAGGGAATGATCATCCGCCCCCCCAGCGAGGCCGACAGCATCCTGCTCCAGGTCACGGTCGGCTGTTCCCACAACCAGTGCAGCTTCTGCGGGGCTTACAAGGAAAAGCGTTTTCGAATCAAAGACCCTGAAATCATTGACCAAGACATCGACTATGCCGCTGCAAACTACTCGTTTCTCCACCGGGTGTTTCTCCTCGACGGGGATGCCCTCATCGTGCCGCAACCGCGGCTTGTGGGCATCCTCGAGCGAATCCGGGAGAAGATGCCGTGGATTCGCCGGGTCGGGGTCTACGGCAACGCCAAGAGCATTCTTCGGAAGACACCGGAAGAACTGAATGCCTTGCGGGAACTGGGTCTGGGGATCGTCTACCTGGGGCTCGAGAGCGGGGACGCCCAGGTCCTCGAGGACATCCGCAAGGGAGTGAGCCCCGAACGGATGGTGGAGGCGGGCGTTCGTGTGCGCCGGGCGGGGATCAAGCTTTCGGTGACGGTCATTCTGGGGATTGCGGGCCTGGAAAGGTCCCGGATCCATGCGAAAGCGACGGGGGAGGCATTGAGCGCCATGGATCCGAACTACGTGGGGGCCCTGACCCTCATGGTTCTGCCCAACACCGAAACGGCCCAACGGGTATCCCGGGGAATTTTCCGGGTGCCGGAACCGAGGGAGTTGCTGGCGGAGCTGCGGGAAATGCTTTTGCACACTCACATGACCCGGGGTCTTTTCCTGGCGAACCATGCGTCCAACTACCTTCCCCTGAGGGTGAGAATGCCCTCGGAGAAGGCAAAGGCCCTGGCAATGGTGTCGGAGGCCGTCGAGGGCGGCCGTGCCCTGAGGCCGGAGTGGCTGAGGGCCCTGTAGAGGGAGCTCGGAAACATGGCGGGTCAGGGGAGGGGGCGCAGTTCCGCCTGACCCCATTTGAGCTTGGTCCTGAGAATCTCGAAGTAGTTGATGGACGGAGTTTTGATGAGTCGCAGGGGGCTGGCCTGGGTGGAGATGCGAATCCGGTCCAGGGGGGACAGTTCACAGCCCACCTGGCCGTCGCAGGTCAGGGTCAGGTCCCGGGCCGGCCCGACGATTTCCACCTGGATGACGACTTCCGAGGGCAAAATGATGGGACGATGGGTCAGGGTAAAGGGACAGATGGGGGTCAAAACGACCACACGGGCCGTGGGGTACACGATGGGACCGCCTGCGGACAGGTTGTAGGCGGTGGAGCCGGTGGGCGTGGCTACAATGAGCCCGTCGGCCCGATAGTTGGTGAGGTACTTTCCGTCAATGGACGTTTTGATGTCGATGATCCGGGCCAGGGCACCCTTGTTGATGACGGCATCGTTTAGAACCGATTGACGGATGACTTCCTGGCCGTCCCGCTGGATGGTCACCTCGAGCCGCATCCGCTCTTCGATTTCGTAATTGTTTCCCAGGATCTCTTTGAGTTCCCGGAAGCAGTCTTCCATGTTGATTTCCGTCAGGAACCCGAGGCCACCCAGATTGATACCCATCACGGGGGTTGTGCGGCCGGCCAGGAACCGCGCCACGCTGAGCAACGTGCCGTCTCCTCCCAGGACAATGACCGTCTGCGCCTGGGGAGGGATTTCGAGCTTCGGGCTCGATGCGCAACTCCTCCCCTGCTGGTCGACGTTTTCCTGGCAAAGGACCTCCACATGGCGGCTTGTCAGCCAATCCTTGATGATCCGGGCCAACTTTGCGGCTTCGGGTCGCGACCGCTTGTAGACAATGGCAACACACTGCATAATGGTTCCTCCCTCCCAAAATAATCGAAAGATGATAGGCCTTTAGATCTCCGGTATGCAATGAAAATATTTGTAAAAACCCCATGACTGCATTAAGGTTGGAGAGGGGGGAGGACATCTCAAGGAAAAGAGCGGGTTAAGAGTGGGTATGGAACCGAATTCGGAAAACTACAAGGTGCCCGGCCAGTCAATCCTGGTTGTGGACGATGAAGAACAGGTTTGTGAACTGCTTGCGGAGGCCCTGACCTATATGGGCCACCAGGTCGTCACGGCCGCGGACGGGCAGGACGCCCTGGAAAAGCTGGAGCACGCCGACTTCCAGATCGTCATCACCGACCTCGATATGCCTCGCATGGACGGGATGGAACTCATTCGCTACCTGGTTCAAAACCGCAACGGTACGGACATAATCGCCATCACCGGTCATGCCATGAAATACCGGTACACGGACGTGGTGGCGGCGGGGGCTGCGGATTTTATCAGCAAACCCTTCAGCCTGGACGAGCTGGAAGCCAAGGTAAAGCGGGTGATCCGGGAACGGGAGCTGCGCACCGAACTGGAGAGATTGGCCATTCATGATCCCCTCACCGGCCTGTATAATCGCCATTTTTTCGCAAGAATTGTCCGGAGGGAAGCGGTTCGATCCATTCGATACGAGCATGCCCTGTTTCTGTTCTATCTCGATGTGGATCGCTTCAAGGAGTATAACGACAAGCACGGGCATCAAGCGGGGGATCAGCTCTTGATCCAGCTTTCGAAGGCGCTCAAGGCTTCGGTTCGCCAGGACGTGGATACGGCCTTTCGATTTGGCGGCGATGAGTTCACGGTACTCCTTCCCCATCTGGACCGGGATCAGGCCGGGATGGTGGCGGAACGCATTCGACAGAACTATAACTCCCTGGGGCTGGAACCGACCCATTTGTCCATCGGGATGGCCCGGTTTCGGGCCAAGTCAGGGGACGTGGATCTGGATGTGGAGGACATGATTCATCGGGCCGATGGGGCCCTCTATCGGGCCAAGCACGATTTGGGAGGAAATACGGCTTGTTTGGATAAGGATTCGCTTTTTTAGTCGTCGGAATAATTTTCCTGGTGGGGATCCTCAGGGAAATATCCCGCCTTTTTCATTTTTTCGAGTTTTTTTGAATCTTTTCCGGGTATCATTTTCTCTTGACACTCCATAGGCGGTCCTTTATATAAGGCACACCTTGGTGGGCGTGCGGCCGACACAGGGTAAGCTTTGGACAATTCTTTGAAAACCAGGAAAAGCGGCGGCGGCGACCCCATGCCGTCGCAGCGTGATTTGGCTGAAAACCAGATCCATGTTTCGCTAGGGGCGACGGTTTTCTGATCCTGATCCCATCTCTGGTACTTTGTTTCAGGAAGTACCGCCCGTAGTGTTTCATGCAAAGTCCATCGAGGCGTGAGCAGTTGAAGGCGTTTGAGGCCCTGCAGCGCTTTTTTCTGCGGTGGCATCTCCAGGCGGAGGGCGGTGAACAATGGAGTGACTCGTGAGGAGAACCTGAGGTTTCTCCACTGAAAGAAGGGAGGTGACTGCCATGGGCAACAAACCCGAATTCGGATTTGGGGTTCATCTGATGGTCGATGGTTATGGGTGTGATCGTGCCGGGTTGGAAGACATCAACGGGATCTACGGCTTTCTGGATGAATACCCGGCCCGGATGGACATGACCAAGATCATGCCCCCTTACGTGTTCCGATACACCGGATCCACGCCGGAAGACTGGGGAATCTCCGGATTTGTGCTCATTGCAGAGAGTCATATCAGCATTCACACGTTTCCGGAAAAACAGTACCTGAGCCTCGACATGTTTTCCTGCAAGCCCTTCGATACGGATCTGGCGGTGGAGACGGTGAAGAGGTATTTCGGAATGCAGAAGTGTGAAATCAAGGTGTTGGATCGAGGACAGGAGTTTCCGAATTCCATCCGGGCATCCGCGCAGGTGGTCCGCATGGATCGGATGTTGATGCAACGTTCAAAATGAAAAGGTCTTTATGAGTGAGCCAATGGTGGGGTCCCGGCCGCCGGAGTGCCAGGGACCCCATTCTTCGTTTTTGGGGTTGAATGCCGAGGAATCTCGGTTTGATTCCGCCAACGCCGTCGTCGTGCCCGTTCCTTACGACGGAACCACCACCTTCCGGGCCGGCACCCGGGAGGGGCCCCGGGCCATCCTGAATGCTTCGAGAGAGCTCGAGTTTTTCGACGATGAGACCCTGACGGAAGTCCACCGGGAAGGAATCGCCACCCTGGAGGAGCTCCCCGTGGTGGTTTCCTCTCCCCGAGACATGGTGAACCAGGTCCAACGGGTGGGTGATTTTCTCCTGAGTGCAGGGAAGCTGCCGGTTCTGCTGGGAGGGGAACACCTGATTTCCTTGGGGATGATCGAGGCGGCGGTGGGCCATTTCCCGGACCTCACGGTGCTGCATCTGGACGCCCATACGGACCTCCGGGAAGAATACCAGGGCAGTGCCTTCAGCAACGCCTGTGTCATGCGCCCGGTCTCGAGACTTTGCTCCCTGGTGCAGGTGGGAATCCGGGCCGTGACGGGGGAAGAGCTTCAGTGGGTCCGGGATCGGAAAATCCCCTGCTTCTTTGCCCGGGACCTCTGGCGGGACCCCTCCCTCTGGGAAGAAATCCCCTCGAAGCTGGGTCCGCATGTCTATATCAGCATCGACCTGGATGTGTTCGATCCTTCCATCATGCCCGCCGTCGGCACCCCCGAGCCCGGAGGAGTCGGCTGGTACGAGGTTCTCTCATGCCTTCGCCGGGTGGTACAACAGCACAGAGTGGTGGGATTTGACGTCATGGAGCTCCTTCCCATTCCCTCGATGACCGCTCCCGATTTCCTGGCGGCCCGACTGGTCCACAAGGTCCTCTCCTATATTTTTCTAGACAACCCGCCCCGGGCCTAGTAACATCTCAAGGCTACGATAATACTGGGTAACAGTTGAACACAACGGCCCCGAGCCCTCCGTTGGCGTTACCGCTCGGTAGATCTCTAAAAGAGGGGTTGAGCATTGGAAAGAATATCGGCCAGGGGGTTTCAAAATTGGCTCAGAATGGTGTTCCGCCGACTCGCTCGCGTGGAGGATGCACAGAATATCGAAAAGGAGATCCAACAGCTCATTGACGAAGGGGAACAGCAGGGCCTGATATCCGAGGACGAAGGAGAAATGATCCAGGGAATCTTCTCCTTCCGGGATACCATCGCCCGCGAGATTATGGTCCCCCGCACCGACGCGGTGTGCGCCCCCCTCCAAACCGGGATTTCCGACATCATCCAGCTCATCCTCCGCACCGGTCATTCCAGGATCCCCATCTACAAGGAAAACATCGACAACATCATCGGGACCCTCCACGCCAAGGACCTCCTCAGCAACTGGGGAGAGGTGGACCTGGACATCTCCGGGATCGTACGGCCCCCCTACTTCATCCCCGAAACCAAGAAGATCAGCGAGGTGCTCAAAGACCTTCGAGGAAACAAGTCCCATATGGCCATCGTCATCGACGAATACGGGGGCACCGCGGGAATCCTGACCCTCGAGGACATCATCGAAGAGATCATCGGCGAAATCATGGACGAATATGATGCGGACCAGATGCTCATTGCCGAGCATGAAGACGGTTCCATCACCGTTAATGCCCGCCTGGATGTGGAAGAGCTGGAGGATTACTTCGATATGGAGCTGCCCGAAGGGAAGTTTGAATCCGTCGGGGGCTTCGTCATCAGCCTCATGGGAAAGGTCCCGGCCGTGAACGAGATCGTTGTCTACAAGGACCTGGAGATGCGCATCGAAGCGGCCAGCAGCAGGAAAATCGAAAAGATCCGCATCCGCAAGCTGGAGGGTGAAGCCACGGCAACCCGGTCCTCCGGCGAGGTCTTCTCCTGAAGCAGCCTCCGTCTTTCCACCGCGACCGTCCTTCCACTGAAATCACCGGAAACATGAGTCGAAGATCATGTGGCTTGCCGTTTTACTCAGTATCCTGAGCGGAATTCTCCTCACTCTGGGGTTGCCCAAGGCGACGCTTCCCTACCTGTCCTGGGTTGCCCTGGTCCCTTTACTGACGGCCTTGGGCGGCCGCAGCTCGAGGGAATCCCTCGGGCTGGGATTCCTCTGCGGGCTGGTGCATTTCCTGACGATGCTCTATTGGATCCGCTACGTGGTGGACCATTACGGCGGGCTCCCCTTTCCCGTGGCCGCATCGGTTCTGCTCCTCCTGTGCCTCTACCTGGCCCTGTACCCGGCCCTCTTCGCCCTCTGTTCCCACCTCTGGGAAGATTCTCCCCGGCTGTGGGTTTTCGGGCTGCCGGGGGTCTGGGTCACTCTGGAATGGGTTCGGGCCCACGCCCTTTCGGGATTTCCCTGGGGAAACCTGGGGTACTCCCAAACCCCGTTTCTAACCCTGATCCAGGCGGCGGACATAACCGGGGTCTATGGGCTGAGTTGGCTGCTGGTTCTATGCAGCACCACGGTGGTCGGGTGCTTCCGCCTGCCCCCGGTGCGCAAGTGGGCGATCCCCGTCTTCTGCCTTGTCCTGGGTTGTGTCCTGGTCTACGGGTCCTGGCGCATCCGGGATGTCAACGGACTTCAGGCTCGGGTTCGCCCGTGGAATGCGGCGGTCATCCAAGGGAACATCGACCAGAGCAAG
>Ga0116192_1002186_pt1 | contig 13158 bp, 9 predicted proteins | sample AD_UKC113_MetaG_FD_89876 | JGI IMG/M metagenome (GOLD analysis project Ga0116192, IMG submission 89876) | Active sludge microbial communities of municipal wastewater-treating anaerobic digesters from Hong Kong - AD_UKC113_MetaG | ecosystem: Engineered > Bioreactor > Anaerobic > Digestate | place... | reverse complement strand
TTCTCATGGAAAACGCTGGAATCCGTGCTTTTGAGGCCTTCCAGGTAGAGGCGATTCCAGGTAAAAGGCTTGTATTTGTTGCAGGCGGAGGAAACAACGGGGGCGACGCCCTTGTTATGGCGAGGCAGGCCTTCTTTACGAATCGCTACGATGTGAAGGTCGTTCTCGTAAAGGATGAGTGCGGCGAGGCAGTGACCCTTCAACGGAGGATCGTGTCTGGCCTTGGCATACCGGTGTTTTCATGGCCTTCTGATACACTCCATTGTGAGGCAGTGTTAAGAGAGGCTGATGTCGTTTTTGATGGGATGTTTGGAACTGGACTTGGAGGGCCTGTACGGATTCCCCAGTATATCGATTTCTTGAATGCTCTTTCCTGCAGGAGAGTGGCAATCGATCTTCCCAGTGGGCTGAGGGACGGGTATAAGGTGGGAGAGCCGTGTGTAAAGGCAGATATCACCCTCACGATAGAGCTTCCAAAGCTCTGCCTCTATCATCCAGCCGGTAGGCTCTGCTGCGGCGATATCCGGGTGGTTCCGATCGGTTTTCCAGGGGCTCTCACTTCCGATCCCTCCATACCCGGGGAACTTCTCACAACAGCTGATATTGGAGGTCTTCTTCCGGTATTTCCGAAGGATGCGTACAAAAACCTCAGGGGGCATGTGGCTGTCTTTGCCGGGGCTTCGGGAACGACTGGTGCAGCCATTCTTTCGAGCGAAGCCGCAGCACGCTCCATGGCAGGACTCGTTTCTCTGTTCATCGACAGGGATGCTTACCTTCCTGTAGCCTCACAGCTTTCCTCAGTGATGGTGAAGCCATGGGATTCGCAAGGCCCTGTTTGCTTCGACCCTTCGCATTTTCAGGCTGTTCTTGTCGGACCTGGATGGGGACGAAAGGATAGAGAACCGTGGCTTTCTACACTCATTACGTCTCCCCTCCCAGGTGTGATAGATGCTGATGGGGTTAGCATTTTGAAGGGCATGCTTCCGGTTCAGCTTGGGAGCAGATGGATACTTACCCCACATGTTGGAGAATTTGCTCGCTTTCTGGATATTCCAAAGGATCAGCTTCTCGCCGATCCCCTTACCTATGCTCTCCGCTCTGCACGGGAAACAGGAGCCTTTATTGTACTCAAATCTCATGTTACCTATATTGCCTCTCCTGATGGAAGGTTTGCCGTGTACGATGGCATGAATCCTGCGGCAGGGACCGGTGGTTCGGGTGATGTCCTGTCCGGCGTGATTGCAGGGTTTCTCGCCTGTGGGCTTTCTCCCTGGAATGCAGCGCGTCTTGGAGTCCTCGTTCACGGTACTGCCTGTGCTCAGTGTTTTGCAGAAAAGGGATGGTTTCTCGCTCAGGATATCCTTCCATACCTTTCACGGATTGGGATGTATACTTCTGTTGGAGAAAACGATGCCTGAAGACGATGAGCAGTTTACCTTTCACTATAACAGAGAGGAACGCCTTGCACGGCTGCCTGCATCAGCTAAGAAAAGCTGCGACACACCACGACGGAAAAAGAGGCTTTCGTTTTTCATCATCGTATTAGACGTTGTGATCCTCGCTCTCATTGTGGCATACGCGAGCCCCAGGCTTTTTAAAAGCGGGGAGGGTACACTGGGGGCTTATACCTTCAAGCTTTCAGGCTACGTGTACGACGGGAAACCGCTGGTGAGCCTTACTATAAAACTGCGTGAAGATTCTGCTCCAGAGGAGTCTGGAGAGGTTCAGGTGACCTTTTCTGTTCCGGGCAAGGGAGGGGAGACGACGATTTTCCATTTTCTTCCTGTTACAACGGAAGAGCCTGTGGTTGTCCGTACGAGCCTTTCCGCAGGGAGCCCAGGGGATGAGCTCATCGCTTCCTGTAAGACAGAGGCTGGGGGCATCACCTTAAAGGTAAGACTAAAAGGCGAACAGGATTGATCTTTGTATGCTATACTTGAAAGAGGTTTTCAGGAGGGAGGATTGCTGATGGAAAAGAGAAAACCCCATATCGGTATGTTCGGTCTCATGCCTGAGCTGTACCGCATGATCCCTGAACTTGAGAAGCGTTTGAGCGTATGGGTGGATGAGATACTCAATACGATCAAGGGATTTGCAACAGTAACCTATCCTGGCATCTGCGATACCCGGGAATTGGTAGACAGCGCTGTTACTGCTATCGAACGTTCTGGTGCTGATATGATGCTTGTTTTTCCGGTCACCTATGCTCCAAGTTTTATCTCCATCAGGGCTCTTTCCAGGGTGAAGCTACCCATTGCAGTACTCAATACGCAGATTCTCTGCGGGTTTCCATCGGATGCTGGGCCTGCGAGCTTCACGGACAACGAAGCCCCGACCGGTACGTTCGATCTCACAAATGCCCTGTTTCGGAACCGTATTCCCTTTACCCTGATAAGCGGATACTCCCGTGATCCGGGCATGTACAGGGAGATAGAGCAGTTTGCAAATGCTGCAATGGCGGCTTCAGAGCTGAGAAAGGTCCGCATCGGCGTTTTTGGCTATCCGATGAACGGTTCAGGGGACTTTATGATAGACAACACCTTGCTCATCTCTCATCTGGGAGCAGAGGTTATTTACCTTGATCTATCTGAGCTTGCCTCTGAGGCTGAAAATGCCCCTGAGTTTGAGCTGCGGAATCAGATGGAGCAGGACAAGAAGCTCTTCACAATAGATAAGAACCTCACGACACGAGAGCACGAGGAGTCTTCCAGGATGGAATGGGCGCTCCGGGTGATGTTCAAGAGGTATGGCCTGTCTGCCTTTACCTACCATTTCGATGCGCTTGCCAGGGATGGAAGGTTCAAGACCCTTCCCATGCTTGCAGCCTGCAAGCTTCTTGCCGATGGATACGGTTTCGGGGGCGAGGGGGATGTAACGAGTACTGCTGCAGTAACGATACTCCAGAAACTCACCGGATCTGCTGATTTCTTCGAATCGTGGGGTATGGATTTCGAGGTGGGGGCTGTACTGAAAAATCACATGGGTGAGGGAAATCTCAACTATGCACGGAAGGATATGCCGAGGAGGCTCGTCCGGGTTCCCTATAGCTTTGGAGGATCGGTCGAATATAATGCGGTGCCAGCCTTCTCCCTGCAGGAGGGGGAGGCAACACTCATCAACCTGACGACAAGTCCAGATGGGGAAATCAGCATCATTGCTGCAGAAGGGAAGGTGCCTGACTTCAAGCCGATCACCGGGGTTGACAGTCCCCATGGAAAGTTCAAACCCGATACTTCGTTCAAAGAGTACCTCTCGGCGTATGCCCAGGCTGGCGGTACGCATCATGGAGCCCTCTGTTACGGCAGAAAAGCCCATGATCTCAAGATGCTCTGTGATATCCTCAAGCTGCGTTTTACGAGGGTTTAGTAAAAAACTTAAAACCTTGACTTTTAGCTAGTACTTCGTCTATGATGCACCAGTAAGGGAGAGATGAGGGTAGGTATGTTGCAGTTGTATTTCCTCTCAATCGTACTGAATATAACGAGTGGATGTGCCCTTGCCTCTGATTATCTGGCTGACCGGAGCACGGTGTTTACCAATATGCGCGATTTCTTCAAGGCAAGCCACGTTCTTAAGATCACTCTCGCTGTCCTCACATTCATTGTCGGTTTCTTCAAGTTTATAAGCGTCACAAAGGGCGATACTCCAGTTGTGGGCGATTTTTTTCCTGCAATCTGCGGACTGATTGGAGGTACGACGCTCTTCCTCGATTATTACAGGGAAAGTTCGACATCGTTCAATTCTCAATTTGTCGAAACCCTTAACCGAGTTTTTCTCGATCACAAGTCCATCGTGGGAATTGGGTCAATCATCATCGGTTTGCTCCACTTCATATTCCCCCAGGCGATATTCCTCTAACCGTATGACTCCTATCTCGGTATCCGGAATTGCTCACCGAAGTGGGAGCTATTTTGTTGCACTACGAAAGCCTGGTACGAGTATAGGGGAGTGCTGGGAATTCCCCGGCGGAAAATGCGAAGAGGGAGAAGACCCTCCGGATGCCCTTAAGCGAGAGTTTCTTGAGGAGTTCGATCTTCCGGTATCAGTGGGAAGGGAGATACACCGGGGTTCATTTTCCAACGGGAAGCAGACCTATAGACAGATAGCCTACGAGGTTGAATTCCTTATTGAACGATATACGCTCCATGAGCATCAGAAGGCTTTCTGGGCAACCCTGGAAGAATTAGAGAAGCTTTCGATGGCCGATTCTGATCGGCTGATACTCGAGACCCTCAGATCACTGTGCCTGGAGGGAGAATCCCGTTCTTCGGTATGATGATGATGCCGTCCCTGATGTAGTAACCCCGATAATCGCCATCCTCCCGGGTGAAATTGTCTATCCCTATTCTGCAACCGTCTCCAATACGGGCATTCATATCGATGATTGCCCTTTTGATGATACAGCCTCTCCCGATCCCTACATTTGGGGTGCCGCCTTCTTCGTTTCGCTTCTTCTGTTCAGGGGTTTCGTAGTAGTTCGCTCCCATACAGATCACCCCATCGAGGTTGGCCCCGGACTCGATGATCGTACGTATACCGATGATCGAATTCACGATCGAGGCATTGGTGATGATACTCCCCTCGGCAGTGAGGGACTGTGAGATCGTACAGTAATTGATCTTTGTAGCAGGAAGATCTCGCCTGTGTGTATAGATGGGTTTGTTTTCATCGTAGAAATTGAATGCTGGATTCACGGCAGCGAGACCGAGGTTTGTCTCGTAAAAGGTCTTGATCGTTCCGATATCCTCCCAAAAACCGGTGAAAACATAGGCATTCACCGGGAGCTGACTAATAGCGAGGGGGATGATCTCTTTGCCGAAATCCGTAAGGGTGTTGTCGAGGAGTTTCTCCATAATCTGCGCATTGAAGATATAGATGCCCATAGAGGCAAGGTATTCTTTTCCGGCATTGAGCTGTGATTTGTCTGGATGGAGCTCCACAGGTATCTTGAAATCTTCGATATTCTTGTTCGGACCTGGTTTTTCTAGAAAGGTAGTGATCCGGGAGGATTTATCAGCCTTGAGTATGCCGAGGCTGGAAGCACTTTCTCGCGTTACCGGTGTACATGCAATAGTGATTTCAGCCCCGCTTTTTAGGTGGTGTTCAAACATATCCCGCAGATCGAGCCTGTACAACTGATCGCCGGCAAGAATGATGTAATGGCTTGGATTCTGTGCACGAAAGTGCTGAAAATTCTTCCGTACAGCATCCGCCGTTCCCTCGTACCAGCTTGAGTTCTCGAAGGTCTGTTCCGCAGCCAGTATCGAAACAAAACCCTTTGAGAACGTATCGAAGATATAGGTATCACTTATATGATTATGGAGGGAAACGCTGTTGAACTGCGTTAAGATGTATATCTTCTTGAAGTCGGAATTTATACAATTCGAGATGGGAATATCGACGAGTCGGTACTTTCCCCCGAAAGGTACGGCGGGTTTGGCGCGTTCTTTCGTGAGAGGGAAGAGCCGTGTTCCCTTTCCTCCGCCCAAAACTATGCATAGAACCTCGCGCACTGCTTTCTCCTTCCTGAAATCTTTCGTCACCATTGTACGAAAGAGTATGCAATAAATCAAGGAAAATACTCATCTGATTATATGAAATAAACGTTTGTGCTCATAAACTGGATTTCTTTGATGGAGAATTGGTTTGTCTTTTTCCCTGTTTTTTTGTATGATACAGTATGCCCGATACAGAACAGGTGCTTTCCGAGCTTGCACACGACCAGGGCTTTATGTCCTGCGTGACCCATTGGGAGACCCTCCCTTCGCGGGAAGGCATCTTCTCTCCCTTTCCATCGGATGTCGATCCAAGAATAATCTCGGCACTGAAAAGCAGGGGCATAGAATGCCTGTACAGCCACCAGGCTGAGTGCTACACAGCAGTGAGGAAGGGCCAGAATGTGGTGGTTGTTACTCCCACTGCCTCAGGAAAGACCCTCTGTTACAACCTCCCTGTGCTCAATGGGCTTCTGGAACGACGCGAGGCAAGGGCTCTCTACCTCTTTCCCACCAAGGCTCTTTCCTTTGATCAGCAGGCTGAGCTTAACGAGATCGTACTGGAGGGAGTGCCTGTCAAAGTCTCCACCTACGACGGAGACACCCCATCCTCTGTGCGGGTATCCGCTCGCGAGAGCGGGAGGATCGTCATATCGAATCCTGATATGCTCCATTCAGGAATACTTCCGAACCATCCCAAGTGGATCAAGTTCCTTTCGAACCTCTCCTATGTGGTGATAGACGAGGTGCACACCTACAGGGGGGTATTCGGCTCCCATATGGCAAACCTCATACGAAGGCTCAAACGGGTTGTCCGTTTCTACGGCGGAAATCCTGTATTCATTGCATTGAGCGCAACGATAGGCAATCCTCTCGAACTTGCCGTGAATATTATTGGGGAGGATGCAGTGCTCATCGAGAAGAATGGCGCTCCCTCAGGCGAGAAGCACATCGTACTGTACAACCCGCCGATTGTGGACTCTGTACAGGGCATACGGAGGGGGGTGGTACTCGAGTCTCAGAAGATAGCCCTCAACCTCCTTCGAAAGGGTATCAAGACGATCGTGTTTGCCCGTTCGCGGATCGCTACAGAGCTCATCGCTTCCTACATCAGGAAATCGCTCGAAAACATATTCACGGACAATGAACGGATACGGGTCGAATCCTACCGCGGAGGCTACCTTCCCCATGAGCGGCGCGAGATTGAGCTGGGCTTGAGGGACGGAAACATCAGGGGTGTCGTATCTACCACTGCCCTCGAGCTCGGTATCGATATCGGAGGACTCGATGCTGCGGTGCTCGCTGGATTTCCAGGCTCTATAGCCTCTGCATGGCAGCAGGCTGGAAGGGCGGGAAGGCGCTCCTCTGTTTCCCTTGCTGTGATCGTGGCATCCTCATCTCCTGTGGATCAGTACCTCATCCGGCATTCCGACTATTTCTTTGGCAGGTCACCTGAATCTGGCTTTATAGACAGCAGGAACCTCTACATCCTCCTCGACCACCTCAAATGTGCTGCCTATGAGCTTCCCTTTACCAGGGGAGAGGACTTCGGCGGCGATGTCGGGGAGCTCCTCGGGTATCTGGAGGAGGAGGGTGTGGTGCGCTTCTCTGAGGGCTCCTATTACTGGTCGGACAGGTCCTACCCTGCAGAACAGGTATCCCTCCGTTCTGCCTCTGGAGAAAATATCGTCATTATCGATACGACGAAGGGAAGACAGACTGTGATAGGCGAGATGGACAGACCCTCTGCAAAGGAACTCCTCTTCGACAACGCTGTCTACCTGCACAGAGGCCAGCAGTTCATGGTGAAGAAGCTCGATATCGAGAACAAGACCTGTTTCGTCGAGGAATCAGACGTAAACTACTACACTGATTCCATAGTGAAGACCGATATCAAGCTCCTCTCACGTGACAGTGAGGAAAATGCTTGCCATGCTACAATCCTCACTGGTGATGTGCTGGTGAGAAGCCAGGTAACGAAGTACAAGAAGCTTGCATTCTTTACCCACGAGAGTATCGGATACGGGGATATCTTCCTTCCCGAGGAGGAAATGCACACGAGGAGTGCGGTGATACTCCTTCCCCCAGATCAAGCCTCAGGAAAAGCCTTCGCACGTGTTCCAGTCCATCTTCGAGAAGAGGCAATCGCACGGGTGGGCTCTCTCCTTCAGAATGTGGCTCCGGTGTTCCTCCTCTGTGACAGGAGGGATCTCGGTGTAGCAGAGAGACTCAAAGACCCTGAGACACAATTACCGAGTATCTTCGTGTACGATATGTATCCAGGCGGTACTGGTCTTGCAGACGGTTTCAGGCAGAAGGTCATCGATATCCTGAATGCTGCCAGCGACCTCATCGCAAACTGCCCCTGCGAATCTGGCTGCCCCTCCTGTATAGGCCCGGACAGTCGCATCAGCCCGGAGGACAATCTGAAGATTGTAGTAAGGGACTTTCTCCTCTCCTGGACCGCAGGGTAGTATGGCTGGGGATCTCGGCGAGCGTCTCGAAAGACTCAAAGAGGCACGAAGGAAGACAGGACAGGAGACGGCTCTTTCAGGCTCTTCTCCTTCAAAGCTCGGCTGCAGGACCGGTGATCCGCTTATCCCGGGGTTCACCAGGATCGGTAGCTATACCTACAAGCGTGACGTGAGCTTTCAGCCGATCCTTCCCCCTTCGTACGAACGCTCGTATCTCGCTTCATGCAAGGCTCTTGGAACGGATAGACTCGTTTTCTTCGACCTCGAAACTACAGGACTTTCCGGGGGAGCTGGAACCTTCGTGTTTCTTGCAGGTTTTGGGCGAATGAAGGATAGATGCTTCTCTGTAAGCCAGTACTTCCTCTCTGACTATCCGGGAGAGAGGGAATTCCTCGCTTTTCTTAGAGATGAGCTCAAAGAAACCGCATCGTTCGGTAGCAGTGAAGCATCTGTCCCAGACGAGAGAGAAATATCCGGTATCCTTGTAAGTTACAATGGAAAGTCCTTCGATATACCTGTACTCCGTAACCGTTTTCTCATGTCTGGTTCCAACCTCATCCTCCCTCATCATATCGATCTTCTGTACCCGATCCGCTTTCTGTTCAGGGGAACGTACCCTGAGCTTTCACTCGGGGCTGTAGAACGTTGCATTCTCAAGATGGAACGGGGAGGCGATCTTCCAGGAGCTCTTGTTCCGGGGCGGTACTTTTCTTTTCTGAAAGGCAGAGACCCTGCTTTTCTTGAGGAGGTATTCTCCCATCACATCCAGGACATTCTGTCTCTCTGTAGAATCTATGCCTATCTCGAGTCTGTTCTGGCTGATCCTGAGTCTCATCCCGAGGTACCGCGCTTTCCCCTGGGGAGGCTCCTTTATAGGCATAACCGCGAGTTGGGGCTTTCCCTCATCAGAGAGGCTATGGATCGAGGCGATACGCGTGCCGGACTCTTTGTCGGAAGGTTGTACAAAAAAGCAGAGGAATGGGAAGAGGCGTTTACCATATGGAAATGTCTCTATACAGAACGCCGCTCATTTCTTGCTCTTGTCGAGATGCTCAAATACCTTGAGCACAGGTTACATGACTACAGAGCTGCCCTCTCCCTCATAGAGGAAGGATATACTAGGCTCCTTCCCTTCGAGGTAGAGAAGCGCGAGGAACTCAACAAAAGGAAAGAAAGGATAGAGCGAAAGATAAAAAATATGGGACTATGATTGAGGAATCCTCTTCCTATTCGCTGCCTCGTCGTAGATTGCCTCGTACTGTTCTGCTGATGAATCCCAGGAAAACCTTTTCTCCATGGCGCGTATCCTCATCCTGCGGATATGCTCTGGTTTTTCTCTGTACACCATGATGGCCCCTGTAACTGTATTCACGATCTCGTCTGGATCCATTCTGTCAAAGAGGAATCCTGTACCGCCCCCGGTGAGGGGATCGTACGGTTCGACCGTATCTTTCAGACCTCCAGTCCTGTGAACGATGGGGAGAGTTCCATACCTGAGCGAGTACATCTGGTTGAGGCCGCAGGGTTCATACCTGGAGGGCATAAGAAAAAAGTCGGACGCTCCTTCGATGAGGTGTGCCATCTCCTCGCTGAATCCTATGATGACCTTGAGGTTCTCGTAACTGGATGCAAGCTCCTTCAGGCGTCGCTCATAGTCCGGGTTTCCTGTTCCCAGGATGACAAACTCCGCATTACGCCTCGATAGGAGGCGGGGCAGGGCTGCCTGCTCGCCTGTGAGAAGCTCCGGGAAACCCTTCTGCTCGGCGAGTCGTGTCACCATGCCGATGAGGGGAAGTTCTGTTTCAGTGTCGTCTTCTCTTCCCTTTAGCTCGGCAGGCTTTAGTCCAATACGCCTTCTGAGTTCTCTCTTTGCCTCTGCCTTACCGCCCAGGTCTTTCTCAGAAAAGGGGGAGGGAAGGGCCGGGTCTGTTTCCGGATTCCACACCTCGTAATCGATGCCGTTCAGCACTCCTTTCAGGTCTTTTGCTCTCTGGCTAAGGAGTGAGTCGAGCCCTGCCCCGAGAGCCTGCGTACGTATCTCTTCTGCGTATGTCGGAGAGACAGTGGTAATCATATCTGCATGGAGTATCCCTGTACGTAAGAAATTGATGCACCTAAGCGATGTGTCACCTACAGTGTCACCTGCGGTGTTCCGTGTTTCCCTGAACCAGGAGGGCGAAAGACCCAGGTAATGGATACTGTGCGGGCTGAACTCTCCCTGGTATGCAATATTGTGGATTGTCAGTACGGATGCTGGCCGTTTTCCCCTCTCTGCTGTCCAGTCTGCCTGTATGTATACAGGGGAGAGGGCAGCCTGCCAGTCGTGGGCATGTACGACATCGACTGAAAGCCTTAAGGCTTCGAGCAGAGCGACTGCTGAACGGCAAAAGAACCCGAAGCGTTTTGCGTTGTCTGCAAAAAAGGGCTCTTCCTTCGATCCGTACAGGCCTTCCCTCTTCGTGAAGAAGGAGTCATGCTTGATGAGATACACCGGTATCTCGCTTTCAGGGAGAGTTGTTTCCAGTACAGAACAGCCTTCCTCGCCGAAACCTGTCTGAACCTTCAATGCACTCACTGCAACAGTGAAGCCCTTGATCGACATGGAGCCATACAGGGGCATTACGATCCTCACATCGTTCCCCCGGCTGGAAAGTACACGAGAGAGGCTCCCGGTGACATCCGCCAATCCCCCAGACTTTACGAAGGGGAAGACCTCGCTTGTCACCATGAGTATCGTACGCTGCTTTTTCTGGGGCACGCTATTCTCCTTTTCCAGCTTGAAGTAAGCGCAAACGCTATTGATGCGGTCAAGTCTGGTAGTATTGTATCCTAAAATCTGCAATCCGTGTGAAGCCCACTGATCGGTAGAGGCCCTGTGCCCTCTCGTTTTGCTTCTTTACGAAGAGACAGGCATTGAAACCCATCTCTTTCAGTTCATTGATAAGAGCCGATACGGTGATTTTCCCATAGCCCTGGTTCCTGAATGGGGGGATGGTGAATACCCCGCCGATCTGAGCAAAGGATAGACCCCAGGCATTGGTTCCTGCCTTTGCGATGGGTATGCCATCCCTTTCTAGAAGGTAGATCACCTCAGTCTGCAGGCTCTGCTTGAGGTTGAGAAAACTGATACGCCCATTGAACTCCTCTGGATGTATGAGCACCTCTTCCTTTTCGTAGGCAACCTGGAGGGGAAAGATCAGCTCTGCATCCCCCTGCACCGCTTTCCTGATTCGAAAGTCCTGTGGAAGGTGTTGTATATTGATTTTCGATCCCTCATAGACCAGAAGATCATAGTCCAGTATATGGACTGGATTCCTATCGATGCAGTGTGAGAGAATTTCTACTCCCCTTTGTTCTCCGATGATCGATACCACGGAATTCCGCCATCTGGATAGGAGCTTCTTCACCTCCTTTTCAGCTGGATCAGATCCTTTGAGCGAAAGCATAGGGTAGATCACTCCGCCCCGCGTGAGGAAAAAGACACCGTCGATAGAGTCATCCCTCTCTCCGTGCTGTACATAGAGCTTTCCTGAAGAAAAGGGAAAGAAGGCTGGCTTTCCCTTTTTCATTAGTTTAGAGATGAGAGAAACGCAAAGCGGCTCGTACTCCTTGAGGTAGGTAATAACCGCCTGAATGTCTTCTTTTTGGGCTGGATTCCACCTCATGGTTCATTTCTCGTATAGTGTGACTGGGAGGCTTCCCTGTGGGGGAAAGTCTCCGGCAAGTACAGCAAAGCCTGCTTTGAAGGAATCTTCACCTATTCCGTATGCTGCAATTGCTGAATCGACCCAGGGAGTCTCGGTAAGATAGATCGGGGTGAGTACAGAGAAGACCACGATTTTGGACTTGTAGGCTGAAAGTCCTTTTAGTATTTCGAGGCTTGCAGTATTGGAGAGGCAGAATATGATCGTGTCGTACTTCTTTGCTGCCTCTGTAATGAACAGCCTGTCTTCCTTACGGGGGTAGTAGGTCGGTACATACGGATAGAAGTACTGGTCAGCCCCAGGAAAGCGTTTTAGGCCCTCCTTAAGGAATGTATTGAACTGGCCAACAAGAAGTACCTTCCCTGGATTTTCGATCGGTATACGGCTACTCTTGATTGCAGTGATGCTCCTGCATGCCTGCTGGAAGAAGAACTCTTTTCCCTCCTTCGAGGGGACCTCTCTCTCTACTGCATCTGGATCGGGTATGAGCGGCACATGATCTCTCGAGTTGAAATAGACAAGCTTCGCATTGAGTATACGGACTGCTGATTCTCGTACCTGTTTCTTAAAGGCTTCGTTCCTGGTCATTTCTGCTATCAGGTACGCCCATGAACGCCTGTATACCTCGTAATCGCTCGAAATCATGATCATGTCGTTTCCCGCTTCTATGGCCTGTTTGCATATCCGTGGCATATTTGCCTCACTCGAACCTGCACCGCTCATCCTGAGGTCATCGGTGATGATGAGGCCTTGAAAACCGAGCCTCTCACGCAGGACAGTTTTTAGAAAGAACGGCGAAAGAGAAGCAGGTGTTTCATTGCCCAGGATATCCGGGAAACCGAGGTGTCCGCTCATCACAGCTGGTAAGCCCTCCTTGATGAGGAAACGATACGGTACGAGCTCCCGCTCCATCAGCGTATCGAGGTTTCCCCGGATGAGGGGGAGCGTTCCATGGGAATCCTTGTCTGCTGCACCATGTCCGGGAAAATGCTTCGCAGTGCAGATGATACCAGCCTTTTTCATCCCCCGGTAGTAAGCAACGCTAAGAAGCCCTGTTTCCACCGGGTCTTCGGAAAAGGCGCGGGGTCCAATGACATCGGCCTTGTGGTTCGTGTAGATATCCACAGTGGGAGCGAAGTTCATGTTGATACCTAAAGCCCGTAGTTCCTGGCCGATATAGTATCCAGATTCGTAGGCATCGCTTGCGTAGCCTGAGGCCCCTATGGCGAGATTTCCAGGGGTTACAGATGTACTTCCCTTGACATGCCTTACCCATCCCCCCTCCTGGTCTGTGGCTATGAAAAGAGGGATGCCACGAGGTGTTTTTGCAGCCTCTGTCTGGAGGACTGTAATGCTCTGTATGAGTTTATCGAGGTTGTCAGCGTTCCATCCAAATATCTTCACTCCTCCGATCTTTCGTTCTCGTACCCAGTAGAGAAAGTCCGCATCTGGTTTCTCTCCTGCATAGGTGATGAGAAAAAGCTG
>Ga0116192_1002184_pt1 | contig 13168 bp, 13 predicted proteins | sample AD_UKC113_MetaG_FD_89876 | JGI IMG/M metagenome (GOLD analysis project Ga0116192, IMG submission 89876) | Active sludge microbial communities of municipal wastewater-treating anaerobic digesters from Hong Kong - AD_UKC113_MetaG | ecosystem: Engineered > Bioreactor > Anaerobic > Digestate... | reverse complement strand
GTTTGATAAAGACATATTGTTTGATAAAGACATATTGTTTGATAAAGACATATTGTTTGATAAAGACATATTGTTTGATAAAGACATATTGTTTGATAAAGACATATTGTTTGATAAAGACATATTGTTTGATAAAGAAATTATAAAGTTTTTGCATAGTGACATAGATACTACTTTAAAAAACTTTTTAGATAGCAACGTTAAAGAAATCATTAAAAATATTTTATTAAATGTTTAATTGTTAGTGACATGAACTAAATTACATTCTTTATTTATGCAATATTTTTCTAGAGGACAAAAATTTTCTTTTTTTATTACGTCACTTGGATTATACATTACTAAATGTAAATTATTGCAATACATATCACAGTTATTTTGATCACATTTTTTTCTCACAAAAAAATGAGGTTTTTTGCTGTAAACATGAAATTTAGGACAATTTTTATCTTCGCAATTCTCATCTAAAGCACAAAACGTTTTGGGATCTTTATTTTCAATTTCTGCATAATGTATACCCTTGCATTCAAAAAGGAAACAAGGTATGCATTTTTCATTGTGACGACAAAAATCTCTTTTGTATATCATTGTATTTTACTGAACAATAATAAAATAAATGAATTTGTGGTTTTTATTTTCAATTTTATTATGATAATCAAATAAACAATATTTAAATTAATTTCTAAAATTCTTGAAAACTTGAATAAGTACCACTTAAGAATCTCACGGTACCGACACCTAAACCTATACTTCCACCAATTAAAGCTGCAAAAAAGACTAATATTTGACCACTTGTGGGTAAAATTAAGTAGCCACGACTTGTGAAATTTAATCCGGTGATTTTAGCAAATAAGTAGCCAATCAAACCACCTAAAAAGGAACCAATTATTGTATAAAGCATTTTTTCTATTATTTCAAAAATTTTATAAAGTATGTGTTTAAAATTTTAATATTCATTTTTTTTTTTGGCTTGGTGAATAATATTCTTTACATATTATGATTATTTAATCTACTTGTGTGAAACCATTATCGTTTGTAACCTGTTTATTTTGTAATGTTACATTTATCTTTTATATATGATAAAAATTTATCACTTGATGCAAATGTTATCATACTGGATAATAGTAAACCTATAATAATATATTTTCTTGGTATGTACTTAGAAAAAAATTTTCCAAAAAATGTATACATTATGCCATTGCTAATGGATTTAGTAAATATATGTGTTGTATCGCAGGCAAATAAATATTTTTTTAAAAATAGATTCATAAAACCAAAACCGAATATTGCGCAATCAATTACACTCATATCTTGTGCAATATCAAACAAACTCGAACATTCATAAGTAATCATAAACATCATTTTGTAAATTAATAATATTTCAAATCTTTCTAATAAAATTGAAACACACAATAAAATAATTTATCATTTTTTAAATTTAAAAATGAATATTAAAAGTAATGAGTATACTGTATATACTGTATAACAACAAACAATATAAAGCTATGATATTTGGATTTTATTTTCTGGTTTTAGTTATAATAAGTTTATTATTGTATAAAATAAAATATTTTACTCATCCTATTGTAAATAAACTAGTGTTCCACCCAACAAATCAAGGTTACGATCCCGTTATAACTGTAACCTTTGCTACTGATAACACACAAAATATATCAGTGCCATACATACAATTCGTTCACGAAAATTCTAAAAAATACATTATTTTTGCTCATGGTAATGCTTGCAGTATGTATACTTTAAGTTATTACTTTCGTAACATTTGTGAAATAAGTAAAGTTAATGTAATTTCTTTCGAGTATCCTGGTTACTCTGTTTGTCCAGGAACACCAAGCGAATATACTTGTGGTCAAAATTTAAATATATTAATAGATCATTTGATAAACGAAAAAAACATAAAACAAAAAAATATTTATTTAGTTGGTCAATCTATTGGTACTGGAATTGTTGCTAATTATGTGGCCACTCACGATTGGTCAAACTCAATTATGTTAATTTCACCTTACAAAACTATTGCATCTATTGTGCTAAAGGACAATTTTATTAATAATATTTTGAAATCATTCTTTGATATGTTTGAAACAATTAATAAAGTGGATAAAATTAATTGTCCTGTCAAAATAGTACACGGAGAAAAAGATGAATTAATTTCTATTGATCACGGAAAAGAAATTTATGAAAAATTAAAATACAAACTTGCGCCCACATGGTTACAGGATGCAAACCACAATAACATATTAAATTTGATTGATTATGATGTTTGGGAAGAATTTTTAAATTCAAAATTATTACCGACAGAATAAAATTGAAATTATTATTATCAAGACTATTTTTTATGAATTATGTATTTGATAATTCAAATGTCAGCGATAAATAGTATTGATAATAACAGTAATAAATCTATTTCTATTCGTGTTAAAGGAGCTAATTTTAATAATGATAAAAATGCACCCTTAGTTGATTTTCAAAATGATTTGAAAACTGCCAAAATATATTTAAAAATAAACGATTTTGATATGTTGCGCGCTTACACCAATATTTCTTTCGAGAAGATACTAGAAATTATTAATGATGCTAAGCATATTGATAATATACTCGGAGATATAGAAATATTTGAACATTTAATTATGCATTGTGTAGATATTTTGAATCATAATATATTTTTAATGTATGCATGTAAATATTATGATGTAAATATTTTAAAAAAATTAATTAACTTGGGTTTTAGTTATGAACAAGTAAATATTTTATTTTTATTTGAACGAAAGTCATTTAGGGAAAAACCGTTGCGTAAGCTTTCCATTGAACCATTAGTCTTGGGTAAAACTAATGATTCGACCAATAATTTACGTAAATTGGATGATTTGGGAAAATTTGATGAAATGACGAATGAAATGTTTGATTATTTAATTTCTAATGGTGTTGATATCAATGTAAAAGGAGAAATACAAGGGTTAACAGGAACGCCATTACATTTTGCATGTTATAGAAATTCAAGCTCAATGGTCAATAAATTATTGAGCGCTGGAGCAAGATGCAATAATGTAAATATATTAAATGAATTGCCTTTGCATGTGGCTTGTGAAAAATCTAATATAAGTATTATAAATATGTTAGTAGATAAAATGTTGGAAAACAAAGAGTATATAGATTACGAAGGTCTATTTAGTGATCATGTTTTATCTCCTCTACATATTTTTTGCAAAATAGGTAACAAAGGAAACATTGATGATTTCATTAAAAAAAATAAAAATGTTAATTTGAATATGCTATGTAATGGTTACACACCTTTATTTTTTGCTAAACGAAATCAATTGTTAACGGTTGAATACATAAACAAACTTATCAGTCTTGGAGCAATGGAAATACCTAAAAAACAAAGTAGAAATCACAAAAAAAGATATAGTTTCAAGTATAATAACTTGACAAGTCAAAAAAAACATAATTATCCCAGTTTAAGAAATTACCATAATACAAAAGACCAAAACAATATGACAGACCAAAACAATATGACAGACCAAAACAATATGACAGACCAAAACAATATGACAGACCAAAACAATATGACAGACCAAAACAATATGACAGACCGAAACAATATGACAGACCAAAACAATATGACAGACCAAAACAATATGACAGACCAAAACAATGACAATATGAACGAGAATAAAAAACTTGATAAGAGGTCTTCGAGCGTAATATTTAATAAAACCAGTAAAATTAATAAAATAAATGATACATGTTCAATTTCGTAAACACTAATAATCACTATCATAATCGCTTGCAGTTTCTTCACAAACGATACCAACGTTTGTGTCGTAAGTATCAAACTTTTTTTTAAAATCATCCGATTTACTCATATGTGATTTTATGGTAGTCATTTCATCAACAAAATCAGGCAAGTTTATAATTGCTTCTCTCAATGGGTAAATTTCACCAACAAATCTTACAAGATATTTATTGATATCTCTCATGCTAAAATTGTTATTTAAAAATAATTCACTTAAATTATTAATTTCTTCTTGTGTAATAACGTAATTTAAATACTTTAAATTATGATTAAAGATGTTATCTAAATGATTAATAATTGATTCTTTGTTTGGATTGCCAAAAAATAATATTCTTTTAAATCTACTTAGTAACGCTTTATCATTAATTTTTTCCACTAGATTTGCTGTAAAAAATCTCACAGTATATAGGTCAGAGTCGAAACCATCGAGTGTGTTTAAAATATTTGACATTTCTGTCGCGCAATTTATGTACCTATCAAAATCTTCTACTAGAATAACTCTAAATTTATTTGCATTACTTTGCAAATTTTTTATATTTCCTAATACAGAGTCTTTATATGTTGGTGGTGACAATACATAAGGTATATTACTATCTTTTACACAAGCCAAGTTTACTATGTAAATGTTCATTTTGTATTCTTGTACTATTTTTTTGATGAATGAGCTTTTACCATTACCAGGTGGTCCATGTAGTAAATAATTCATTCCTTGTGTGCATCCCAATATTTTAAATACATCAATATGTGCTATAAAATCTTTAATATCCTTTTGCATTTCACCTCTATATTCGTTAATATAATTACCATTTAAAATAATCTCAGTATTAAAATTCTGTGTAGATAACTTGTAATTACAAACACCATAGTTTTCAACGTATTTAAAAACTGATATTGATGGTCTTGACGTCTCTTCCCAATATGACAACAAATTGTAAATCAATTTAATGTTTTCAGCATATAAAACATAGTAATTTATAGAATTATATGGACTATTATCGTACTTCAAATAATTATCAACAACTATTTTTAATCCATTACATAGAAGAATAAATGATTTTGTCATAACACAATTTTGTTCAGCAACATAATTATTTTGTGTTATATGATGATTTTTAACGTAGTTTAAAATTATGCTTTGTTCATCAACATTGATAGGTATAAAGTTTGCATTGCCACTATTTGAAATATTAAATTCATTTATCAAATCAACAATTTTTAAATATATCAATTTGTATGTTTCATGACTACTTATCACCATGTACGTAGGTTCTCTCAAATGGATACATTCTTTCGAAGCCAAAGGTTCTATCAGGTCAATTGATTTTCTTGTGGCATTCTGGGCAAAAGGTCCAGTATTAAATATTTTAATTAATTTTTTTACGCGTTCATTTGCACATTTAATTAAATCATCTGTATTAATAGAATTTTTTAATTTACATTGTCCAATCAATTGAACACTTGTTATTTCTTCTCCGTTATACTCCATAAAGTTTATATTATGATTGTATTATATTAACTTATCAATTGTTTAAGATTTCATTTTTAAACACTATGTAATCATCTGTCAATAAAAAATGAAATAATTACAAACAACAGTCTTTATTATAAATATTTTATAATAAAATAAATGAACATAATTAAAGAGAAAATCAGTGGTATTTTTAGAAATATTGACGGTGAACAAGAAAATAATAATAACATTGATTGCACGCTGGGCGATTTACGTATTTTTAAAGTTTGTATTGATATTATTAATAAATATAGTCACGTACCTATTAAAAATGCCCCGTGTTACGACAATATTATTGTTCCAAAAAATGAGGCTCTCGACATAATTAATCGCATTACTATGCACAAGTTGGAAAATGAATTTGATTTAAACGAATTAAAAAAGTATGATGAGTTTAAAGATTATTGTGTAATACCTTTTTGCTCTTCTGATGGTGAAGGTAATGAGCATTATTTTAATGTGTTAATAAAACCGGAATATCAACAATTTTTACCAAAACAACAAAATGATTTGAGAGAGCCAGAGTTTAAACCATTTAAAATGGTAAAAGATGACAAAGATACTATGCACAAACAATTTTATCACACTTTCGATATTGATTTAGAAAAAGATCTTATTTTTTTGGGTGATTGGATTAAGAAACATAATGAATTGACAGCTGATTGTATTCAAGCAGAATTTAATAATTTAGAAATAAATTATGTTGTATTGGTCATTGCTGAAAAATTCGGATTTAATGAATTTTACAAATATTATCTTGGATCAATAAAAAGTATAGATAATATTCCAGAAAATTTTATACAAAAGATTTATACGTATTACATACATGAATCAATTGACGATGCAACAGAAGAGGAACGAGTAAAAAATTTTTGCACAATAAATAAAATATTGGCTGAACATTTTTGGACTCATCAAAAAGATGAATGCATAGCTGATTTAAAAATAATTAAAGAAGAGCATTACAAAAACTTGACTTTTGATCAACTGTGTGAAAAAACTAAATAATGCTACAGACCTTGCAGTATTTTTGGCGAAACCAGAGAGGGTTGCTACTATTTACATTTTTTATTAAAATTGAATTTTATATATTCTACCAATGTATTCTGTATTACATTATCAAAACGCACATGGAAACTAAAGAAGCAACAACTAACTGTTTGAATGAATCATGTAAATTGAGAGATCAAATTTATAGCAAAGTAATCAATGAAATAGTTCAAGTATTAATTTGCCCAATATCAAAAGAAATGCTTTCTGATCCTGTTGTAGGATCAGATGAAATAACCTACGAAAATGAATGTATTAAACAATGGATTATACAAAATAATCATTCCCCGTTAACAAAAAAAAATATGGATGTTGATTTAAGGAAAAACAGAGTAGCCAAACAAATAACCAAAATTATTACAACAAATTTAAAAGAATACAAGGATATTCAATTTGTTTCTGCACAAAAAAAAGAATATTACTCTAATAAAAATAAAATAATAAAATCGTTGCAAAAAGAAGATGAACATTCGAAACTATTATGTTATTTTATGTATGATATTGTCGACATTAAAACATATCCCAAAAACATATTACAAATATTAATAAATTTAAATATTACAATTTTATCTCACATACTTGAAAATTCCATAAATAAACGATGCGATAACGCATTCTGGCTTCCTTTTTTAAAAGTAAAAAAAGATATCGCTGTCAATGAATTATTTTACAAACATAATTTAATATCAACAGTTATGATTGATAGTTTACATATTTGTAATGTTGAACTGATAGAAAATATAATATTAACTGGAAAAAATACGGACGAATTATTAAATTATTACTCATATGAACAATCAGAATTCTATAAAGTAATAATTTCAGGTTACACATTTAAAACAAAATTGAATAGAAGATATCTTTGCGTTGCGAAAATTGCAACATTTAGTGCAAATATTATTTTGCATATTATAAATAATATTGGTGTTGAGGCTAACGAGTTTTATAAACAAATAATTCTAGAGTGTGTTGAAACAAAGAATGATATATTACTAAGTTTACTAATAGATGAGCTAGGCATAATATATTTTGAGAATTTTTATTTGCCATTTTACTTACATAAACAAAAAATGTATGATTCTCTTAAAAAATATCGAAGGCACGAGAAAATTATTAACCCATTAAAAAACGTCACTCTATAAAATTTATTTAATTTTATAGTTATCAATAATTATGACATATGAACAAAGAATTATTAGCATCATTAAATCATGAAATGATTGTTTATTTTGGTTCACTTGATCAACATTGATTTACTAATTGTCAAAAAATGTTAAATTCAATGTCCATAAATGAATTCAGATCTTCTACAAACATTATGTTAAAAAAAATCAAACAAAAACCATTTTTCGTTCATATTTAAATGCAATAAATAAACTATTGATTTTTTTTTTGATTTTTTTTATTAATTAGTTCTATTAAATCACAATAAAAAGACATTTCCTTATTAATATTTGAGTCCAAGTAAATGATACTCATATAAGCAGTCACAAAAGATGAAAAAATAATAACAATTGTAATATTATTCATAAATTTAAACATTGATGTTATCGTAACGATTGCACAAAACATAATCCACATTTTGACAGTAAATTTATAATACACGTCTTTAACTAATTTAACTATTTCGTTATTAAAAATGCGATCATTGTATGCATATGTACTTAAGTAAATAAATCCTGCACATATTGATGTAATAGACAACAAAATAGTAATTTGAGTTAATTCTTGTTTAAAATTCATAAACATCATTGTAACAATTATGCAAAATATAAAACATATTTTTATTATAAATTTATAATAAATTCTTTTAACGAATAAAAGTTTCCATTCTTCATAACATTTATGTATTGATTTATCATCAACTTTTTTAAAAAAGTTATCAATGTTTGAAATTAAAAAAGTTATGTAATCATCTTTAATAAATGTAAAAACGGAGAGTAATGAAAAGATGATAAACATTGTAAACGATAAAACTTTGTTACTAAAAATATGGTAACGATTATATTTTTGCACACTGCCTTGTGGGAAATCATCACACATCGGCACCAGCAAAATTGATTTTTTATTAGGAAAATGAGGAAAAAGTATTTCGAGAGTCTGTTTAATGTATATTAAAATAGTTACGTTATCACTATTATTAATGTTAATAATACTTTTTTTCATTATATAGTTTTAATATGGTGTTAAATGTATTTAGTTATGATTTTAAAAATCAATTTTTATTTATAAAAAAATGTATTCAAAAGTGATTGAGTATGTATTGTGTAAATTATAATTTACAAATTCTAACATACTCTGTGTGTTCTATTTCATTATTTGTTTTATTTAAATAAATATAACGTTGCCTTTCGAATTGAAATTGACAATACAATGAGAAAAATCGTAGGGTGGTTAACATTATATTTATTTCCTGTTCTAAAATGTGGTGTTTTGCATATTCTGTAAGCTAGGTCACGCATACTAGGATTTTTACTTTTCATATCATGTTTTAATCTCAATGTTAAGGTATTTTCTTCATAATTACCTTGCATTTCTTGAAATAATCTTAAAGAATCTTCAATGTCTCTATTTCTGTAAATGCTTTATACTATATTTTTTCTATTAAACAACATAGTTTTACAATCTTCTTCACATACAATTTATCGTAATAATCCGATATAAAAGTAATATCAAAATCATTATAATCTAACCATTTAACAACATCAAGAATAGCATCATAATATTATTGTTTTTCTATGACAGGATTAGTATCATTTAATCTCATTATACATTTTCCATGCATTTTACCATAACCAAAATTGAGAAAAATTGATTTTGCGTGTCCAATATGTAAAAATCCTTTTGGTTCAGGTGGAAATCGTGTAATTGCTTCGTACTCATTATTCCTTAAATAATTCAAGTGATTTTCTAGTGTTTCGTGGCATAATTGCGTGTTTATTGCTGCTTTAGCCAACTAGAGTAATGTAGAGGGGACTTCCAAATCACAAGATTACTCGAAGCCATAGGTGCACAAGTATCTTCTTTTAAAACGTTCATTTTGCTTTATTATAAATAGATATATATAAAATAATTACAATATCATAATTAATATTTCATTTATTATTTAAAAATGATTATTAATACCATTTAAAGATTTATCACTACACATATAATTTATAAACATGTCTAATACTAATATTTCTATAAGTAATTTTACATTATCAATTGGTAACTCAAAAATATTGTTAAACAATACAAAATTAGTAGTGTCGAACAATACAAAATATGGTTTAATTGGTAAAAATGGTCACGGCAAAACTACTCTATTAAATTATATTTATTCCAATTATTATAAAACTCATGATGTATTTATGACAGAGCAAGAATTTATTGAGGATGATAATATTGTTAACATAATACTAAAATCAAATAAAAAACGAATAAAGCTGCAAGAAAAAATATCTAAAATAGAAATCGAAATTAATGACAACTTTAGTGAACAATTACTAGAAAATTATAACGATTTACAAAACAAGTTATTGGCAATGAATGTGGATCGTGATGAATCAATAATAAAGTCACTATTAATAGGGTTAGGATTTACACAAAACGATTTTAATAAAAATATTAATGATTTTTCAGGTGGATGGAGAATGAGAGTATCTTTAGCAAGAGCCCTTTTTATGAAACCTAAAATATTATTGCTGGATGAACCCACAAATCATTTGGACTTGGATGCAGTTATTTGGTTAACGAAATATTTATCATTACAATATAAAAAAACTTTGCTAGTTGTATCACATGACAAAAATTTTTTGAATGATGTATGTGAGAATATCATTTTAATAGAGAATAAAAAACTGCATTATTTTAGAGGTAATTACGATAAATATACTGATTTAAAAATTAAATTTGAAAAAGAAAAGCAAAAAAAATTTAATGAATGTGAAAAAAAAGTAATACAACTTAAAAAAAAACAAATTAAAATAAATGATAGAAATAAAGAAATTAAAAAAATTGAGGAAGAAATGCAAGAATTTAGCCCTGTAGTAAACAAGAAAATAAAATTTAATTTTGCAAATATAAATTGTGATGAATCCAATTTAATACTGTCATTTAAAAATGCATGTTTTAGCTTTAATGATAAAATAATTTTTAATAATTTAAATTTAGATATTTATACAAATAATAAAATAGTGATTGTTGGTAAAAATGGTATTGGTAAAAGTACTTTTTTTAATATTATTTTAAAAAAATTACATTTATCATCGGGAGAACTAAATGTAAACGCTAAAATAAGAATAGGTTATTATTCACAACATTCATATGAAGTATTAAATAATGATTTGACACCAATAGAATATCTAAAAAGTAAAAAATTTGATTCGAATGTCGAATTACTAAACGAAAATGTGATCAATTCCAAGTATAATAAAGAAGAAAATAAAAGTGATTTTCTATATAGAAAATTTTTAGGCGATATAGGTCTTGAAAGCAGCGCGCATAAACAAAAAATTAGTACATTGTCAGGAGGCCAAAAAGCGCGTGTAGTATTTTCTTCTTTGTTTGTTGAAATGCCACATTTAATACTATTTGATGAACCAACTAACCATTTAGATTTAGAAACAATAGATGCATTAATAGATTGTATAAATGAATTTAATGGTACTACATTATTAATTACACATAATATTGATTTAATAGAAAAAACAGATAGTAAAATTTATGAACTGAAAAATTATAACTTGGTCGAAACCACTTTTGAAGATTATGCTGAGCAAGTTTGTAATGTATTGGATGAATAGTATGAGCAGGGATTTATTATTTTGTTCTCGCGACAATTCTAGTTCTGTTTGCAACATCATCTATTTTTGGATTTACTTGATTTATTTTATTACTTAAATCACTTAAATTTTCATCTTTGAGTTGTGAATTAATTTTTTTACTTATTGCTGCACAATCATCCAAAATATTTGATAAAACTTTTATGTTATTATCAATAGTGGTTTGAGTTTCGTTATACTCTTTTGAGTCATCATCCACATGTGAAATTGTGATATTCATTACTGGTATAGTATCTTTTATTTTATTATCAGGTCTCATTTTTTTAGGTGTTTTATTTTTTTTATGTTCTATTTTATTACTATGTTTCGTAATTTTATTCACCAATGTACCAAAAACAGATTCAATACTTCTAAGTTTTCTATTCGAGTTTTTTATGTTTGTTCTAATAGTTTCAACTTTATCGTCCATTGCATTTACTTGATTTTTTTGATCATCTAATATGGTAGATACTTCTTGACACATTTTTACACTTTCACTTCCCATTTTGATACAACGTTGTATGATACGTATAGTCTCTTTGTTCTCGTCAGTAGCTAAATCATACAATTCTTTTTTTGCTAGTCCAAAAGTTACTTCCATTTCTTCACCATTTGTTTTATTATTATTTAAACCTACTCTGACATAAGCTCTCAATGAACTATCTTGCAAATATACCCATTTATACTCAGTTTCATCAAAATTATTGAAATAAAAAGTTGGATTGATACATAAAACACCTAAAAATTTATTCATTGGAAAGTTTTTTTTGTAAAAATTTACTTGTATAGTTTCATTTAACAGACACTCGATTATTATTTTTTCTTTCCAATCATAACTAGTATCATTATTATACTGAGACGTGTAACTATAATTTGATTTTTTAATTTCATAATAGCAATTACTTATGCGATCGTCCAATTGACTTATCACCAACTTAATTTTATATTTATTATCCATTTATACTTCTATTAAAATAGTAGTATAAGGATAAAAAAATTATATCAATTTTAAATTTTAAAAACTAATAGTATAAACAATGATAAATTCAAAAAAAATTATTTACATGCAAATAGACTATTATGGTGTGGACAACTACGACATGAACAAAGCTGACTTGTTCAGCAAACAACAAAGTAATATATCTAATCTATTATCACAGATATATTTATTATCACCAATATATGAAATTTATAAACTGGTTGGTGCAGAGTTTGAACCTGAAAATAATAAAATGGTAATTTTTAATTTTTTCGACATTGAAAAGGGTGCTGTTTATTGTGTTGACAGTAATAAACGTGTGACGTTACAATATACTTTCTCCAATGGTAGCATTATTAAAGATACTAAACATTTTAAAATGTTTACATGCGTCGATAATAAATTAGTGCATCGTGGAGAATTTATTACTCATCAATTAAATTCTTCTCTCATCAAAATGGATTTTGATAAAATTTCCATAAAATATAAAGGTATATCAATGTTAAATTATTGTAACCCAGATCAATTTAAGACTTGTGACTATAAATATTATTTATTGACTAAAACAAGTACATTGCTAAAAAGAAAAGATGATTTATTAGTATTTGTCGAATGTAGTAATAATACTTATTTTTATGACGAATTAAATTGTGTTATTTGGAAAATCAATATGAATAGTTATGAAAGCGAAAAAATAGATTATTGCGAAAATCAAATGTATGATTTGGAATTTGACAAATTTTATGTAAACAATATTGACATAAAAAAGTATATGAATAATAAAATAATGATATTGATAGATTAGTAATAAACTAAAAGTATTACGCAGATTATCCAGTTTTTGATTAAAAAAAAAACCTAAAGTCAAACTTAGCAAGCTAGGCGGAAGATTTTCCAACTTTTTATTAAATTTATTACCCAAAGTTAAATTTTGTAAGTTGGGTGGAAGATTTTCTAGTTTTTGATTAAAGGTGTCACCTAAAATTAATGTTTGCAAACTAGGCGGAAGATTTTCT
>Ga0116192_1002182_pt1 | contig 13171 bp, 13 predicted proteins | sample AD_UKC113_MetaG_FD_89876 | JGI IMG/M metagenome (GOLD analysis project Ga0116192, IMG submission 89876) | Active sludge microbial communities of municipal wastewater-treating anaerobic digesters from Hong Kong - AD_UKC113_MetaG | ecosystem: Engineered > Bioreactor > Anaerobic > Digestate... | reverse complement strand
GACATTGCCGGCGGCCACGATCTCGCCTCCGGGATTCACATCGCCTATGACCACCACACTGCCGTCAAACTGGATCCGTGTGCCGCTTCGGATGGTGCTTCTGATAAATTTGCAGCTGCCCTCGTCCACATTGGTAAAGAACTTCTTGATGCCTCCGGTCTGAGGCTTGGCCTGGGAAACCGGATGCTTTGGCTCCTCCTCCCGGGTCAGGGCTTCGATTACTGCACCGCTTTTCTCGTCAAGAATAGCCTTCAGCCGGGCCTCCTCATCCTCGGTAAGCTGGATGCCCCTGTAGCTGACCTTGATCCGGGCACCCTTGAAAAACCTGGCCGCAGCGCTTACCTTGGCCGCCACCTCATCATATAGGGCTTCGGAGTCATAGCCTTCGGGAACAACGATAATAAGGCCCTCGGAATTTCCTTTGAATACAATGCTCTTGGCTTCCTGATCCATTATATAAGCATCCTTTCTGTGGGTTTTCATAGGTCTATTGTTACCAGATGATTTTAACGGCTTGGGTATCCTGTTCGTTCTGCTCCTGTCTTTCATTGAGTCTGAAGTATTCCAGCATGATTTCCCGTGCGATGGGCGCTGTATAGGAACCCCATACACCGTGCTCAACAACCACCACAACCGCAATCTCAGGATTGTCATAGGGTGCATAGCAGACAAATAGACCGTTGGAGGACTCGGTGGCCTCAAATCCCGTCTCGGCGGTACCCGTCTTACCGGCTACCAGGAAGGGAAAGTCCTTAAAGGTGTCTACAGCTGTACCGTCGTTGTCGTTGGCCACGGCCACCATGCCCTTCTTCACAGCCTCAATATTCTCAGACTTGGCCGGAATGGGATAGTAGTCCTTGGGTGCTTCATAGACGATCTCACCCTTGGCCGATTTAGCCATCTGCACCAGATGGGGGGTGTACCGCTTGCCGCCATTGGCGATGGTGGCGATATAATTGACGATCTGAATGGGCGTAAACCGGTTATACAGCTGACCGATTGCCGCCATGCAGGTGTTGGCGGGATACCATTCTTCATCATAATAGAGCCGCTTATACTCCCTTGATGCAATCTGCCCTACAGATTCGCTGACCTCTATGCCGGTTTTCTGGGCAAAACCGAACTCCTTGGCCCACTTGACGATATTGTCGATGCCGGTGTCGTGGCCCACCTTATAGAAAAACATATTACTGGAGGTAGCAAGGGCTCTTGTGAGTGCGATCCTGCCCTGATTGCCCTCCAGGTTGGTGAAGACCATGTTGCCGATGACCTCCTTGTAGGGGCAGTGGATGAGGGTAGTGGGCGTAATGGTGCCGGTTTCCAGGGCGGCCACAGCCACAAGGGGCTTGTAGGTTGAGCCCGGAGCGTAGTTTTCCTGGGTAGCCCGATTCCAGGTCAGCTTCATGGGGTTTGTATTGTAATCATTGATGGTCTGGTAATCGTCGGTGAGGAAAACAGCGGGATCATAGCCCGGATAGCTGGCCATGGCCAGAACCTCGCCGTTATTGACATCCAGCACGATGACAGCACCGGCATCGGCATCACCGAAGTTCTTCTTGCCGCCGCTTCGTCTGATCTGTTCAATGCCCCGCTTCAGGGCGTCCACCGCAACCCTCTGGAGTTCTAAGTCGATGGTGAGATAGATATCATTACCGGGCACCGGCTCTCGTGTAACCGAGAACATGGTGGTGCGCCCGCTCTTATCTACCTCCTTGGCTACAACCCCGTTTACACCGCGAAGAAGAGGCTCGGCCGCGGCTTCAATGCCCAGCTTGCCTACAATGTCTGAATTGCTGTAGTGCAAATCCGGATATTCTTCCTGAAACTTTTCGTACTGCTCGGGGGAGATGAGCCCCACATATCCGAGAACATGGGAGACTACCTCGGCATCGTAGTACTCGCGATAAGGCTTGATGAATGTGGAAAAGCCCGCAAAGTAAGCGCTTCTTTCCTCAATCTCGGTCATGGCCAGATTGGGTATATCATCGGCAATGATCATGGGATTGGATATGGTTGGCCGATTAATTAAGATTTCATAACGGAGCTGCATGATCTTGAAGGCCTCCTCATCGGAATAGGAGTCATCGATCTGGAAGGTCTTCTTTTTGAGATATTCAAAGGCCTGGTCGGCTGTGATCACATACTGGGCATCAGCCTCATTGAGCACAATCCTGGATATGAAGCCCTTGTAGTTTTGGGTTTTAAAGCGTATGGGGTTGATATCCAGATAATCGGTCAGGCGGCTTCTGATGGTCTTACCGTTTCTCTCCAGAACCTCGATGAGATCAAGGATCATGGCATTCTTTTGGGCATTATCCATCTTGGTGTCCACATATTGGACGCAATAGCCCATTCGGCTGCCGGCAATGGGGATACCGTTTCTGTCGTAGATATCCCCACGCATAGGATAGATATACCCTTCGGTATAGATCCTGCTGAGGGATTCCTTCTTATAATCATTTCCTTTAATAAGCTGAATGACCGCAAGGTTATAGATGATAATTCCTGCAGCCGCAAGAATGAAAATGGCGATCAATATGTAGCGATCCAAGCCCTGATGCTTTTTTTCATCCTTAATTTTCATGATAGCCTGTTCCTCTTTCTATCAATGGTATCAAGCATATTATATACTTTCATGACGGGCTTAAAAAGTGGCAATATCAGGACAGCGTTAAACAGCGCTTCCGGCAGTATGATGGTTGAAAATAACATAGGGAACACACCAAGGCCCCGAAAGAGAAAATAGATCAGCACAAAGCAGGTTTCAACCAGAATCGACGATACCAGGCCGAAGGTTAAAAGCACCAGCACCTTTTCCCGATAGAGCTTCTCATTCACCATGGAAATCAGGATGGCCAGCAGAAAGAGTAAAAGGGCATACCAACCCAGGGTTTTGCCCAGGAGAATATCGAAGGTAAGGCCATAGGCAATCCCCATAATGGCGCTTTCAACCGTTCCCCTCAAAAGCGCCGTCACCACGGTCATTACGATGAGAAGATTGGGTCTTACCGAAAAGATTTCAATATAGCCCAGCAGTGTGCTTTGCAGAAGCGCTGCCGTCAAGACCAGGAATAATGCCGTCATTACCCTGTATTTCATAAAAGGCTACCATCCTGTCAAGTAATCGATACACTTTTTTCGGCTATTCCTTTTTATCCAGCACGATGACCTCTTCAAGCCGCTTGAAGTCTACTATCGGCCTGATGATGGCGTAGGAATCGTATTGACCTTCATTTCTGACGATCTGCTCAACCTTGCCGATGATGATGCCCTTGGGGAAGATGCCCCCAAGACCGGAGGTCTCTACCGTGTCTCCCGGCTTTATGTCCATTTCAGGGGATATGTAATCGGCCCTGCATAAGCCCTTGCTTTTAAGGTTCACATCACCCCGAACGATGATGGTATCCCTTGAGTTGGAGAAACGGGCTGAAACTGTGCTGTCCAGGTCAATGAGAGAGATAACCCTGGACGAAAGAAGGTCTGTCTTGGAAACCCTCCCCACCAGGCCATAAGCGGTGATGACGGGTGAATCCACATCGATGCCGTCCTTGCTGCCGCTGTTGATGGTGAAGACCTCGAACCAGTTGCCCGGGTCCTTGGCAATAATGGAGCTGCCGATAAAATCGTACTCATCATACTGATCCTTGAACTTAAGAGCGTCACGCAGCTCCTGATTTTCCTTCTCAAGCTGCTGGATGCGGAGAATCTCCTGCTCCAACTCGCTGATCCTCCGGTTGAGCTCTTCATTTTGTGCCTTGGTGACCTTAACATCTTCAAAGTAAGCAAAGAACCCGCCGATCTTTCCTGATAAAAAGGATATGACGTTTTGGAGGGGAGTGATTGGAACGCTGATCAGGTTCTCAAAAAAGCCTGTGCCGTTTTTTAGGCTCGCTGATAAGGCTGCCAACGACAAAAGGATGACAACCACCAGTCCGAGAATAAACCATTTGCTTCTGATGAGCCTACGCAAAGCGCTTTTCCCTCCATTATGCTATCTGATTCGCTTGGATGACAATAAGACATTGCTCAGGGTGTCGATCTCCTCCAAAACCTTGCCCGTTCCGAGGACGACGCAGTCAAGCGCATGCTCTGCCACATAAACGGGGATGCCTGTCTCTTCGTTGATGAGCTTGTCCAGACCCCTTAAAAGCCCTCCGCCGCCTGTGAGCACAATCCCCCGCTCCATGATATCTGCCGCAAGCTCGGGGGGTGTTTTTTCAAGGGTATATTTGATGGAATCCACAACCGCATTGATAGGCTCTCTCAGGGCCTCACGAATCTCCATGGATGAGATGTGGAGCTCCTTAGGAAGTCCTGTAACCAGGTCTCTGCCGCTTACGGTGTAGGTTTCCTCCTGCTCCAGAGGATAGGCCGAGCCGATCTTGAGCTTGATATGCTCTGCAGTGCGTTCACCGATCATCAGGTTGTATTCCTTCTTGATATAGTGGATGATGCCGTCGTCAAACTCGTCGCCGGCAATTCTGAGGGAACGGCTTACCACGATGCCGCCCAGGGAGATAACGGCCACCTCGCAGGTGCCGCCTCCGATATCCACGATCATGCTGCCAGAGGGCTCCTCAACGGGCAGGCCCGCACCAATAGCCGATGCCATGGGCTCCTCAATGAGGAAGGCTTCCTTGGCGCCCGCCGACATGGCTGAGTCCACAACGGCCCTCTTTTCCACCTCAGTGACACCGGAGGGCACACATATGATGATGCGCGGCTTGGAAAAGGGGCTGGCGCCCACAGCCTTCTTGATGAAATATTTCAACATGCCCTGGGTGGTTTCGAAATCAGCGATAACGCCATCCTTCAGGGGCCTTATGGCCGTGATGTTTCCAGGGGTTCTGCCGATCATCTGCTTGGCTTCGATGCCCACAGCCAGAACCTCTCCTGTATTATTATTAATCGCCACAACAGAAGGCTCTCTTAGAATAATGCCTTTTCCCTTTAAATAAACCAACGTATTGGCTGTTCCCAGGTCAATCCCAATCTCCTTCGAAAATAAAGCCATTTTAACACTCTCTCCTTCGTTACCTTATAAGCTATGTCCTTTTACGCCTTCTGCCATACTCAAAAATGTATTTATTTTTTATCCTTGCATCTCATCCATGAAAGCATGGTAAAGCCCTCTTTCTCAAGCAGGGTGGAAAGTCTGTAGATGGGAAGGCCCATAACATTGAAATAACAGCCGTCCAGCTTCTCCACCATTAAGCTGCCATAGCCCTGAATCCCATAGCTGCCCGCCTTATCAAAGGACTCGCCGGTTGCCAGATAGGCTTCTATCATTTCATCGGTCATGGCCCTGATTTTAACCCGGGTGCACTCCTTGTCAACTAAAGGGGTAAGGGTTTTGATATCCACCAGGGCGATACCCGTGATCACCTCATGCCATTTCCCCTGGATCCTCCGGATCATGGCGAAGGCATCGTCATAGTCGGTGGGCTTGCCTAAGATCTCGCCGTCGATCACCACAGTGGTGTCAGCCCCTAAAACAAGGCCTTGGGCCTCGCCTTGATCGGCAAGCCTTTCTGCCACCAGGAGGGCTTTTTGCCTGGCCATCTCCATGACATATTCGGATGCATCGGAAAAACCACGGGAATTTTCATCTATATCGGCCGAAACGGCTTCAAAGGCGATTCCAATCTGCTTCAACAGCTCTTTTCTTCGCGGCGATGCCGATGCCAACACAAGCTTCATCATGGACTCACACCTTTTAGAATGCTTACATAGTCTTCCATACGATTCAATACTCCTATCAATTATACACTGAGAAAACCCGGTAGGGAATATCAAACCGCAACCTTTTACAAATAGAAAACCCGATATTTCCTGAAAGGAAATTGGCAGGACATTCTTCCATATCATATTGTATAATTGGCCTCTGCGAATTCACAGGGCTGAGTAATAATTTGTTACTTCTCTTTTGTCGATACTATAAGTATAATATACTATAAGTATGTCCAATCTGGATAAAAAGGATTATAGCATGAGAATAGAACGTGTGGGCGAAAACAAAATACGGATTTTTGTTTCCTACGATGATCTGGAAGAACGGGACATCGATTTTGAGTCGTTCAATTATAATTCCCCCGAAACCCAGGAGCTCTTTTGGGATCTGATGGAGCAGGCCGAGATCGAGTTGGGCTTTGAGGCACAGGAATCACAGCTGTGCATTGAGGCTGTCACCGACGTGGAGCATGGCTTTGTGATTACCATCACCAGGGTTGAGGAGGAAGCCGAATTCGAATCCATTCAAAAATTTATCAAAAATCGCTACAGAAAAAAGGATCTGGCCATAAAGAAAAAGACCGCCAAGGTCTGTTCAACACTATTGATCTATATGATCGACAGCTTTGACGACCTGTGCGAGCTTTCAAGTCTCCTCCTTCCGCTTTTTACCGGCAGGAGCAGGGTCTATAGCCTGGAAGGCCAATACTACCTTGTTTTAAGCGGCGTTGAGGGCAATGTCATCAATCAGAAGCACTTTGACAGCTGCCTCTCGGAGTATGCCGACAAAATGCAGAATGTAGACTTTCTTGAGGGCTTCCTCAACGAGTATGGCAAGCGCCTAGTGAGCGACAATGCCATACCCTACTTCGCAAGCCTGAAGTCCTGATGCTTTTACTGACACATCAATCTTTTCAGATAGGCCTCAAAATCGCTTTTGAGGTCTTCTCGTTTGAGCGCAAATTCCACGGTTGCCTGTAAAAAGCCAAGCTTATTGCCAACATCATATCTGCGCCCTTCAAAGTTATAGGCGTACATGGCTTCATGCCTTGAAAGCTCCTTTAAGGCATCTGTGAGCTGAATTTCGCCGTTTTTGCCGGGTTGGGCATTCTCCAGGTGGTTGAAGATCAGGGGCGAGATAATATATCTTCCCAGAATGGCGATGTTGGAGGGTGCGCTGTCGGAATCGGGCTTTTCAACAAGATCCTTGACCTTGTAAACCCTGTCGTCCACTTTATTTCCCGAAACGATGCCGTACTTGGACACATCGGCGGGATCAACGGGCTGTACGCCCAGAATGCTGGTCTTGTATTCATCATAGACCTCGATCATCTGACGAAGGCAGGGCTTTTCCGAGTCCACAATGTCATCGCCCAATAGCACAGCAAAGGGCTCATCTCCGATAAAGGCCTTGGCGCAGTAGATGGCATGACCAAGCCCCTTGGGCTCCTTCTGGCGGATATAGTGGATATCTACCAGATTGGCGATCTCCCGTACCTGGGAAAGCTGCTCCTCCTGGTGCTTTTTTTTAAGCTCCTCCTCCAGCTCGAGGGAACGGTCAAAATGGTCTTCGATGGCGCGCTTTCCGCGGCCTGTAATGATGAGGATGTCCTCAATCCCCGAGGCAATGGCCTCCTCGATGATATATTGAATGGTGGGCTTGTCCACGATGGGAAGCATTTCTTTGGGCTGGGCCTTGGTGGCGGGTAAAAACCGCGTTCCCAGACCGGCAGCAGGAATAATGGCCTTGCGTACCTTCATAATACATTCTCCTTTTTAACGAGATACCTCAAAGTGAAAACATATGCCATGATGTTTAAATCCTCTTGCTGTCCTCGTTCGCAGGAAGTTGTATATACTCGATCTTGTCCTCGCGAGGTCGCTGGCAACCGCGACGTCCCGGTTGCATGGCCGAGCAGTGAAGCGAAGCGGAACGACCAGGTCCGGTCGCATGCCGACTAAAAGCAACATCACGTTGCTTTTACCTCACTCGACCTGCACTCTCGCATAACAACTTCAACTGCCTCTGCGGATGCATTTCAGATTTAAACATCATGCCCTTATACTGCTTTGAGGCAGCTCTTTCTCTTTTTATATGCGTCACGGCATAAAGCCTTTTCGCCGCCTATCAGGCATCAGAGCTCCCTGCGTCCCTCCAGGCTTCTGGCCAGCGTGACCTCATCAGCATACTCCAAATCCCCTCCCACAGGCAAACCGTGGGCAATACGCGAAGCCTTCACCCCCATGGGCTTGAGCAGCTTGGAGAGATACATGGCTGTGGCCTCACCCTCCACATTAGGGTTGGTTGCCAATATAACCTCCTGTATTGCGCCCTGGGCCACACGGCGAAGCAGGGATTTGATGTTGATCTCATCGGGCCCGATCCCCTCAAGAGGAGAAATAAGCCCGTTTAGCACATGATAAAGCCCCTTGTACTCCCGGATCCTTTCCATGGCCGCCACGTCCCTGGGGCTCTGCACCACGCAGATCAGGCTCTTATCCCGCTTATCGGAGGAACAGATCCGGCAGGGATCGGTATCGGTGATATTCCCGCAGATAGAACATCTGCCGGTTTTCCGCTTTGCCTCCACAAGGGCCTTGGCAAAGGAAACCACCTTCTCCTCGGGAAGGTTCAGGACGTGAAAAGCCAGGCGTTGAGCGGTTTTATGCCCAATGCCCGGGAGCCTTTCAAATTCTTCAATCAGCTTTTGTATGGGTAATGCATAATAGTCCATGTTAGAAAAGACCCGGAATATTCATCCCGCCTGTAAGGCCGCCCATGGTGCTCTTAGCCAGCTCGTCAGCCTGCCTCAGGGCTTCGTTGACAGCTGCCAGAACCAGATCCTGAAGGGTTTCCACATCATCGGGGTCAACGCAATCCTTTGAGATGCGAATCTCTTTTATCTCCTTGTGGCCTGATGCCACAACTGTAACGGCTCCGCCGCCGACAGTGGCCTCAACGGTCTTTAAACCCAGCTCCTCCTGAGCCTTTGCCATATCCTGCTGCATCTTCTGTGCCTGCTTCATGAGGTTGCCTAAGTTGCCGCCCATGCCCATTGGAAATCCACGCTTCATATAAGTTAACGCTCCTTAAAAAGTTTTCTTTTATTCATGGCTGTACCGGTATATCAGGATTTTCATGTTTTTGTAACCGGTCACTCCCATTAAATTATACCATTTAGTTCATGATATTCAATAACCTCGGGTTTTCTGATCATTAAGCCTGGATTAATTCTCATGAACCTGCCGATGGCGGTTTATATGCCCAGTGTCTCGGAAATCAAGGCCCGGGCACCGTAGAGTATGGCATCGTCCTTCAACTGTGATGCCTTGATGGTGACGAACGACAGCATGGCCGGCCAGGCAAATCTGGGGATGAACTTGTTGAAGAGGGCCATCACCTCATCCTCTAGGGCCTCCAGAACTCCCCCTCCTAAAACTAAAACCTGGGGGTTGAAGATATTAATCAGGTTGCCTGCTCCTGCGGCCAGATAGTAAACGGCACGCTCCAGGGCTGATACGGCCAGACTGTCATTTTCAGAAACAGCCTTTTTCAGAGCTGAGCTTTTAATAGCCTGATCCTTTTCTCTCAGGGCTTCGGCCAGCTCCGACCGATAGCCCATGCTGATGCCGGCTCGTATTTCCCGGGTTATGGCGATCTTGCTGGAATAGGCTTCAAGACACCCTCTCTGGCCGCAGTTGCACAGAGGCCCCTCGGTATTGACGATCATATGCCCCACTTCGGCTCCGGCGAACCTGGAGCCTGTGAAGAGCTTATTATCGATGATGATGCCCCCTCCGATGCCAGTGCCCACAAACAGCCCCACCACATGGGAGTAGCCCTTGGCGGCGCCATATCGCCATTCACCCAGAACCCCCACATTCACATCGTTGCCCACCACAAAGGGAATCCCAAAGGCTTCCTGCATGGCCTGACCTATTCGATGGTCCTTCCATGGCAGATTAGGGGCATACAGGATTGTCCCGCTGGCTGTATCAATCACGCCGGGAGCACCTGCGCCAATGGCTTTGATGGCCGATCTGGGAAGACCCGAGGTAGCGATAAGCTCCTCCACCACCTCCTTGATGCGGTTGTCCACGGCTTCTCTGCCTAATTCCGGCTTGGTCTTTTTCTTAACCCTGCAGACTACTTCCTGCTTTTCATTGAGCACAGCGCCCAGTATCTTGCTGCCGCCGATATCCAGGCAGATGGTGTTGGCCATGAGCATCCAACTCCTTTGCTTGCGTCTTATATACAATATTACCACATTGGGCTGAATGTAACCATTTGGCCTTGCTCTTAAGGCTTCTATTGGCCACCAGAAAAATGGCCTTGGTGCGATGGATTTAATCTTCTGAGATCCTGAGAAATGGGAATAGCTCCCTATATGCCCCAGGGTTAAAAGGGGCCATGCCTCTTGCTTTGCCGGAGTTCTAAGAAGTGCATGAACGAAAATGAAGAAAGACAGCTGCTATTTTTCAAGGAGCAGGAAGCAGGAGAACAGCATCCTCTCCCGGCCTGCCGAGGGCTGATTGACGATCTCACCCTCGATAATCATCTCGCTGGAGGCACCGCCGTCAAGAAGCGCCGCATCCCGAATACCCATGTCTATCAGGATTTGGGCTAGCTCAGAAGCACTTGTACCCACGCTGGATTCCTGCCTGCCATCTGCCACCACGAACACCAGGGCACCATCCTCACCGATGCCCACAGCCGTTCTGGGGGCTCTTCCGGTGAGATTGCCTGCCCAGGCATCCTCCCGGGGGCTTACATCGGCACCGTCTCTCACGATCCAGCTGCCGCACTCGTAAGCCGACAGGTATTCCTCCACATCGGGGTTGCCGGCTTTCAGCGTGGATTTGATCTCCAGGGGCATGCCCGGCTCAACGAAGGCCTTGAGCCTTTCCTTGACATCGCTTCCCACCGCGCTGACCAGAAAGCCGTCACCGGGAATCTTGGCCATGGTATCCACGTTTTCCAGGCTCACCACCCTGCCGTTTACGACTCTGGCTGTGAGATGGGGCTTGTCGAGTCGGTCAGTGGAGCCGTAGACCGGCGTGAAGACAAAAAGCCCTCCCCACTGGGAATAGCCGTTATAGACGATGGGTGAAAGCCTTCTTCCCTCTGACTCCAGCCACAGCTCCTGGGTGGCATCGCTGAGCACAGCCCGATCCTCCATGAGAAACAGCACCGGAAACTTACCTGAGGCAGGGGTTTTCAGCTCCTTATTGGCATAGATCATCCCGCCGGGCAGACCGTTGCTATGGGAAAAGCCGCCGTTTACCGCGGCAACCGCATGGTAGGTTTCGGCCATGACGCTCAGGTATTCATATCCGAAGAGGGTTCTGTGGGAGGTCACGGGCTTGACGGTAATGTGGGGGTTGGTCATATCAATAGAAAGGACATGCAGCACAAGCGGTCCGGAACTGGTCTCCAGCCGCTTTTCCTCATAGGTGTACAGCGGCCTGACCAGTTCTGGTGTGGCCTCGGGTGTGGTATCCGGCGTCTGGACCGGGGGAGTGGGTTCAGGGGTATGAGATGACAAAAGCCCGTCCTCAGGGGCAACCTGGGATGGGCATAGCTTCCACAATATGAATAATGAGAGCACGAAAAGGATTAATACAGTGATATTCCGATTCTTCAACTGGTTCAGCTCCGTTATTCCTCTGCCTCATCTGCAGCTTGCTGTTCAGCCTCTGCTTCGAGCTCTGCTGCAGTTTGCTGCTGGGACTCGGTCTCAGTCGTGATCTGGGGATCTTCCACGGCTTCTTTTTCTGAGGCTTTAACCGGTTTATAGATTCTGTCCATCCTCGCGGTAATCTGCTTATACATCATCTCGGCGATTCCCGTTCCTCTGATGGCCCCTTCCTTCATAAGCTCGTCATCCAGCATATCCTGGAACATTTCCCTGGCGGTGCTTTCCTCAGTGAAATCGCTTTTCATGACCGTAGCCTTCATCTGCTTATAGAGGTTCTTGAGCATGATGGTCTCAAACTCCACGCAGACCTCTTTGATCTTAGCTTTATCCTGCTCATCATAGGCCTTTTGGAGCGCTGCACCGAAGCTGGCCTCCTCAGAGGCCTGCTTTGCCGCATTGATGGTGGTTTGAGGATTATACTGTCCAAGACCTTCTATTTTCATATTCGACCTTCTTTGCATGCCTGTCTTTCACAATAACACATCCAGACCTAAGGACAGGCCTTTTTCATATCGTGGGCCTGGCCTATGCCTGATTATAGGTTATCACAGGCCTGGTCCGATTATAACCTTATCTCCTGAGATTATTGGCTGTCTGCAGCATTTCATCGGAGGTGGAAATGGCTTTGGAACTCAGCTCATAGGCACGTTGGGCCGTAATCAGCTTGACCATCTCATCCACAACCTGAACATTGGAGGATTCCAGGAAATGTGTACGAATGGTGCTGACCTTCTCCGACTCGGAATCAAGGAAGGCCTCTCCGGAGGCTGAATTCTGTGAATAGAGATTACCGCCTACGGCCTCCAGGCCCTGAACATTGGGGAACTGGAACAGGCCGATGTATTGGCCGGTGGGAAGGTAAAGACCGGTCTCCAAATCCTTGTAGGAGATTTCGCCGGTTGTGGCAATATTGATGTTATCCAGCTCAACCTCAAAAAAGATCTCATTGCCGTCCTGGTCTAAAACCGGATATCCCTTGGAGGTGGTGAGCATATTGCCGTCTTCAGTGACAGAGAGCTTGAAGCTTCCGTCCCTGGTGTAATAGGGATTGCCGTCGGGGCCCCTCACAGCAAAGAAGGCATCTCCTTCAATAGCCATATCCAGTATGTTGTCGGTCTGCTCCAAATTGCCGCTGGAGAAGTCCCGCACTGAGGCACGGGCAATAACGCCATGGCCAACCTGCATGTTCACCGGTTTGTTGCTGTCGACGGCAGAATAAGCCTTTTGCATGGTGACATATAAGAGATCCTCGAACTCGGGTTTTTCACGCTTAAAAGCGGTGGTATTGACATTAGCAAGGTTGTTGGATATGGTGTCGACGCTGAACTGCATGGCTCTCATGCCCGATGCAGCCGTCCAAAGTGAACGCATCATATAGCCTCATCCTTTTTTCTTTTGGACATCCCTATCCGTTTTAACATCCTTGTTGCTTATATAGAAATGCATTAAACTCTGCCTATTTCATTAACGGCCTTATCCAGAGTGGCGTCCTGATACTGGATCATCTTCTGATTGGACTCATAAGCCCTGAGGAGGGAAATCATTTCAACCATCTCATTGATGGACTCCACATTGGAGCGTTCCAGGAAGCCCTGCTCTATCATACCCTCAAAAGTGCCATCCTGGCTCTCCTGAGTAACGGTAAGAAGGTTCTGTCCGAGCTTTCTCATGGTCTCGGGATTCTCGATCCTGCGAATCTTTAATGTATCAATGATCTCATTGTTCTGAATAATCGCACCACT
>Ga0116192_1002181_pt1 | contig 13173 bp, 6 predicted proteins | sample AD_UKC113_MetaG_FD_89876 | JGI IMG/M metagenome (GOLD analysis project Ga0116192, IMG submission 89876) | Active sludge microbial communities of municipal wastewater-treating anaerobic digesters from Hong Kong - AD_UKC113_MetaG | ecosystem: Engineered > Bioreactor > Anaerobic > Digestate | place... | reverse complement strand
CAACTCCAAAATCCTTGAGAGTTTGAATAGTTAAATCGACATAAGGAGTACTCGTAGGCTCCTTAACCTCAATTGTACTGTTCTTTTCACACATAGGGAGCGACATGAGTAATCCTGAAAGCAGCTGAGAACCTCCTCCTCCAAGCAATTTTAAATTACCCTCCTTAATATGGCCTTTGATTGTTGCAGGCAACCTGTCATTGTTTGATTCAATCTGAAGACCTATCTCTGGAAAAGGATCAGTAGCAGGATAAAACATAATTCTGTTGTTTAGAGTCCCCTTACCGGTAATTTTAACGGATTGCACTCCCTTGCTGTCAGAACTGAGAAAATGACCAGCAGTAGGAATCAGTAAACGAGCCAATAATCCTGATTCACCAACACAAAGTTCAAGAGACTTATTGGAACGGTAAAAAATATCTGACTTGGACAGTTGTTTCCTAATCTCCTCTATACCAGGACTCACAATCTCAACCTTTTGTCTGAGAAACTTGCATTTTTCAACTTTTACTTTTGCACCTAAATTTCTGATTACTTCCAGAGCAGCTTCACTGTCTGCACAAGGTGTATAGCCATAAAGCACACTCTTGCCCTTTGCCAAGGCAGCTGCAAGTATTGCTCTTTGAGAATGACTCTTGGAAGCCGGAGCAACCAATGATTCATTCAAAATCTTCCCGTTTACCTTGTTCGGATAGCTTTTCTTGTTCAACAAACTTTCGGCTTCAGCAATAGTAAATTGACCTTCTGCACTCTCCTTGGAATGCGAAAGCGAGACAAAAGTAAACGGAGCACCTAAATGAAGAGACAATATTCTTGTAAATCTGGCAGTCTCACCCATGCAAAATGCAATAAGAGGAATCCCCTTATATTCTTTGTAAAGTCTGAGAACTCTTGTACAGTCATGCATCGTTTGCGCTGTTGTAACAATTTTAATAATATCGGCACCTAAAATTTTACAAGCTTCATATATTTCACAAAGTCTCTCAAAACTGTCAGTATTTTTATAATTATGATATGAGAAAATTACATTGAATCCCCTCTTGCGAGCAGCTGTTATAAGATCATTCCTATAGTCAGATGGTGAATCATATTCAATATCTATATATCTTTTACCAACCGTCTTTTTTGTGCGGCTGGCCATAAGAGCCCATGTAAGTCTCTTTTTGCATTCCTCGGCAGGAAGCTCGGTAAGACGGCATGTAGCAATCAGATCTTTTTTTGTACGAAAAAGAGTAACCGTCTCCTCTCGAGTGAGGTTAGTATAATCAAGCCTTATCTCTGCAAAATGCACCTTGGATAATGCATCCATTATATTGCTGAGACCTTTTTCCCTGATGCTAAGACAAATCATTTAACAAGCCCTCCAAATCCTTAACATTAATAGAATATATAATTGCTTTGCCAATACTTTCGATAAAAATTAAATCAAGATTCTCTCCCGACTTCTTCTTATCTTTCAGCATAACATCAGTCAAAGCAGACACCTTTACAGGAGAAACAACAGGCAAACCCAAGTCTTTGAAATCCGATTCAATGGAAAGCTCTTCATCAGATCGCAATAAAGAAAGTTTAACAGAAAGTTTGGCCGCAAGAATTATCCCGATTGAAACTGCCTCTCCATGATGCATATGTGTTATCTTCTCCAAAGCATGAGCAAAAGTATGTCCAAGATTAAGCAGTTTACGTATACCATTGTCAAACGGATCCTGCTCCACAATAGAAGCTTTGATAGAACTGCATTTTTTAATAAAAGGCCAAAGGATTTTTGCTTCAAGCTCTCGATTACGAATCTCTCCAAGAAAATTGAAATAGTTATCTCTGTCAGCAATAATAAAAGTTTTCAACATTTCTGAAAGTCCCGCCAACATCTCATTTTTGGGCAATGAATTAAGAAATTCAGGACAAATAAGAGTGAAAGCGGGCTGATTGACAACACCTAAAATATTTTTGAAGCCGGATAAATTCACGGCAGTTTTTCCACCAATTGCAGCATCTACCTGTGCCAGCAGTGTTGTAGGAACATAGGCAAACTTAATCCCGCGCATGTAAATCGAACCCATAAAACCAACAAGATCCGAAATAATGCCACCTCCCACAGCAAGTAAAAAAGAACTCCTGTCAACACCCATTTCAAGAAGTTGAAGAGATATGTTCTCCACACTCTGCAGACTTTTATTATTCTCTGAAGCAACAACTCTTATCTGAGGTGCAGGAAAGTATTTACCATACATCTCGGCAATATCCGCATCTATGATTGTAACCACCAGACAGTCCCGGGGAATAAAAGAATCAATACAACCAAGTTCTGCGCAATAGTTTAGGTTAAGCACACACCGTTCCATATTCACAAAATTAACAAATTATTGAAAAGACAGCATCAGATAATTTTTATTTTGAAACCAATAATCTAACGTTCAGATATGTATAACCTTATAATATTCGTTTTACTTTTAAAGAAAAAATGCTTTGCCGTACCTTTTGTAGTTTTTGCCTTGGCATAGAGGCTATTATAGTGGAGGTAGAAGTTGAGATAACTCAAGGCATCAGTTTTTTCCTTGTGGGACTGCCTGACAATTCAGTAAGAGAGAGTCAACAAAGGATTGAAGCTGCACTTGGAAGTATAGGTTGCCATCTTCCGGGTAAAAAAGTAGTAATTAATCTTGCACCCGGGAATATTAGAAAAGAAGGAACAGGTTTCGATTTGGCAATTGCTGTCGGAATATTGGCTGCTTCAGGTCAATATCTGTTTAGGCCACTGTCCGATTGTGTAATAGTCGGAGAACTTTCACTTGACGGGACATTGCGACCTGTTCCTGGAGCCTTGCCCATAGCACTTGCCTGCAAACATGAAGGATTTAAATATTGCATATTCCCTGAAGAGTCTGCCTTTGAAGCATCGGCAGTAGAAGGCATTACAATATACGGAGCAAAAAATTTGCTGGAAGTAGTGACGCTTCTTTGTGGAGAGTCTTTTAAAGAGCCTGTAACTTACAACGATAAATTGGAAGAAAATATATGTCGTACAAAAGTCAATATTCCCGATTTTGCAGATATAAAAGGTCAAGAGAGTGCTAAAAGAGGACTTGAAATAGCAGCAAGCGGAGGACACAATATACTCCTTTGCGGAGCACCTGGATCAGGTAAAAGTCTAATGGCCAAAGCCCTTGCTGGCATACTTCCCCCAATGAACCAAAATGAATCCCTCGAAACAAGTATAATATACTCAGTGGCGGGGAGCGGAAATTCATTTAAAGGATTAATTAAAGAGCGTCCCTTCCGCTCCCCGCATCACTCCACATCATTATATGCCATGACAGGCGGAGGAGCTTCTGCCCAACCCGGAGAGGTGTCGCTCGCTCACAATGGAGTACTTTATCTGGATGAGTTACCGGAATTTTCACGTTCTGTCCTTGAAGTTCTTCGCCAGCCAATGGAAGAAAGAGTTATATCAATTTCAAGGCTTAAATACAAATATGTATATCCTTGCAATTTCATGTTCGTTGCCTCCATGAACCCATGTCCCTGCGGTTTTTATGGTCAGCCGGGAGACAAGTGCATATGTACACCTTACTCAATAAATCATTATCTTTCAAAAATATCAGGGCCCATGCTCGACCGAATTGATATGAAAATCGAGGTCAATCCCATCCCAGGCGAAAGACTTTTGAGTGATGAACAGGCTGAATCTTCATCTTCCATCAAAAAACGGGTCACCGCAGCAAGAGAGCTCCAGCAAAAGCGCTTTAAGGGCAAAATTAACACTAACGCACAAATGAGTACTCCCGATATAAGAATATACTGCAAGCTGGGCAAAACTGAACAAAAATTACTCTCAACAGCCATCGACAAAATGAACTTATCCGCCCGCGGATATCATAAAATTTTAAAAGTCGCCCGAACTATTGCAGATCTCGACCACTCGGAATATATCACTACAATCCACCTTGCCGAAGCCATACAGTACAGAGGGGTCATGTAACTATCCACAGCCGCAAATCGACTATGAAAAGGATTTTACTGCAACAAAGAAGCAGCAACAATAGCGGATGAGACTGCTGACATAAATCCAGCAAAGTGGCTAAAAGATATGTTGAAATTGCTTATTTTTGAAGTAATTTGTAGGATTACTACAATAAATAAACACACATGGGAAATTACTTCATTACCAACGATGGGGAAACGACACTTGCAAATGTTATCAAACGTATATTACCCGGTAAAACTGAAAGCCTTGATTTTTTGGTAGGATATTTCTATTTTTCTGGAATAGAGGAACTCTACGAAAATATAGGCGACAAGAAAATGCGCATTTTGGTGGGGTTAGAGATTGAAGAAGAATTGCAGCATAGAACAGTATACATTGACTCCTTTGCCAACAGACATACCTCCTCTAAACAGGAGATACGCCGGCAAAATTATAAATCATTGGTAGAGATTTTTTCGGAAACTGATTTTTTCGAAACGAAAAAACAACAGGAAGCTTTTAAGATATATTACGAAAAAATAAAAAACGGCACGCTTGAAATTCGTAAAACCAAAGAACCTACGCATGCTAAAATGTATATATTCACCTATTCGGAAGAGGCATCCGAAAGCGGCAATTTGCCCGGAACAGTAATTACCGGATCGAGCAACCTCACTTACAGAGGACTTACCGCTCAAAATGAAATCAACGTGCGGTTTCATAGCAAACCTGAATACGAAGAAGCCGAAAACATATTTAACCGATTGTGGAGCAATGCAATCGTGCTTGCAGACAGCGAACATATTGTCGATTTCGACGAAGGAGTAATTAAACATATCTGGTTCGAGAAAATTTTTTCACCTTATTTGTTTTATCTTAGGGCTCTTCACGAATATTTTTATATCGATAGGAGTAAACGCATTCGCACACCTCACGAAATAACAAAGGGAAAATTCATGAACCTGAAATATCAGGAAGATGCTGTGCGAATGGCTTTATCGAGCATCGAAAAACACAACGGTGTGATTGTCGCCGATGTGGTAGGATTGGGTAAAAGCATCATTGCTTCAGCAGCTGCCAACAATTTAGGATTGCGCACAATTGTTATCGCACCACCTCACTTGGTTCCACAATGGGAAGACTACTGCGAAGAATTTCGGATCACGGCTCGGGTATTCAGCAGAGGCGTTATTCAAAAAGCACTTGAGCATTATCGCTCCAAATCTACGGAAAACGAACAATGGCTCATCATTGTGGATGAGGCACACAACTATCGCAACGAATATACACTCGATTATGCCATACTCCACGAATTGTGTCTGGGTAATAAAGTGATGTTGCTGACTGCAACCCCGTTCAACAATCAGCCTTCCGATATTTATTCGCTGATCAAGCTGTTTCAGATTCCTACCAAATCCACCTTGCAAACTGTTGATAATCTCGGCGAAAATTTTCGAAAATTGATAAACAGTTACAAAACGCTGAAAAAGAAGCAAAAACTCGACCAAATTTCCGATCAGGAGCTAGCTTATGAAGTTGACAGCATATCTTCTCATATTCGCAATATTATTTCACCACTGGTAGTACGTCGTTCTCGTCTCGATTTACAGGATATTCCCGATTATGCCCGTGATTTGGAAGATCAAAAAATTCATTTCCCTGTTGTGAAAGATCCAATACTGTTGGATTATGATTTAGGATCAATGCAAGACCTGTATTTGTCTACTTTGCAACGTATCTGGTCAGAAGATGAAACGCCTGCATTTGACGAAATTGACAATTTAGATTCCGAAGAAACATTGAGCATTCCTCAGAGAAAAATAAGAGTAAGCAATGTTAGCGAAGCAGCTCTTAAAACAGCTAGATATCAACCTATTGTTTATGTTAAACCCGATTTCGAAAACAAGGTGAAAGAGACGGTGGAAGAAGCCGGATTTGAATATAATCTGTTCAAGGGTTCGCAACGAAATTTGGCAAAATTTATGCGTGCGATGATAGTTCACCGATTTGAAAGCTCGCAATATGCTTTCAAAATATCACTCGAAAACATGTTGCGCAACAATCAGAATATCGTCGCATGGGCTGAAAAGCGTCACGCTATACCTATTTTCAAAAAAGGGAAACTACCCGATATCGACGAGCTTTATGACAGTACTGGCGACAACATAATTGCTGATTTCGACGACGAATTGGAAGAGACCATTGAAAAGTTCAAAACAAGGGGATTGTTTGAAATAAAAACCGAATATCTAGATGAATCGTTTTTTACCGATTTAAATGCCGATATTGAACTGCTCAAGAACTTGCAGCAGGAATGGAGCGAGGTTCATGTAGATCCCAAGCTCGATCGATTTATTGAAATATTGCGCAAAATGATTAAGGACGATCCCAAACGAAAGATCGTTGTATTCAGTCAGTTTGCCGACACAGTTGATTACCTCGAAGAAAAACTCAAGGAAGCGGGACTTCCCGTCTTTGCCTACACTTCGACAAAAGCTTCACAAACAAACAAAGAAATCATCAAAGCCAATTTCGATGCCGGAAACGAACGCCAGGCAGATGATTACAAAATACTGGTTGCTACCGATGCCATTTCCGAAGGATACAACCTCAGTCGTGCCGGAACCATTTTTAACTACGACATCCCCTACAATCCAACACGCGTCATCCAACGGGTAGGACGTATCAATCGTGTTAACCGTAAAATGTTCGACGAACTTTATATCTACAATTATTTCCCCACCGACATTGGCGAAGCCGAAACACGAACCCGTGAAATTTCGACGTTAAAAATGGCTATGATTCACGCCATTATGGGCGAAGATACCAAAATACTCACTAGCGACGAAGAATTGAAATCGTATTTCGTCGATCAATACAAAAAATTAAGTCTGGCCAACGAACAGCAGTCGTGGGATACTCCTTATCGAGCTGAACTGAGTCGCCTGATAAAATCAGATGCTATGAAAGAAGCCCTTGCTTTGCCTTTGCGGGCTAAAACTTGTCGTAAAGTGATCGATGAACTTGACAAAGGGATTGTTGTTTTTGCCCGAAAAGGCAGTAACTATGTTTTCAAATTTGCTCCTGACAAAAACAATCCTATTGACTTATCTCCTCAGAAAGCATTCAATATTCTTAGATGCGATGAGAACGAAAAAGGATATGCCGTAACAGACGATTTTGAAGAATTATATGATTCTGTTAAGAGAAAATTGTTTGAGAGAGAACAGGAAGGCATTGCAGAACGAAACAAACGAGATGCTCTTGATAAAATAAAACTCATCATGCAAAGCAAAGCATGCGACAACGATTATCTCGAAGATTTGAGCACTGCCATTCAATACGATGCCGTCTCGGGTTACGACCTGCGATGGATCAATAGGATGAAACCTGCTAATTACAAACAACTGCCAACTGTCATCAGTCCCGAATATATCCACAAGATACTTCAACTCTACGACCGCATCGGCAATGCTCCTCAAACACTTATCTTAGCCGAAGAAATAGCCCCTTTACTATAAAAATTTACATACGAATGAATTTATTTGAGTTCGACAAACCTTACGACAGAGAACAGTTTCTCAATTTCATGGTTGACTTTCTCCCCGACGACTTCACGCAACGCATAGAACCCCTCTCACTGACTGATTTCACTCCTAAATGTGCCCGGCAAGCCACCCGATTGGGTGTATCCGAGATATTGCAGCTCGAAGTATTGGAAATTGTCCATTCATCGTCGCACGATGCTCGAGTAGCCATTGCACAGGATGCTTTCAAATTGTTACTTCACAAGAGCTACAAGAACAGGGCATTGGTAATTTTCCGGCAAGAAAACAGTGCGCAATATCGTTTGTCGCTATTGCAGATCGAAGCCGTTCAAAACGACCTTTCTTCACGCATTCGCCGCAGCTATTCCAATCCTCGCCGCTATTCGTTTTTGCTGGGCGAAGGTGCTCATGTGAAAACACCTTATCAATTCCTCATCCGCAACGGCAAACTAAAACCGGTGGACGGCGATTATTTCAATGACTTGCAAAGTCGTTTTTCGGTGGAAACACTAACCAAACTTTTCTACAAGGAACTTTCCGACTGGTATTTCTGGGCAATAAAAACAGTATCGTTTCCCAATGACATCAACAACCCAGACGACAATCGTAAGTACAATCCCGAAAATGTTATTCGGCTCATCACTCGCTTGATTTTCGTTTGGTTTCTGAAACAGAAAAATTTGATTCGACCTTTTTTGTTCGACGAAAAAGAATTGGCTGCCATTCTTCAGGATTTTGATCCGCTGAGCAATACGCAGACCAATTATTATCGGGCTATTCTTCAAAACCTGTTCTTTGCAACGCTCAATCGCGAAATCAATCAGCGAGAGTTTGCCAAAGACGATGGCTACTTGAAAAACCGTTCGAATTATAATGTCAAAAATCAGTATCGATATGAAAACGATTTCATCGACAAGGATACCGACCACATCATGGAACTTTTTGCCCATATTCCTTTTCTCAATGGCGGATTGTTCGAATGTCTCGATGATCGCACAAAAGATAACAAAACATTTTATTGGGACGGGTTTAGCAGACGTAATGACAGACAAGCATTTGTCCCAAACCGTTTGTTTTTTGCTAAATCCGAAACGGTGGATTTGAGCAGCGAATACAATAATGCGAAGATGAAGGCAGTAACAGTGTCCGGAATAATCGAAATACTGAATAAATATAATTTTACCATCGAGGAAAATACTCCCGCAGAAATTGAGGTTGCACTCGACCCTGAACTGTTGGGACGAGTTTTCGAAAATCTGCTTGGATCTTTCAATCCTGAAACACAAGACACTGCACGAAAACAAACCGGTTCTTTTTATACTCCGCGCGAAATTGTTAACTACATGGTCAATGAAAGTCTGGTTGCCTACTACTCAACTCAAGTGAAAGACGTTTCCGAAGCGTGCTTAAGAAACATTTTGGGATACGAAGATTCGGATTTCTATTTATCCGAAACACAATGCAAAGCTTTGACAAAAGCTACCTATTCCTGCCGCATCATCGATCCTGCCTGTGGTTCGGGAGCTTTTCCTATGGGTATGCTCCAACAACTTGTGCATGTATTGAGAAAACTCGATCCGCAAAATAACTATTGGCACAGCATCGTTCTGGAGGAAACATCCAACGCTTTGCAACAAGCCGGGAACGATGACGACAAAGCCGAACAGCTGGATGAAATTGCCCGCGTTTTCGACAGTGCCATTCACTATCCAGATTATGCCCGAAAACTCTATCTCATTTCTAATTGCATTTATGGTGTCGATTTGCAAAGCATTGCAGTGCAAATAAGTAAACTGCGCTTTTTTATTTCGCTCATCTGCGAGCAGGATTCTACCGGCGGTGCCGGCAATAACTACGGCATCCGTCCGTTACCAAACCTCGATACCAAATTCGTGGCTGCCAATACCCTTATCGCTATCGACAAAAACGAAGAAGATATGAAATACCTGGCGGACAGCTATATCAAAAAGCTGCTAGACGAACTCGACCGTGTCCGCAAGAGACTATTTTCGGCGAGCAATGCCGGTCAAAAAAAGAATTATAGAGAAAAAGACGAACATTTGCGTGAAGAGATTATGCTGGAAGTAGAACGCCTGTCGATTGAACATGCCAAAAGAAATCTGCTCGCTGAAAACCAACAAGAATTGGAGAAAAAGCAAGCCGAACTGGATAAGATCATGCTTAACCCCGATATTATAGAAACAGTAACCCAAACAGCTTTTTTTGGCAACGAAGAAAAAAAGCATTTCAACCGTACAAAACGGCGTATCAAAGAATTGCAAGCCGGTATTGCACGGATTGAAGAAGCTGTGAAAAAAGCCTCCGATTATTCGATTCAAAATCCGGCAGTTCGTCTTGCCAAACAACTTACTTTGTGGAATCCGTACGATCAAAACACCCATGCCGACTGGTTCGACCCCGAATGGATGTTCGGCATCAAGGACGGGTTCGACATCGTCATCGGCAATCCGCCGTATGTTTCTACCAAAGGGGTAAGCGAGAGTGATAAAAAAATACTCGAAAAACAGTTCGGATTTGCCGACGACCTTTACACTCATTTCTATTTCAAAGGAATGGATTTATTGAAGGATAAAGGTGTTTTGAGTTTCATTACTTCAAAAACTTTTTGGACGATACAGACCAAAAAGAATTTGAGGACGTTGATTTTGAAAAATAAGTTGCTGCAATTGTTCGATTCAGCCAATCCTTTCGACGCCGTAATGGTAGATACTTGTGTGATTCTGATTCAAAAGGTTCAAGACTCTTCCGACGAGTATCTGTTTACCTATCTCGATGGTAATAAGGATCTTTCCAAACCCGGATTGCAAAAGGGTAACATCACTTATTATCGAAATTCGCCCAATCAAGTTTTTTTTCCGATAAACGAATTAAATTTACGTATTTATGAACGATACGGCAAAAAAGTAAACGAATTGCTCAACACCTGGTGGGATAAAATTTCTACCAGCAAAAACATCGAAAAAAGCAAAAAAGAACTCGAAAAATATCGTGCTTCACTCAAACCCGGCGACATCACACTGCTTGGACTTATCACGGAAGGCGGACAAGGATTGGCTACGGCTAATAATGGAAAATATATCGGCGTTTTGGAAGGAACGAAATGGGCTGAAAACATAAAAAACCAGCGCTTCGAAAAACTGCTACTGGCCGGTAAATTCTGTAGGGAAAATCAAATCACCAATAAAAGTGATGCTACCCGATTTTTGGACTCATTGGATGAATCAGAAATTCGAAATCTGTTTGACGAACTGAAGGAAAACTACGGCAGGGATGTTTTCGGGCAAGGTTCGCTCTATCGCATTGTCAGTCCCACCGAAATTGCTGACGTGAACAGTCTGACAGACGATGAAAAACTGAACGGAATTGTTGGAAACAGAACTTTTGTCCCCTATGACAAAGGAGACAAGGACGGCAATCGCTGGTTTGCTCCCACTCCCTATTATATTGATTGGAGTAGACAGAATGTGAAATTCTTAAAAGATAATTCCGGTAAAAAAGGCGAAGGAATGCCTGTAGTTAGAAATCCACAATTCTATTTTAGAGAAGGTTTTTGTTGGAGCGACATCCATACACTATTAATCAAATGCAGATATAAAATAAATGGAATACATGATGTTAAAAGCATGAGTTTGTTTTCACTAAATAATGAAGAGATTCCAAATTATTATTTTATCTCATTTATCAATTCAACCTTGTTAAGTAATTATGATTTTTGCTTTATAAATAATACTCAAACATTTCAGATCAACGATGCTCGACAATTGCCCATCATTATCCCCAATGCAGCGCAATTACAATTTTTTGAAAATATATTCAATCGGGCTGTAGCTATACAAAAAGATAAGTTTTCGGGAAAAATGAGTGAATTGATAGCCGAAAAGGAATTGGATAAAATACAGGAAGAATTAGATAAATTTGTGGAGGAGATGTATTTAAAATAATAAATGGAGGTACAAATGAGAGGAGAACCCGTTATAGTAAAACAACTTTTGAAGAAAGCAAAGGATTCTGCACTATTAGCTGTGGAATTCTATAATAAACCGGCTGTAAGCTTCAAATCAGAAGGATTTATCACTATGATGTGTATCGCTTGGACAAGTCTCTTTCATGCATATTTCTTTAAAAATAAAATTAAACCATATTATAAGAAAAATGAAAATAGTAAAAGATCTCGATATGCTACAACACCAATTAAACTATTAAATGGAAAAACAATAAATGAATTTAAGTGGTGGGAACTTACTGAGTGTTTAAATAAATACTATCAATCTAATACAAATCATCCTGTAAAAAAAAATCTGGAATTTTTTTGTGAGATTCGAAATATGATTGTACACAGAAATATTCCAGAACTTGATTCGAATCTTTATGCAGAATGTCAAGCTAATATTTTGAATTTTAATAATTTTCTAAAAGAACATTTTGGAGATAAACATAGCATGGATTATTTGCTATCTTTTACAATACAAATGTTTAAAAGTAATAAAAATCTTTTTGATGCAACTAATAGTGAATTAAAAAAGAAAAATGCTGTCGAAATTGTTGAATTTATCAAATCATTCAGATCTTCTCTTTCTTCTGATGTTTTCGAATCCCCGGAATATGCATATAAAGCCGTATTAATTCAAGTAAAGAACCACGAATCTAAAGATGCGTTATCACTTAAATTTATAAATGAAAAAGATTTAACGGACGAACAAAAAGAACAGTTAATAAACATGGGAGTTGTTCTAATTAAGGAAAAGGAAAACAAAGTAATAGTTGATGATGTGCCGCCAGAATTCGAGTTAGATTTTAAATCGTTAATATCTGAATTAAAAAATATAATACCTAACTTTAAGCAGAATGATCAATTTCATCAATTTACAAAGGATGCTCTAAATAATAATCCCGGATTAGTGTATAATAGAAAATTAGACAAAAAAAATCTAAAATCTCCTTCTAAAAACTTTTATAGGAAGGAACTTGTTGAAATTTTAAAAGATAAATACAATAATAACAATGGTAAATAAATTTATGGTTCGTCAAATCGAATCGCTGGTCGATGCCATCCTGTCCGCCAAAAAGGATAATCCCGCTGCCGATACCGCCGCCCTCGAGCAGCAGATCGACTGCCTCGTCTATCGCCTCTACGACCTGACGGAAGAAGAGATACGAATCGTAGAAGGAGAAAAATGAAAACTTATGAAAGAAGGAGAACAATACGATAAAAAATCGCTTTCAACCATATCGGGTAAAAATCCGGAATGGAGAGAAATAGCAAAAGATTGTGTGGGGTTTGCAAATGCACGAGGAGGAATTATTGCAATCGGTATAGAGGATAAGGAAGATTTGCCTCCATCAAACCAAAAAATTAATTCTCAGCAAGTTGACATTTTAAGAAAGAGAATTAGTGAATTAACAGTGAACGTTGCATGTAACTTATCCATTGAAAAGGCAGAAAATGGAGGAGAATGGATAAAAAATCAAATCTATCCTTCTCAAACGAGCATTGCTTCGACTACTGACGGACAATATTACATTCGTATTTCGGATCATTGCAAACCAGTTTTACCAGATGAACTCAACCGACTCTTTACCGACAAACCTGCATTTATCTGGGAAACAAAGATTGTTCAAAAAATTTCCATTGACGAATGT
>Ga0116192_1002180_pt1 | contig 13177 bp, 8 predicted proteins | sample AD_UKC113_MetaG_FD_89876 | JGI IMG/M metagenome (GOLD analysis project Ga0116192, IMG submission 89876) | Active sludge microbial communities of municipal wastewater-treating anaerobic digesters from Hong Kong - AD_UKC113_MetaG | ecosystem: Engineered > Bioreactor > Anaerobic > Digestate | place... | reverse complement strand
CACGCATTTCCATCAAACATATAATCGCTTTTGGTATAGCCAATTTTATTGATTACTCTTCTTGCCACTGACTGCACATCAACATAAGCAGTAGTTTTCACTTCTCCGGCAATAATTACTTGACCTGTGGTTACCAGAGTTTCACAGGCAACTTTCGATTCTCGGTCAAGGGCTAAAAAATTATCCAGTAAGGCATCCGATATCTGATCGGCAACTTTATCCGGATGTCCTTCTGAAACAGACTCAGATGAAAATAAATAAGCCATGATTTTTTTAATAATTGATTAATGATTCGATAACTTTCCAACAGAAGTGGAGAGGAGGAAATGTAGGCAGTCGAAAAAAAGAAGAAAACAAATTGTTCGCAATTTTAGCATTTTTTTTCGTGGTTGCAAGCATCCCAAATCTTTCCACCAGTAAAATTTGGCTGCAAAGTTAAGGAAAAATATTTGTTTTTACTAAATTTGCCTTCAAATTAATTTAAACTTTTATACTAATGACTTCACTTCAAATTGTAGGTTCTCTTGCTTCGCTTTTATCGGTACTCAACCAGTTTCCGCAAGCCATAAAAGTTTTTAGGACAAAAGATACACACAGCATTTCGCTCACCATGTATTGTATTGTAGTAGTGTGTATTACGTTATGGCTCGTTTACGGAATCATGTTGAAAGATGGCCCGCTGATTTGGGCAAACGGTCTTTCGCTCATTCCTATTACCTATATTTTTATAATAAAATTGACCAACACGGTGAAAGGAATAGATAAACTTTCCATTTAAAATTTTGTACAATGAATTTCTCTGTATTTTTTTGTTTTTAAATTAAAGCCGATGGGTTATGGGGAAATATATTATTGGGAGATGAATATTCTTTTACCAAAGAAAGTCTATTTTTGTTTTTGAACCCTTATGCGTGGAAATTGAAAATTATCCCGTAAATTTGTCCTGAGATTTTACGATAAGACATTTTAAATCATTTATTTTTCCTGATTGTATGAGTATTGTTGACAAAATTACAAGTTCGCCATCCACGGCTTTTTCTTTCGAGCTTTTGCCTCCGCTGAAAGGCGATGGAATAGCTTCCGTGTTTAAAACCATTGATTTGCTGAGAGAATTCGATCCTAAATATATCAATATCACGACCCATCGAAGCGAAGTCGTTTTCAAACAAAACGAGCAGGGACTTTTCGAGCAGATAGATGTTCGTCGGCGTCCCGGAACGGTAGCTATCGCGGCCGCCATAAAAAGCAAATATAAAATTCCGGTTGTCCCGCATGTGATTTGTAGCGGATTTACGAAAGAAGAAATCGAATATGAACTTATTGATTTGCAATTTTTGGGAATCACCGATTTGTTGCTACTCAGAGGCGATAAAGCCAAGCATGAAAAGGAATTTGTTTCAACCGGACATTTACATGCCACCGACCTTCAGCAGCAAGTCAATAATTTCAACAAGGGAATTTTTCTTGATGGCAGTAAAATGAAAACACCACCGGCAGAGCCTTTTTCATACGGAATGGCAGCCTATCCCGAAAGACATGAAGAATCGCCCAATGCCGAATCGGACTTGTATTATACCAAAATGAAAGTTGAAGGTGGAGCCGAATATTTGGTTACCCAAATGTTTTTCGACAACCGGAAGTATTACGATTTTGTGGAAAAGTGCAGAAATATGGGCATCACCGTACCCATTATTCCGGGTATCAAACCGATAACTTTAATGAATCAACTTACTGTGCTGCCTAAAATTTTCCACACCGAAATTCCTGAAGAATTTGCTGCTGAGCTTCGCAAGTGCAAAACCGATGCGGAAGCTACGGAAGTTGGCGTGGAATGGTGCACCAAGCAGGCAGCCGATTTGAAGGCTCATGGCGTGGCGAGTATTCATTTTTACAGCTTAATGGCAGCCCAAAGTGTGAAACGGGTTGCAAAAGCCGTTTTTTAAAAATTCAATCTCAACTTATGCATCTGATTTTTTCCATACTGATTCTCATTGTCTTCATCGGTGTCCTTTCCCTGCTTTTTGTGTTGGGATTCGTACGCTCGTTATTTAATTTTGGGAGAAAAAGCAAAAAAGGCAACCAACCTAAGGAAGACAATAGTGTTTTTTCGCATTCCTCAAAAAAGAAGAAAAAAATCTTCGACAAAAACGACGGAGAGTACGTTGATTTTGAAGAAATTGATGAGGAGAAAAAGTAAGCGACAAATCCAAAAAAATCATTCAAAGGAATTTCACTGGTTCTCAGTGGTGAAATATATTTTTTCTTTACCACAGAGAGCACGGAGGTGCACAGAGGATTTTTTATATGCAAGGTAACAAATTCAAATCCCTTGCAAATGATTGGGCATAACAACGAATGCGTCAATGACAATATTCGGGCGAATTAGGGCGGTTTTCGACCATTCGGTTTTTATCAATTCCCCGAATTCGTTCCGTATCATCGTTTCCTATAATTTATTCATATTATCCTCTTCCCATTTTTTGGGATTATTGATAATATATTGCCGTATGCGGGTTAATTCGGTATCATTCCGGATAACGTGTTCATGATAATTGCGTTGCCATAACGGTTGCATAGGCATTTGGCGCAATTGGTTGATTTGTTTGGTGGTGGTTGATTTGAATAATCGTACAATGGTTGGAATTGAATTTTTTGTCGGTTTCCCAAATTGTTCGATTGTGGTTCCGTTTCCCGATTCCGATTCCGTTTCCGTTTTTGTAGAGGCACGTTGCAACGTGCCTCTACCATCACCGAAACCACATCCACAACCATTATCCGTTATAATTAAAATCCCGTGCAAATGATTTGGCATAACAACAAATGCATCAATGACAATATTCGGGCGAATTAGGGCGGTTTTCAACCATTCGTTTTTTATCAATTCCCCGAATTCATTCCCTATCATTTCACCATCAACAATATTCCCGAACAAACATTGCCGGTTGTGCGTAACAATGGTAATGAAATATGCACCGGGTTGGGAATAATCGTATCCCGGCAAACGAACGGATTCAATACGGTATTTGTCTTTGAACAGGGTCATTTTTTATTTTTTATTTTTTTTGTCAATAAAAATAGATGCTTTTTACCCCGCTTTTTTGTCAATAAAACTTATTTATTTTCAATGAATTAGCAATTTTCTTTTTCCCTAATCAATAAAAAATAAGGTTTTTTACCCCGCTTTTTTGTCAATAAAATATTTTCGGTATTTCTTGCTGCCGATTGTCTTAATTTCACCGCTTTTAACAGCGCCATATAAATAAGTACGTAGTTTTCTTATCGGAATTTCTTCCCCAATTCTTTTATGAATTTCTTCAATTGATGAATTTGGATATTTTCCTATGTCCTCCAATAAAAGGCTTCTTAATCTATGGCCTTCTATTCCAGAAAGATCAGTTTTTTCTAAAATTGTATTTTTAGTAATTTTAGGATTGATATAATATTGCATTCCTTTGGTTTTACCTCTGGTTAAAACAATTTTATGACGTAATAAATTGCCAAGCCAATTTTTTATTTGTCTATCATCATTGCTTTGTAGCTGTCGACCAAATTCAGTAGCTATGATGTTTTTATTTTGTGCTATTATTCCTAAACAAATGATTTCTTTTTGATTGAGCTGGAAAGATTGTTTAATCTTTTCAATCAACAAAATAACATCACGATTTTTGATTGTGTTATAGATAGTTACCTGGACTCTATCGTTTTTTTCTTCTACTAATGGCAGTGGTTTTGATTCTTCCAATAATGTTTCATAGATTTTATCATACCCACTGCCTTCTCGTTCCATTAAATTCAAATCAAAGAATATTTTTGACAGATGTTCGTTTCGCCTTACCGATTGATGTAAGATATTGTCAGGGGTAACTCCCAAAGGTAACAATCCAGGATTATGAATTTCTAACCTATCTGGGTATAGATTCATAAAGATATCCCCTCGCGTAGTATAAGGTCTATGAACCAATGCATTGGCAAGTAATTCTCTAACTACATTTTCATTGTAATTATTAATTATTCTCCTGCCAAAAATACCTTCTGATATCTCAATTCCTTCTTTCCATTCCGGAACCCTTTCCCAGATACTTTGAATAAGTTCTTTGGGATTAAGAGAAAAATCATCCCACATCTCTTTTTTGATTTTATTTCCATTTTGATCATATTTGATGAATTGTACAATTGGTGCATAGGACAGATTTGCCCGTTGTTGGTTTGTACCAATCCATAAAATACCTAAATTAGTCAGACAATTACCATCATACATTTGATAATATGAAAGAATTTCTTCTTTTGATTTTTGTTTGATAAATTCGCTTACCCTGCTTGAGTTTTTTATATCATTCACAAATTGATTTAATTTTGTTTGGTCACACTGTTCAATAGTAATTCTCTGAACAACTTTAGTTTCCCATATAAATGCAGATTTATCTGTAAACAAACGTGATAGCTCATCGGGAAGTACCGGTTTACATTGATCAGAAACTCGAATATAATATTGTCCTTCCGTTGTTGATGCAATTGAACTAGAAGAGGGATAAATTTTTATTGCTATGAACTCTCCTCCATTTGAAGACTTTTCAGTATCTACACTAATACCGGTATTAATAGTTAATTCATTAATTCTTCTTCTTATTGTTTCTAAAAGGTCCAGGTCAATTTTTTGATTAGGTGGTGGTTCTGATTTATCATCGTCTATTCCAATAACAATAGTTCCACCTCTTGCATTAGCAAAGCTTACGCAATCTTTTGCCAATTCCCTCCATTGTGGATTTTTTCTTTTAATAAGAGAAAGCGATTTTTTTTCGTAATTTTGATGCTCCATCATAGTTTATTTCCCTCCTTCAATTATCCTTATTTCTTCTTCCGTTAGCTCATACAGTTTATAAACCAATCCGTCAATCTCCCTTTCCCATGTGCCGGTATCTGCCTGCGGGTTTTCCTTTTTTGCAGCAAGGATTTTATCTACAAGTGATTCGATTTGCGATACTATTGGCTGATTGGAGGGGGTGATGGGAGGAACGGGGATTTTTTCTACAAAAATCTTAAAATATCTTTGGCCACTTTCCCCTATGTCACTGGCTATTTTAGGAAAAATCCATTTTGTTATATTTGAGTTAAGAACCGCTGCTAAAAACTTATCATTTCTATAAATGACCATATAAACTGTATTATTAAAAAATATTCTTTTAGGTAAAATACAAAATGTAGGTATAGTTGAAATATCACTCCACACCACTTTCTCCTTCTCAAATTCGGGGTAGTAGGCACAAGCACGTAATTCCCACCAATAATCGCCCTGATCATCACGCTTTTTTGCTTTTGTTTCAAATTGCTTTAAATGATTCATTAATGCTGGAAATTGGTTGTTTATAAAATTTTCAGCATTTTCTTTATTTCTGTTTTCATTTGTCCAGCCTGAAGGAATAACTATCACCCACAAGCCTGCCCACTCGTAGTAATACCGTTTAATATCCCGTCCGCGCAGGATGGGCTTTATGATGGCTTCGGTGCGGCGACGTTCGGCTTCGTCTTTGCAATTGTCTAAAATCTCCTTACGTCTGGCGTTATTAATGATAAAGGCTTCATTGAGCCCGGTTAATATTCCTCGATAGATATTTACATCCCAATCTTTCAGGGGTTTGCCAATGCGTTCAATTTTTTCTTTCAGCCGTTGTTCGGCATCGCTTCCTATAAACCATGCGTCGCCGGTAAGGTTTTGCAGTATAACGCCGTTTTGTTCAAGCAGAGTTGAAAAGTCAATGTTGTCTTTTTTCTTTTCGTTTATGGTAACGGCATGTAGCCCATGCTGGTTTTTTGCCTTTTGTATAATCAGGATATTCGTATCAACGGTGGCATTTTCGAATACCCCTGGGCCTAGGTCTATGAGTATTTTGGGATTATAACTGTTAAAAAATTGTCTGAGTTTTTCACCATAGCCGGCACGCATCCATTTGTTCGAAGTGATAAGGGAAAGATGTCCACCATCGCAAAGAAGGTTTATCCCTTTTTCATAGAACAGGCAGTAAATATCTCCGGTACGGTCGAATGTTTTAAGGTTTTGATTCTTGTAAAGGTCGGCATATTTGCGTTTAGCATCAAATGCCTTTTGAAGTTGGATATACGGCGGGTTGCCAATCACAATATCGAAGCCGGTTTCCACATATATAGGAGCGAACGCTTTTTCTGATGGAGTAAGAGCATCTTTCACAAGAGAAAAATCTATAGAGGGAAGTTCGTGTTTTATGTGGTTATGTTCGATATAGGTTATAGCATTTGCAAAATGCAGGTCATTGTCAATGAAAGTATCACTATAGCCTCTTGCCCATAGTTTCAGTTGTGTGCCATCGGAATAGGTAGCGCCGGACTGCGAGTCACTGGACTGCGACTCCTGCAACCCACGGGTTAACCCGTGGGTTGCACTCACACTCACACTCACACTCGCAGTAGTACCTGTAGTCGCACTCGCACTTGCAAGACTGTGGAACATACGCGAAACATATCCCTTGAGATCGCCTACAATGGTTGGAACATCTTTCTGATCCGATATCAATAGCAGATGCACATGATCGCTCAGTACATTCATTGCAAGAATTCTGTATTTCTTTTCTTTTATTCTTTGAGCCAGCAACTGAGCAATTATATTTCTTTCTTCAAAGTTTAGAATTATTGGCTTCTCCCCATGCGTCAGGGAAGGCATATCAAATTCTCTTCTCCGACTGTTATGAGTTACCCATGTAATATTAAAAGCCTTTAAAGTCTTTTTGACTTCTTCTTTTTTTATTCCGAACATCCATTCCGGGTCGAACCATTCGGCATGGGTGTTCTGGTCGAACGGGTCCCATTGCGTAATCTTCTCTGCCTTGTCATTTTGAAAGCCGACTCTCGCAAGTTCGGTTTTCAGTTGATTCCTGATATCAGTCAACTTGCGTTGCAGCTCATGTTTTTCCTTACGGCTGTTGGTATAGAATATTCTTTCCCTGACTATGAAAAGCTCTTCTTCGAGGTTTATTACTTCCTGGCTTTTAAAGGACTGACTTTCGCCTAATTCGATTAATGTGTTTGCAGCCACAAATTTGGTTTCGAGGTTTGGCAAGGCTCGTATGTCACGGTTCTCCTTGCTGTCGTCAATCTCCTGTTCGATTAGCAGTGAAATAAAAAACCTGAGTTTGCTTATCTGGATGGCAATTTCCTGAATATCAACCCCGAAAATACAGTGCTCTATAAGCCCGAGCTTGCGGATGTAATCGAGCGATTTGTTTTGAAGCGATTGTTCTACTTCTGCCTGAAGCTCTGGAGGAACACCCTCGATTAGACGTTTTTTCCATTTTGTATTCTGCGGGTCGAGTTTATGCAATGCCAGAACCAGTTTATGCAGTATCCCCATCGGGAAAGCGCCGCTTCCACAGGCAGGGTCGAGTATCCTGATTTTTTCGATAGAACTGATTATACTTTCCGTTTCTTCTGCATCGAACAGATTGCTATCGTCTGAATAGGAGAAAAGTTTATTCAATTTTTCGATAGTTTTCGGCTCATCGCCAAGTGTGCCTGCCAGATGCATCACAAGAGACTCTGTAACCATGTAATCAACAATTTCGCGTGGAGTATAGTAACTTCCGGTGGCTTTACGGGCAGTGACGGCAGTCTCGGGATTATACGATGCCAGAAGATTTTCGAACACCTTGCCGAGCAGTTCAGGGTCGAGGGCTACTTCCTCATCAATAGGCGTGTTTTCATCGGTAGTGAAATTGTAGTTATTGAGTATGGGAATAAGGCCACGCACTTTTCTTCTATTATTGTTCTCTAAAAAGGCCGATAAATCCGCATCAACCTCTTCTTCGGAAAAAAATATTACATCTGGCACTTTGAGCCTTGTTTCATTTTTCGGATTATCCGAGAAGCAGTCAATCCGTACTTCTTTTTCGTCAATTTTTTTATCGAGGCACTCGAACAATCCGCCGTTCAGGAACGGGATATTTTCAAACTCCTTAATAAATTTCTCTTTGTCTTTAATAAATCGGCTATAGCGATAGTAACCCTGCTGAAGGTAAGCATCGCTTATGTAACCCATTTTCTGCGCATCTTCAACAAAAATTCTGCTCTTAGAATCATCCTTCCGCATTTTAGTGTTCAGGGTGGCAAAAAAGAGATTTTGCAAAATGGCCTTATAATAGGTGCTACCGGTTTTATCGTTGTAGTTTAGGAGATTGTCAACAAATTGTTTTTCGAAAAGCGACGATGGAATAAGCCGTTTTTCTTTCATAAACCAGATGAAGATGATACGAGTAATCAGCCTGATGAGATTCTTTGCATTGCGGCTGTTTTTGTCTTTATCCTCGTCGTCGGGAAATTCAACTATGTTCATTGCCCAGAAGTACCAGTTCTGCAATTCGGCATAGAACGCCTTTGTTACCTTTTCCACGCTGAAGGCTTCGGTTAGCGTCTCGATAGAAGAAAAATCGGCTTGGGCTATCTGGTGGATAAATGTTTTATTGGTTTGCTCTTTGCTTACAAAATAGGTATATCGGCGGAAATTGCTCCAGTCGCGTTTGCCGGTTGCAAGTGGAATATTGTACACAAGTGAAAACCGGAAGTCGTTTTTATCGTCATGAAATATAAAAATTCCGGCTGGGTAGCGATTTTCGGTTTTCAGTATCTTTTTAGCAAGTTCGTACTGCGCTTTCTTGCCCGAACGTTCTGTAAGCGATTTTATAACTTTAACAGTAAAAATAGCAAGTTCTTCTTCATTTTCGAGCCTGATAGTTCCCAGTAAATAAGGGATACAAAAAAAGGATGCATCGGCCTGTATGTCATAATTCCTTTTTAAGGGATTGAGCGTGCGAACCCCTATTGTCCGGAAAAAATCAATAAGTACATCCGGTTCAAAAGTTTCAAATACTTGTTTAAGAGCATCTTCGACGTACATGGCTTTTCTCCTTTTTACTTTTTACGGTTTTCGATTGCAATAATTATTTCTTTATCAGGGCATTGCTTGTTTTTCTCTTTTTCGAGGTAGTTTCTGCCCAGCTCTTTTTCCAGTTTCCCGAGCTCGGCAATTGCTTCAACTTCGTTTATCCCTGAATGGTTGTTGCTGAGGTTGGCGATACGGCGGAGGGTGTAATCGGGAAGTGTGCCGTAATCAAGAATATCTTCACGCAGTGTCCGTAAAAAGGGTTTGAGCATTACCAAATCGGGGTTTTCTTTTTGCCGCAGCAGAAAATCAATAACGCCCAGTGCATTTTTTTCTATGCTTATTGGAGGAGCAGTGGTTGTGGGTTTTTCGTTATTCTGTTTTACTTTTTCGTAAAGCCTCCAGAAATTTTCGTCTATACGGATTGATTCTGTTTCAGGCCGGCAGGTAATTTTATCGAGAATCATCTCGAGAGAAGTATCGGTAACATTTATTTTATTTTCCTCTTCGAGTGCCTTTTTGACAAAAAGGCGGTTCTTTTTGAAAAACACGAACATTTCGTTCTCATCAGATTTTTTAATAACCTTAATACGTCTGGGAACATCCTGAAGTCTTCCAACTATTTCCGGATTATTTGATTTAATATCGTGGTATAGGTTGACAATCTTTGTGTAGAAGCTTTCCTCGTCGCCTGTTTCAGGGTTTTGGGTCAGTTTCTGGTAAAGGCCGGCTGGTGACGGCTCCTCGTCAATATCGAATATCTTCGAATCCTCGCCAAGGGTATTGTGAATCATGAACATCTTGTTCTGGGCAATTTCCCTGGAACGCACGTATTCGGCTCCCTTTTCTGTAGGAAAGAAGTTCATGATATAAAGCTTGTCGAACACTTTTTTGCTTATCCTGTTTATTCTGCCGAGTCGCTGAATAACGCGCACAGGGTTCCATGGAATGTCGTAGTTGATTACCATACCAGCCCTGTTAAGGTTGAAGCCTTCACTCAGCTTATCGGTGCTTAACAGTACAGTGTAATCATTTTTTTGTTTTGTTGCCGAGGCATCAAAATTCTCTATTATTTCTCTGAGCTTCGATTGTGGCAGAGCGCCAGTCACAACAAGGGTTCTGTCGGATAGTTTATTATCGAGCTCATCGAATTTTTCCTTGAGATGCTTGACTGTATCGGCATATTCCGAAAAAATCACAATCTTTCTTAACGGTTCTCCTCTGGAAGGCTTTTTTAAGATTTCTGCAGTGACACATTCATAGAGTTTCAATGCCTTCGGGTCGTTTTCAACCAGTTCCTGTTTCCTGAGTTCTTTGATTATTTTTTCAAATAGAGATATATCCGACCTTATATCGTTTATGAACTGTTCTTTCTGTTTAAAGCTTTCAATCTTGTACCGTTTGTGTTTTCTGGGATATGCGCCCTTTTTAATCATCTCTTCATATTCTTTTAATCGTAATTCGATTTCATCGTTATCGAGTTCAAGGATATTTTCGAGTAGGTCACGGTCGAGGATATATTCCCCTTTAAAAACATCGCCATTTCCCGTTTTTTCGATAAACGTGAGAACATCTTTATTGATTTCGATAAATCGGGTGATGGTTTTTTTGAATGCCCCGAAAGAACTTTCGAATCTTTTCACGATTAACCGGCGCATGATGTCGAACAGGTTACGCTGTTGAATCAGTTCTCTGTTCTTTTCTTTATCAATAACTGATTTTTCTCCTTCATTGTAAACTATGCCCTCCTCGTATTCAAAAGGTCGGTAGATTGTTCCTCTGAATTTTCCACCTTCGCCGGGGTCAGCAAAGAATTCGTTGATAACTCTGTCGTAAAATTTCGATTGTTCCGGACTTAATTCATAAAAACCTTCGATTGGATTTTCTACTTCAGAAAGTTCCTTCACTTCCTGCCTGTAATCGGGATTCTTTTGAAGGTCGAGTCTGTTTCTCCTTATAGTAACAGGCTCTATAACATCTCTTATTTGTTTTGCCAGGAATTCGGATTTTTGTTTTACCTTTTTTAAATCAACTGTAGGTTCACTGAAGAGCATTTTATACCGTTCAATAGCTTGATTCCTTTTATATGCATCAGTCGAGGAATAATTTTTCTTTATATATGCAAGGGATTCAAATACTTTATTAAGTTCTCTGAATGTATCAATTAGATTTACATCTAGTGTTATAGTTGACTTTTTAGGAACGACAAAAAGATTGAGTAAAGACAGTACATCCTCAGGTTTATTATTGAAAGGAGTGGCAGTGAGAAGGATAACTTTTCTGTTGCGGCAGATATTCTTAAGCAGTTCGTAGTTCTTAGTATCCTGATTTCTGAAGCGATGAGCCTCATCAACAATCACCAGTTCAAAATCGTTTTTCTCCTTAATGAAATCGAAGGCTTTTTCCAGGTCGCCCGACGATCTGACTTCCCAGTCGTATAGTTCGAACTGTTCGAGATATTTCTTCCAGCCCTCGGTTTTATTTTCGTCGCCGATAAGACCCGGCGGACAGATGACAATACCGCGCACCCGCAATTGCCGTGCAACGGCACAGGCTATGATGGTTTTCCCAAGTCCTACCACATCGGCAACAAGCACCCCGTTATTTGCTTCAATAACAGCAATGGCTTGTTTAATGGCATCTAACTGATATTTATACTGTTTATAATTATTTTTTTCGAGTAGTTGAATAATGATGGTGCTTATGTCCTTATTCTGGTAAGTCTCCAGGTAACTCTTTAGAACCAGCACATACGCTTCAAAGGGAGTCAGTTCCTTAATCAGGGTTTCCTGCTCGAGGACTTCGATTAATTTCTTTTTTATATCGTCTTTTTCATTTATCAGAACGGCTTTATCCCAGAGGCTGTCGAAGTAGTTTTCGGCCTCGTCGAATCCGTAATCGGATATTTCGACATTGAATTCGTTCTGGGTGGTTAATCCTGCTTTAGTCAGGTTACTGCTTCCGGTTATAAATAATCTGTTTCGGGCAATCTGTTCTTCCCGGAGTTTGAAGAGGTATAATTTGGAATGGTTGGGTTCATAAGTTTTTCTGATAATCATTTTACCGGATTGAATCAGTCCGATGAAATACCGCGACTGTTCATAAAAATCTCTAGTATCAAAAGAATCGGTATTAATGGATTTTCTGATTGATTCAAAAAAAAGTTCAACCTTCTCTTCGTCGGATATGTTCTCGGAATAATCCATCTCGACGAGTTGGGAATTAATTACATCTACTTTTATGCCAGACAGCACCTGAAGTGAAAAATCGGGATTGGCTTTCATTCCTTCGTAAAGTTCGCGAATTCCGGAAAAATAAAAAAAGCCCGCAAGAAATTTCAGCTTATTGCTATGTTTTATTAATTCTGATATTCTGGTCTGTAGATTTTGAGCATTGCTATTCGTTATAAAATTTCTAGACATATTTATCCTCCTTTGAATCAATTTCATTTAAAAACATAATGACTTGTATTGATGAAATGGTTCGACCTTTTCTGCCTATTCTCGGGCTTAGCCTGTCCGTTACTTTTACATGTACATGCATCATTCATAGCAATTTCATCATTAATAATTCAGACAAAAATATTTTGTTTTGTATGCTCTGTTTTTAATTTGGTTCATTGTAAGTCCCATCATCGCCAATATTATCAGATTTATCTGCATAGTTACTAAAAATATTTCAATATATTTCCTCCTCTACTTCCCATTCCTCCGACAGCGCTCCGAGTTCTGTCATTTTATAGCCTTGTTGGAGTATGTCGGTACCGAGGTTGAGTTCATCTTGTTTTAATTTTTATGTCTGTACAATCCAGACGATGTTGGAAACTTTATTTTTGTAGAAATTATTTGTCGCCCAGCGCTTCCATTTGCAAAACAATAGGCTGGATGGTTGAAAAGATGTGAGGAATATCAATTATCGCCTTCATCTGCTTTCCATTTTTGAGGATTATCAATTATATATTGCGGAATTCGATTTAATTCAATTGCAGGATTGAATTTTTTGTGGGTTTCCCAAATTGTTCGATTTTTCCCGTGTTGGTATCCGTATTCGTTTTCGTAATCGTCGTCGTCATAGAGGCACGTTGCAACGTGCCTCTACGACGACCACCACCACGGGAACCACGTCCATCATCATTCCCCGTTATAATTAAAATCCCGTGTAAATGATTTGGCATAACCACGAATGCATCAATAACGATATTTGGGCGAATAATGCCGGTTTTCTGCCATTCGGTTTTTACCAATTCCCCATATTCATTCAAACGCATTTCACCAT
>Ga0116192_1002176_pt1 | contig 13194 bp, 12 predicted proteins | sample AD_UKC113_MetaG_FD_89876 | JGI IMG/M metagenome (GOLD analysis project Ga0116192, IMG submission 89876) | Active sludge microbial communities of municipal wastewater-treating anaerobic digesters from Hong Kong - AD_UKC113_MetaG | ecosystem: Engineered > Bioreactor > Anaerobic > Digestate... | reverse complement strand
GCCTGGTAATGGTGGTGGGCGAAGGGATGAAATGTACGGTAGGCATTACAAGCCGCATTTCAAAAGCCCTTTCTCTCAACGATGTGAACATCAGGATGATCAACCAGGGTTCTTCAGAGGTCAGCATCATGTTCGGCGTATGTGAGGACGATGTGGATAAAGCGGTGGTTTGTATATATGACGAGTTTTTCCATTAAACCGCTCAAGCCTGTCCTGCTGATGCAAGGCAGGCTTTTTAGCAATAGTGGTATTTGTAGTATGGAAGGAGTGGACAGGTATGATTGTTGTATTAAAGCCTGGGTCTACTGAGGAGCAAAGAAAAGCGTTAATTAGTGAAATTGAGAGCATGGGGCTTAAGGTTCATGTCTCGGAGGGTGAGGAAACCACCATTATCGGTCTGGTAGGGGATGTTTCCAAGGTTAATCCCTTCGGGCTGTCCTCCCATGACATTGTGGCCAATGTGCTGCGGGTCAGAGAACCGTTTAAAAAGGCCAACCGTATGTTTCAGCCTGAGGACACCGTCATTGATGTCAAGGGCAGACTCATTGGCAACGGTCACTTTGTTATCATCTCAGGACCCTGCTCTGTTGAGAGCGAGGATCAGATTGTGGGCATAGCCCGGGAGCTGAAAAAAGCGGGAGCCTCATTTTTGAGGGGCGGTGCCTATAAACCCAGAACTTCGCCTTATTCATTTCAAGGTCTTGGCCTTGACGGGTTGGAGATGCTGAAAAGCGCCAGAGAGGAAACGGGGCTTCCTATAGTGTCTGAAATCATGTCGACAGAGGTTTTGGATCGATTCGTTGAGGATGTGGACATCATTCAGGTTGGCGCAAGGAATATGCAGAATTTCGTGATGCTCAGAGAGCTGGGTCGCACAAAGAAGCCCATACTCTTAAAGCGCGGCCTGTCGGCAACCCTGGAGGAATGGCTGATGTCGGCCGAATATATCCTCAGTGAGGGTAATCCTAATGTGATCCTGTGCGAGCGCGGCATCCGCACCTTTGAAACCTATACGCGGAATACCCTTGATTTGAGCGCTGTTCCCGCCATCAAGAAGCTGAGTCATCTGCCCATCATCGTGGATCCCAGTCATGGCACGGGCAAGGCCTGGATGGTAAGCCCCATGTCCAAGGCAGCAGTGGTTTCGGGGGCCGACGGCGTTATCATTGAGGTTCATAATAATCCGAAATGCGCCCTAAGCGACGGTGAGCAGTCCCTGACTCCGTCAGAATATGCCGCTCTTGTGCCGAAGCTTAAGGCTTTGACTGAGATGGAGGGGCTCAGCCTGTATCTCTGATCAGTAAAAATGCAGTATGGGAGGATGGTAGCATGATAGATGTCAAAATTGCATTACCTGAGAAATGCTACAGCATCACGATCGAATCCGGTTTGGTAAACCGGCTCCCTGACCTCCTTCTGGAGGCCTATTCAGGGAAAAAGCTGGCTCTGGTGACCGATACCAGGGTCTATCAGCTCTATGGGCGGGATTTTGCCGAAAGCCTTAAAAGCAGGGGACTCCAGGTAGTTCCGGTGATTTTTGAGGAAGGGGAGCAAAACAAGAATTTCGCCTCCCTTGAGCAAATCTATGCCACGCTTGCGGAGCATGCCTTCACAAGAAGCGATACTATACTGGCCTTTGGCGGCGGTGTCACAGGGGATATGGCCGGGCTTGCTGCTGCCACCTTCTTAAGAGGCCTTGGTTTTATACAGATTCCCACAACATTACTAGCCATGGTAGATTCCAGCATAGGGGGGAAGGTAGCGGTTGACCTGCCTCAGGGCAAAAACCTGGTGGGTGCCTTCTATCAGCCCGATCATGTCTATGCAGACCCTCTGCTTCTAAAAACGTTGGATGACAGAAGATTCTCCGACGGCCTGGCCGAGCTTTTAAAGCACGGTTTTATCCGGGACGCAGGTCTTATTGATGATATCAACCGGCTTGGGTCAAGATCCGGACTGGAGCCTCATATGGATGAATTGATTAGAAAGAGCTGTGAAATCAAGGGCGATATTGTCTGTCAGGATGAGCGGGACAACGGCATTCGTCAGCTATTGAATTTCGGTCATACCGTGGGTCATGCCATCGAGAAGGTTCAGCACTATTCAGGCTTTTCCCATGGTGAAGCCATATCGGCAGGCATGGTCCTGATAACCCGCATCACCGAAGGATTGGGCATCACCATGAAGGGCACAGCTGAAAGAATACGGGAGACCTTACATAAATTCAATCTCCCTGTTGACATGCCGGAGGTAGCTGTCCCCGAGCTGATTGAGGCCATGAGGGTGGATAAAAAGCTGCGCTCGGGGAAGATCACCATCGCTTGCCTGGAACGTATCGGTAAGGCAGTTCTTAGAACCTTGAATCTCGAGGAACTGGAGGGGATGATTATTGGCACACTTAACCATTGAATCCCGAAGGCTATCGGGAACCGTTTTGGCACAGCCCTCCAAGAGCATGGCTCACAGGGCCTTGATTTGCGCGTTTCTATCCAAAGGCGAGAGCAGCATCGACAATATTGTTTTCTCCAGGGACATTGAAACGACGCTGGGGGCTGTCAGTGCTTTAGGTGCGGCTGCCCGGATAATGCCAAGTAAATGTTTTCCCGGCAGGCATAGGGTTATCATCACCTCCAGTGGAGAGGTAAAGCCGGGAGGAAAGGTCATAAACTGCCATGAATCAGGCTCCACAGCCCGGTTCATCATGCCCATCACAAGGCTTTCATCGGAACCTGTAACCCTTACCGGTTCAGGCCGGTTAGTATCTCGTCCCTTTGATATCTACCGGGAGCTTTTTACCCAAAAGGGCGTCAGCTATAGGGATGATGGCGGCAGGATGCCCATATCCCTTGAGGGAAGGCTGCAGCCCGGGGAATACACCCTTTCAGGGGATGTGAGCTCCCAGTTTATTTCAGGGCTGCTCTTCACCCTGCCGCTCCTGGATGGGGACTCTACCCTCAGGGTGGTAGGCCCTGTGGAGTCTCTTCCGTATATTCAGATGACCCTGGCAGTGATGAAGGATTTTGGCGTCGGCGCCGAGGTTTCCGAGGATTATAGGACATATGCCATAAAAGGCAATCAGAGATATGCAGCAAGAAACATGACCGTTGAGGGGGATTGGTCCCAGGCGGCATTCTTCTGTGTGCTGGGGGCTATCAGCGGCGGTGTGCGCATCGATGGGCTGAATTTCAGATCCCTTCAAGGGGATAAGGTGATCCTGGACTTGATAAGGCGCATGGGGTCAAGCGCAAGAGCTGAGGGGGACAGCCTGATTATTGAAAAGGGCAGTCTACAGGCTATCTCTGTGGATGTTTCCCAATGCCCCGATCTGGTTCCGGCATTGGCTGTGGCCCTTTCCCTCTGTGAGGGCAGGTCGGAGATCACCAACGCCGCAAGGCTGCGCATCAAGGAGTCGGACCGCCTGAAGGCGGTGTGCGAGGAAATGAACCGCCTGGGGGCTCGTATTGAGGAGCTTCCTGACGGTCTGGTCATCCATGGGGTTTCATCCTTCCATGGAAATACAGTGCAAGGCTGGAACGATCATCGGATTGTCATGGCTATCGCTGTGGCCTCCTCGGTCTGTAACGGTAATATCCTACTTGACGGCAGCGAGGCCGTATTTAAGTCCTATCCCGGCTTTTGGGATGATTTTAAAGCGCTTGGAGGTATGATCAAATGAGCAGTATCTGGGGTGAAAGGCTAAAGATATCCCTGTTTGGCGAATCCCACGGCCCGGCTGTGGGTGTGGTGATCGATGGTCTGCCATCAGGTATAAAACTGGATTTTGATAAAATCGGCATGGAAATGGGCAGAAGAAGACCCAGTATAGGCGCTCATTCCACCAAACGCAAGGAGCCCGATGAGGTTGAGGTCTTAAGTGGTCTATACAACGGAAGAACCACCGGCACACCCTTTTGCGGGCTCATTACCAATACCGATACCCGTTCACAGGATTATGGTGAAATGAGCAGCAAGGTAAGACCAGGTCACGCCGACTATGCGGCTTTCCTGCGCTACAAGGGCTTTCAGGATGTCCGGGGAGGTGGTCATTTCTCAGGACGGCTGACTGCACCTCTGGTATTTGCCGGTGCCATTGCAAGGCAGTATCTCGAATCGGTGGGCATCACCATCGGAAGCCATATCTATAAGATCTATGATGTCATGGATGTGGCCTTTGACATGGCAAACATCCAGAAAGAGCAATTGGAACGGCTTCACACCATGGATATCCCGGTGAATGATCAATCCTGCGCTGCAGAATTCATGAACATCATTGATGATGCCAGAAGGGACTGCGATTCTGTGGGAGGTATTGTAGAAACGGCAGCCGTGGGGCTTCCCGGCGGCATGGGTTCTCCGATTTTCTCTAATGTGGAAGCCAGGCTATCCTCTATTCTTTTTTCAGTCCCGGCCGTGAAGGGCGTAGAATTCGGGTCAGGCTTTGGTATCACCGAGCTCTACGGCAGCGAGGCCAACGACAGCTTCTATATGGATGGGGACAGGGTACGAACCCGCACAAACCATAACGGCGGCATCAACGGCGGCATTACCAACGGCATGCCGCTGGTGTTCAGAGTGGCTGTTAAGCCCACGTCCTCCATCGCAAAGGAACAGGACACCATCGACATCAAGGAAGGAAAGAACGTGAAGCTGTCGGTGCATGGGCGCCACGACACCTGTATCGTCCCCAGGGCTGTTCCCGTCATAGAAGCAGCCTGTGCCATCGCCCTGATGGATCTCTATTTGATGCATTATCATAAGGAGGAGCCCTGATAGTGTCAGGGGAAAGAGGTTTTGCTATGGATGATGTATCAGGTAGAAGCTTGGAGCAAATCAGATCTGATATCGATCAGGTGGACCGGGAGCTGGCAAGGCTTCTGGAAAAGCGGATGGCACTGGTTTCTGAGGTTACCGACTATAAGAGAAGGGCGAATAAGGCCGTTTTAGATGCATCAAGGGAGGAAAGGGTCATCGAGAATGTACTGGGATGCGTTTCTCAGCCCCGCTACAACCAGAGCATTGAGGAGATCTTCCGGCATATGATGAAGGTATCGCGGGAGTATCAATCCAAGCGCCTGGAGCATGCCGATTCTCAACCACGATTTGGTTTAATAGGTGAAAAGCTGTCCCACAGCCTGTCTCCTGCCATACATGAGCTTTATTTCAACTTTACACAGACACAAGGGAGCTACACCCTTCAGGAAACGCCTAGATCTGATTTGCCTGAGCTTCTTAAAAAGCTCAGGGCAGGGGGCTATTCGGGGGTCAATGTAACCGTACCCTATAAATCCGAGATTATACCGTTTCTAGATGAGCTGTCACCTGAGGTAAGGCATATCGGTGCGGTCAATACCATCGTCCTATCAGATACGATCAAGGGCTATAACACCGACTATCACGGCTTTGGTGCAGCTTTGGCCCGCTGTGGCGTTGCGCTCAAGGGGAAGAGATGTGCAGTATTGGGAAGCGGCGGGTCGGCTCACGCGGTGATGGCCTATTTGGAGGATCAGGGGGTTGGAGAGCTGGTCATCGTGTCCAGGGATCCCGAAAGCGTATATTTTAAGTTCCCGGGCCTTCCTGCTGAGAGACTTGAGGACTTTAGCGCCAGGGGCTTCGATCTGGTGATCAATACCACGCCTGTGGGTATGTATCCCTCAGCACAAGACAGTCCTTTGACAAAGGAGCAGCTTGCTGGTGCAGGCTTTGTCATGGACCTGATCTATAATCCACCTGAGACAAGGCTCTTGTCCTTTGCCCGTGAGCTTGGCATACCATGCTGCAACGGCCTTTATATGCTGGTGGCCCAGGCCCTGCATGCCGAGAGCATATGGCTTGACAGGCCGGTTGAACCGGCGCTTGTTGAAAATATCTATGATGAAATGGTAAAGCGCTTATGAAGAATATCGTATTGATCGGGATGATGGGCTCGGGCAAAACAACCCTTGGAGAGCTTCTGGCAAAAAGCCTGGATTGGCCCTTTCTGGATATTGACGCTTATATTGAGGTGCATTACGGTACCATTCCATCCCTCTTTGAAAAAGGACAGGACTATTTCAGGGATATCGAGGAAAAGGCTGTGGAATATGCCGCTTCTCAGCACGCCCATGTTATATCAACAGGCGGCGGTGTGGTTCTGCGGCAGAGGAATGTGGATCGATTAAAATCCGGTGGCACACTCTTCTATTTGGACAGGCCTGTTGCGGAAATCCTGGAAACCATCAATGCCGATAACCGTCCCCTTCTGAAGGAGGGGACCGATGTGCTTTATCGGCTCTATCAGGAAAGGCATCCCAAATACCTTTCGGCCTGCGATTACCGCATCGATGCAAGCGGTGATCTTCATACTGTTCTCTTACGAGTGACGGAAATATTAAAGAATCTTGGGTTATCCATCCGCTAAGAGTCATATATTTGTCTCGGTATTACATTTGCCGGAGACTGGTCTTGAAATTCAGGGATATTATCTATCTTCTGGCCATCATGCTTATACTTCAGCTCGTTGTAAGTGCTATTGTGGAGCCTTTGAAGGAAGAGCGCAATCAGCAGGCCTTGACCGATGATACAGCGATCTATCCTGACAAGCTATCGGACATCAGTATTCCGGCAAGCAGCGAACCCAAAATCAATGCGCGCGCTGCCTGTGTTATCGATTTTGAAACAGGCATGATCCTCTATGAAAAGAATGCCTTCCAGAAAAGGTCTATGGCCAGCACCACCAAGATTATGACGGCCATAATCGCCCTGGAGAGCTGCTCATTGGAGGATGAGGTTCTCATCAGCGGAAAGGCTGCCTGGATGGACGGGTCGACCATGGGGCTGAAGGAAGGGGAGACCGTAAAGATGGTGGATCTGCTCCACGGTCTTCTCCTGTGCTCGGGGAATGATGCTGCCGTGGCTATTGCCGAGTTCTGTGCAGGAAGCACCGAGGCCTTTGCCGAGATCATGACCCAAAAAGCCCGTGAAATCGGTGCTTATGAAACCAGCTTTGCCAATCCCCATGGATTGGATGCCGAGAATCATTATACCACTGCCTATGACCTGGCCAAGATTGCCCGATATGCCTTAAAAAACCCTGTCTTCAACGAAATCGTTAAAAAGCAGGAATATGTTTATAAGGGGAGAACCTTTAAGAATACCAATGAGATGCTCGCCGGCTATGAGGGCGCAGACGGTGTCAAAACGGGCTACACGGGCCTTGCCGGCAGATGCCTGGTAACCTCTGCGACGCGAAACGGTATGCGGTTTATATCGGTGGTGCTCTTCTGCGACACCAAGAACCTGAGAAGCCAGAGCAGCCGTCAGATACTGGATTACAGCTTCATTCACTATAACAGGATTTCACTTCTGGAGCGCGGAACCATTGTGGGCAGCATCCCTGTGGAGAGGGGGAGAAATGCCGCAAGCATCAATGCTGCCGTTGCTGACGATCTGCAAACCCTCATCCATGAGGACGAAAAAGATATGCTTTTCACCAGGGTTTCAATGCCCGAGAAGCTCATGGCACCAGTAAAACAGGGGGCTATCCTTGGCACTGTCTCGGTGTTCAAGGAGGATGAAATCATCGCTGAAACCGCAATAATCGCCAGAGAAGGCGTTGAAAAGAAGACCCTTTCCGATTATCTGTCCCAGGTCATCGTAAGCTGGATTCATGTATTTCAGTGACCATATGTCATGAAGCTTTTTGCCACTCAGTGCTTTTTTGTCATGAATTTATGTCATATGCATCCTGCATTTGTTAAATCGTAAACACATCCCCCTCACGTCTTTACCATCATATCGCTATAAGAATGCAGAATCAGAAAGCCAAACCTGTGCAAAATCATGAATTTGAGTTATAAATGCAATTTGAGCAGAATTAACTTGCAAAACCCTATGTGATCCATTAGAATAATAAAAGGAAAATGATAGTCTGCCAAAGGTCGGTTTACTGAGTCAAAAAATGTAGGTCTGAGTCGATCTGATTGGTATGGTCATTCATTAACGGGAAAACAACGGAGGGTTCCTTATATGCAAGCTTTTCAGGGCTTATCACAGAATGAATTAGTGGAACGTAAGAATGCACTGCTCAAGCAGTATCAAGCCTATAAGGATCAGGGGCTTAAGCTGGACATGTCCAGGGGCAAGCCTGGTTCTGATCAACTCGACCTATCAATGGATATCTTTAAGGATATCGAGAATCTAGCTGCGGAAGACGGTTTCGATGTCCGCAACTATGGGCTCCTTGATGGTATAAAGGAAGCAAAGGCACTGTTTGCATCACTTTTGGGCCATAACGAGGATGAGATCTTCATCGGAGGCAATTCCAGTCTGAACCTGATGTATGATTTGATCGCTAAGGCCTTTATCCATGGGCTTAATGGCTTCGAGAAGCCATGGTGCAAGCTTGAAAAAATTAAGTTTCTCTGTCCAAGCCCGGGCTATGACCGCCACTTTGCCATCACCGAGCTTTTTGGGGTGGAGATGATCGTCGTTCCCATGACAGAGGAAGGCCCTGATATGGACATGGTAGAGGACATCGCAGGCAAGGACCCATCGGTTAAGGGCATGTGGAACATCCCCATGTATAGCAATCCCTCAGGCATCACCTACTCCGACAGGGTCGTAAAGCGCCTGGCGTCCATGAAGACAGCCGCTAGTGACTTTATCATCATGTGGGACAACGCCTATGCCTTCCATCACCTGTATGGCGACGCACAGGATAAGCTTTTGAACCTCATGGAGGAATGCAAGAAGGCTGGGAACCCCAACAGGGTTTACGAGTTCACCTCGTTCTCCAAGGTCACCTTCCCCGGCGCAGCTATTGCCATGATGGCCTCAAGCAAGGAGAATATCGCGCATGTGAAGAAGCAGATCTCCATCCAGACCATCGGCTTTGATAAGATCAACCAACTGCTCCATGTGAGGTTTTTAAAGAATCCCGAGCATCTGGCCGAGCATATGAAAAAGCAGGCTGAGATTTTGAGACCCAAGTTTGAGATTGTTCTCTCCATCCTTGAAAAGAATCTTGCCGGCAAGCAGATCGCATCATGGAACAAGCCCAGAGGCGGATACTTTATCAGTTTGGATGTAAAAGAGGGCTGTGCGAAGAGGGCTGTGGCACTGGCTAAAGAGGCAGGGGTGACCCTTACACCCGCCGGCGCAACCTTCCCCTACGGCAAAGACCCCAAGGACTCCAATATCCGCATAGCACCCACTTATCCGCCTGTGGATGAGCTTAAAGCGGCTATTGAGGTACTCTGCGTATGTGTCGAGCTGGCTGCCCTTGAATCCGTTCTGGGATGATAAGCTATTATATAAACTTTACGCGATAATTGGACAAATAGCTTAAAGGTGAGTGAAAAAACTTAAGGATTTCACTCATTTTTTTCTGGATTTTTGGCTTGTTTAGTTATATAATTACTACTGCACCGATCTTCAACATGATATATTGTTAGCCGGTCAAGTTGACATAACGTCATAAAGACTTTAACACAGTCATGTGTCTAACCGAACTACTGCATGGAGGTATCTCGTTTTGTCCAGAAACACTTATGAGAGCCCGTTTAACGTAAGATATGCCAGCAATGAAATGCTCGAGCTTTTCTCTCAGGACACCAAGTTCAGAACCTGGAGAAGGCTTTGGATTGCACTGGCTGAGGCCGAGAAGGAATTAGGCCTTGATATTACCGACGAGCAGATCAATGAGCTTAAAGCCTTTCAAAACGATATCAATTATGAGCTTGCTGAAAAAATTGAAAAGGAAACCCGTCATGATGTCATGTCCCATGTTCATGCCTACGGCGACCAGTGCCCGAAGGCCAAGGGGATCATCCATCTGGGTGCAACCTCATGCTATGTAGGTGACAACACCGACATCCTGATCTATCATAAAGCCCTTCAGCTCATTCGCAAAAAGGTACTCATTGTTATCTCCAAGCTCAGCCGATTCGCTGATCAGCATAAGGCTATGCCCACCCTTGGGTTTACCCATTATCAGCCGGCGCAGCTGGTCACTGTGGGAAAGCGAGCTTGCCTGTGGATTCAGGAGCTGCTGCTTGACCTTGAAGAGCTGGATTTCGTGCTGTCTAAGCTCAAGCTCCTGGGAAGCAAGGGAACCACCGGCACACAGGCGAGCTTTCTGGCGCTCTTTGACGGGGATCATGAAAAGGTTAAAAAGCTGGAAAAGCTTATTGCCGAGAAGCTTGAGTTCGATCAGGTTATGCCTGTCTCAGGTCAGACCTATTCACGTAAGCAGGACACCAGAATTCTCAATGCTTTAAGCGCGGTTGCACAAAGCGCATATAAATTCAGCAATGACTTGCGGCTTCTGGCCAATCTCAAGGAGATGGAGGAGCCCTTTGAAAAGAAGCAGATCGGATCATCGGCCATGGCCTATAAGCGCAATCCCATGCGCAGCGAGAGGATTTCATCGTTGGCCAGGTATGTGATCGTCAACGCACTCAATCCGGCAATCACAACCTCCACACAGTGGTTCGAAAGAACCCTGGATGATTCGGCAAATCGCCGTATCAGCATCCCGGAAGGCTTTTTAGCGGTGGATTCCATTTTGAATATCTATATGAATATCGCCGACGGTCTTGTGGTGTATCCCAAGATCATCGAGAAGCATGTGATGGATGAGCTGCCCTTCATGGCAACTGAGAACATCCTGATGGAAGCCGTGAAACGTGGCGGCGACCGTCAGGAGCTTCATGAGCGTATTAGGCAGCACTCCATGGAGGCTGCTAAGAGGGTTAAGGAAGAAGGGAAGCCCAATGATCTGATTGAGCGCATTTCACAGGATAAAGCCTTTGGTATGTCCTATGACGATCTTATTCAGGTTCTTAGCCCATCCAACTATACCGGACGCTCCAAAGAACAGGTAGAGGATTTCCTGACTCAGCTTGTATATCCCATATTGAGAGAGAATCAGGTTGAGGAAGAATCCTACGAGCTAAAGGCATAAGTAACATCAGAAAAATTATGATGATGCAATAAGCCAATAGACCTATTGCAATCATAAAAAAGCAATGTTATATTGTCATTACATCATATTGTTCTAAATACGGCTTTTGGAGGATCAATTGGTATGGTTGCCATTAATAAATACAGTAATGTGCCTTTATATTGCCAGCTAAAGAACCTTATCCTCGATAAGATAGAAAAAGGGGAATTTGAAGCTGATTCCAAGATTCCATCCGAACAGGATTTCTGTGATCAATATGATATCAGTCGTCCCACAGTTCGCCAGGCTATCAACGAATTGACATCAAGTGGGTATCTATATAAGCTCAAGGGCAAGGGCACCTTTGTGTCTACGCAAAAAACCTATATCCATGTTAAGGATTATACCGGCTTTACAGACTCTATTCTTGACAGCAAGGATCCGGCCAGGAAGCATATTGTGTCCATTGAGGTCGCCAATGGTGAGTCTGATCCAAAGCTATGCGAGATGTTCGGGTTAAGGAGTGACAGCCGGACCGAAATCGCTGCCATTACCTACGTCAATGATCTCGGTCATGATGTTATATCCTTGAATGTTTCCTATATCCCCAAGAATCTGTTTCCTGAGATCTGTGAGGACATTCAATCGGGTAAGCCGTCCTTTGATATTCTCAGGGGAAAATACCCCCTGATTCCATCCACATCAAAGAGTACGCTTGAGATTGTGTATACCGATCAAAGAGATGCCGCCTATCTTAAGGTGCAGACCGGTCAGCCCCTTATCAAGCTTAACAACATGCTCTATTCCAAAAGCGGGCAGGCTGTGGAGTACATCGTGACGAAGTATCGAGCCGATAAGTGTCTTCTTTCTTTTGAAAATCATAAATAGGGGTATAGCGGGGTAAATAGCGCGCATATAAACCTCCCAAAACCTTATAAGGAATGAATATGGATGATATGAAGGATGCCTGATGGCATCCTTTTTACACTGGTGTATGAAGGCGTGGATCACAGCCCTTATTGGGTCATTTGCTGCTTCATGGATTGGAACTTTTGTGTTGCGGTCTGAACATCGTTTAGCTTTGCGTTCTTTGTGGGATACCATCCCTTTTGCACCATGGCATCGTATATTTTCAGCTGGATCTGCTGCTTGTCATTGATAATCTTGGACAGCTCGCTTCTCAGGTTCTGGCAGGTTGCTTCGGCCAGGTAGGTGCCATAGGCGGTAATCATCTGCTTTTGGCTATGAAGAGCATCGTCTGTGATTTCCTTGTCGGTAAAAATGCCTTGCCCTAAGACACCCTGAACTTGAGTGCTTTGTTGACTTCCCTGAGTCTGGTTGCTCTGTATCTGATTATTCATGATCACCCCTCCTTTATTGCTGTTGCTGCTGTGATGGTTTGTTGTGGGAGTTCAGGTAATTAAAAAGCACGTCAAAGTGCTGTCTGTGCATTTGTGCTGCTTGAGTGAAGAGATCCTTGAGCTGAGGATCGGAACAGGTTTGGGAGTACATCTCCATTTTTTTGCAGTTTAGTGCTTCGGTACTCATCTGATCTTCAAGGATGGTTAGGTTCTTGCTGGAGAGCATAGCATCTCCAGTCTGGCTTTGGCTCTGGTTTTGCATCGTATTCATAGAAACACCTCCGATAGTTTAGAAATTTGCCAACACTATTTTCACCAAATCCCTGTGAATTATGAGCATGTTTTTCCGGCCCGGTGCGTTTATTAATCAGTAGAGTTACAAATGAACGCATTTCTTATGCAGTCATAAAGGATTTTTTTCTGGATACGCCTGAATACCAGGTTTTTGGGATAAGGTTGTGGCTTGAATGATAAATTCTGTTCATATATCGCAAGGAGGGCCAATATACTAATACAGACCGGATGGGCCATGCAGTTTCTGCATGTACTCAGGCTTATACAAGAGGGGGATTGACCGTGGAAGCTTTGTACAGTATATACAACGATATTGCTGAGAGGACAAAGGGCGATATATACATAGGAGTAGTCGGACCCGTGCGTACCGGTAAATCAACATTTATCAAAAAATTTATGGAGTCCCTTGTCATACCCAATATCAAGAATCAATATGACAGGGAAAGGGCGATTGATGAAACACCCCAGAGTGCGTCCGGGCGCATGATCATGACAACTGAGCCCAAGTTCATCCCCAACGAGGCTGTTTCGGTCATCATGGATGAGAATGTCAACATGCGTGTTCGACTGGTTGACTGTGTCGGTTACATGGTGAAAAGTGCAATCGGCCATATGGAG